>QQTW01004426.1_pt1 | contig 10539 bp, 14 predicted proteins | sample 1904831 | NCBI WGS metagenome assembly QQTW01 (sample SAMN09435610, study PRJNA476489) | Subsurface metagenome, whole genome shotgun sequencing project.
CAGGCCGACGGCAGCCGAGGGTAAGCGCCGACGGTCCCCGGCTGCGGTTATCAGGGGTAGCACCGTAACAGTTTTCACTGACCTCTAGACAACAATGACGAAGCGCTGGTATCAGGGAATGCTGCTACCTTGTACTCATCATGATGCAATTGAGGACGCCGGAGTATTTGGTAGCAGGTATGTGTGTTGAAGAACCGCTGATTGACAACTTATAAACCATAAAACTCCAACCAATAATCTTTCCCCTCGAGCAAATCAGTGTATAGGTTGGTAGAAGAACGAGACATCTATTGTATCATCATATGTGCGCCGCAATGAAACTCATCAAATCCTTCTTTTGTTTCCTCTCCGCCATGTCAAATTCCTAAATCCTCGTTAACCAGGCTAACCGGGGCGATTGAGGATGCTTTAACATACCTTCTCACTTGCTTCCATCTTCTGGATCATATCCCTGCTCATGGCACTGAATGCAGCCTCCAGCTTACCACTCTCCATATCATATTCTTCCATTAGCCGTTCCTTCTCTTTCGAAAAGTCAGATTTGTCCCGAGCTCCAGCATCTTTGTCACCGTCCACTGCAACCACGGTTTCGAATGCTTCAGCTCCAAGAACATTCATGCCCAAGTCGATGATCTCCTGCTGGACCGCAACCCAGTCCTCCCACAGCGACTCGAGCTCATTCTTTTTCGTACAGACGAGGCTGCGGAAGTCCTCCATTCGGCTGCCCAGTGTGACCGTCTCTGTGACTTTGTTCCCATCAACAGTGGTCGTAAGAGCTAGCTCTTCGTCACATAATGGTTTGCAGAACAATTCCTTCGCGGCTGTTGCAGTTTCGACGAGGGCATTGGCCCTTTTGGACTGACCCTCGAGACGTTCAAGGAACGATGACTTGGCTGACTCGATGGACGCATATGTTTGCGATTGGATGGTGGCGCGGGAAGCTTCGATTGCCTCTAGAAGAGGTATTGGTTAGCTATGTGTGTCATACTTATTATCCAGACCGGATAATCCTCCTACCTGAGAAAGCGACGGCCAAGGGGTGTTCTCCACGATGCTTGCGGTGGGATTTCTTTCTATGGGTGGCTTTCCTATGTCTATCGTGCTTTTTGCTGGCTTTCACCCTTGGGCTCAGAAGCGAAGCACTGGAGTCGCTCTCTGAGGTGGCAGTGGTCTTATGCTCGATATCCGCAGAGCTTGAGCCTGCTCGCTTTGACTTTCTCTTTGATTTCGATGTATACTTTGCCATGATGATATTAAGTATCACTGATGGTCCCTTGGTGATAATAAGCTGGTGAAAGGTTTGAGAATTATGATATGAGGTGTTCTCAGTTGCAGATTTGACTTAGGGCTCGCGTAAGGATCGCTGGAGAAGTGTAAAACTCATCCTTTCGGATGATTATTTTCTTTCCACAGTGATCCCGTCTAGTCAGACTTCCGTATCAGTCTTTAATGCTTATCGCATCATCTGATCTGGAATGCCAGAAAAGACTTTGGGAAGGAACAGTGGTAGACGTTTGTATCAATGCAACTCTCAAGCACCTTGCGGCCTCAAAGCCTCTTCACAAACACAGAATTGCAGAGAACTGATCAAACAGGGTTGAGATTTGTTGATCGGGGACTCAGATGAATCTTGTCGCTATAATCGTGTACCACAGCCACGAGACATCCCCCAAGAGAGTAGATATATACAAGAAGCTGCCGCCTGTGTTGGCTGCCAAAAAGAGTCATACATGCATATTCATACACAACATATAACGCTTGTCATGAAAAGCAGTCCACTGACGCTCGTTCGTCGAGCAGTAAGACTTCGACTGCCGGTACTCTTCTACCTAGCCTTCGACTTCGGCAAGCACGCCCTTTTCTTCCAGTATCTTCGCTAGCTCTCCATTCTGGTGCATAGACGCAAGGATGTCGCAGCCCCCTACAAACTCCTTGTCGACGTATAATTGAGGTATTGTCGGCCACTCGGAGTATTCCTTAATGCCTGCATTGAGATCGAGTCAGCCCTAATCTCCTTGAAGCCCGCTCTTCAGAGTCCCCAAATCCAGTACTGACCTTGCCTCAACTCCTCATCTTCCAGCACGTTGAATGCAGTGAATTTCTTCGGATCCACTCCCTGTAATCCCAATATCTGTATGCTGGCTCTGGAGAATCCACACTGGGGCATCTCGGGAGTTCCTTTCATAAAGAGAACCACTGGCGCCGATGCCACGGCTTTGTCGATCGCAGCCCTGGTTTCAGAGGACAGTAATCGAATTTGACGAGATGTGAGTCGTGAGAATTGGGGTGTGCTATAAGTGGCGGTGATTGGCCGTGACATCGTCGAAGCTTGCCGCAAAGCCTGGACTGCCATGAGCTACCAACAATGATGGGTCATAACATGAGACGCTCACCGACGAGAATATTGGCCTCGAAATCATGGTCAAACAGGTGTGATGAGGTGTGGGTGTAGAATGTATATGGAGTTCGGACAGATGTTTCTTTCAAGAAGCTCGTGCCACTTAATGTCGATGTTTACATGCAATGACGTAAGCAGCACTTTCTCCGATTGAGCTCGCTGAGCTACGGTTAACATCAGGAGTTTTTCTTCAGATAAAATTAGGAGAAAAGCATGTTTTTGCTAAAATTCGAAGAACCGCGAGTAAGTATACATAACCTAGGAATTTATGTAAACGGGTCGCGGCAGCTGCTCTGCCTCGCAGTTGCAGTCTACCGCTTGCCAATGGGCAGCCATCGCCCGACCTTCTCCATCACAGTCGCTTTACTCCCACTCTTAACAGCTCTCTCCTGATACGTCCTCATGCGCTCCTGATGTCTCTCCTCCCTCTCCCTTAACATTGTCATCCTTCCCTCCACGGCAACCATCACCGGCCCCTCAACCGCATCCTCCACGCCCTCCCCCTCCTGCGCCGAACAAGTCGCAAAGACACCCCCTATGCTACTCGCAAAATCCTTTCCCTCACCTGACTTCACCTGCCACTTATCCTTCGGCGTATCCGACTTCGCCGCCACGATGCCAACAGGAACGTGGACACCCTGGCCCGGAGCTGCTGAGAGTTTCTCGTAAACATCCTTTATATTTTCAAAGCTCCCCTGATCTCCAACATCGTAGACAAACAACAAGGCATCCGCCCGCTTCAGCAACTCCTGCAGAGCGGGCATCTGCTCAAGAGCCCAGCGCTCCGACACCTCGGTGAACTTGATCAGGCAAGGTGTCTCGCTGAAGGTCCTTTGGGAGCTCCAGTCGTCTTCAAAAGGGACATAGCCTATTACGAACTGGTGGATGCAGTACTGTTCATGTAAGTGACTTTATATAGGGTATCCAGCGCTAGAGAAGGGCACATGTTGGGCAGACATGGCAACGGGAAGACTTACACGTGTGATGAGAGCCGTCTTGCCTACATTGTAGGCGCCACAGACCACTACGTTGAAAGCCTCTGGATGTGAGTTTATCCCCAAAACTTGAGATTCTGGAAGGCTTTCGAGTCCACCTCGGATTCCCGACATCATAAAAGATTGGTTGTTGAATACGACGAGCAGCGAATAGGTCTCGAGGTAGACGGCATGCGAATGATATATAGTTCAGCAAAAGATTCTCGCCGCCTACTCAGCTCACAAAGATGCCACATTTCAGCGTTGCACGAGCACAAGCGTCACTCAAGATATCGAGTTTGATTGCACAGTGGTTGCCCGCTGTTTCTTCGGGTACAGTCTTAGAAACACAGCCACGCTTCGCTACAAAACCAAATATACCGACCACCAAACGAATGTAAAAATGGACCTAATTGATCCAACAGCACAACGTTTGAAGCACGAACAAACAAATTCCTGGCCCCAAACATGTCAAAACCCAGCTTAAGCAGCCCATAGCCCTCTCACAGCCCAAGAGAGGGATGTGTAGGCTGATCACCCCAACCAGACACTAGTTTTGCGCTAGAATTTGCAGCCTTTGCATTCTTTATCGCAGCCGTTCTGACCCTTCTTGCCGATCATCGCTATACAATCCCCTTTGCCAACCGGACCACAATCGGTCGGGGCGCAGCTGCATTGTTGCCCAGTTCGATCGCCGATGCTACTGCCGTGTTAGTTTACCGTATCCCTAGCCTCCTATCAATCCACTTACTATGGAGTGCAACTGTATTGGTGAGCAACATTGGTCTTTGATGGTGGTTTGACGGCGGTCGTAATCGACCCGCCGGCAATGGGCAAGCCCTTGCAAGGTGCGTATTTGGGATCTTTTGGATCAACGTCCCTCTGGCGGATTGGGCAGGCCGAACCATGGTCACCGACATAAACCGCCTTCACACCGTTCCAGATGGCTTTCATGTTGTTCTTTCGCGCCCAAGCTTCCCCGACGATATAATCTTTCATCTTCTGTGGAGTGCCAACATCAACTCCATTCACAGGATTCTGGCCGAACTTCAAGAAGTACGCAGCCAGACCGGCAGTCGTTGCGCTGGCTGTATAGTGTAATATTAGTACGAGGAACGTCGCTTGGTGTAGCCAGACACTTGGTAGAGGGTTTCGTACCTAATGATGTCCCACTAGTCCTCCTGTAAGAACTCTGATCCGCTGCGGATGCGCATTCGATGTTCGATCCTGGTGCCCAAACGTGCGGAAGACCCGCTGCAGCATCTATATTGGTGCTTCTCCCCCTATTGCCTTCGTTATCTGTTGCGCCCACTACGATAAGCCCAGAGATATAGTTGAGGTTATCGTTGGCCTTCCCAAAGTTCGCAGGCCAGCCATCAATGGAATCCTGCAAGTGTCAGCGTGCACAGAAATGGATCTTCTAGCACTTACCCGACCATCGTTACCACTCCCGGTAATAGGATAGACGCCCTTTCGTACCAACTCTGAAAGCATCATCCTTAGCCGAATCCGAAATCCATCGGACTCATCTTGCAGACTGTTTTGCGGGTCTGGGAACATCCAACTGCCGTCGTCCTTTCTCCTCGGATAGTACCAGCTCATGCTGAGTATGGCCTTCTTTCCATTACCTACATCATCAAGCACTTTGGCAACACCCTCAAGATAGTCTTCGGCTCCCTGGCGGACTGAGTTCGGCCCTGTCCTTGTGGCAGCACGTACGATTACCGGTTTGATATTCTTAGCCGAGCCGTACTGGTACCCCGCTGCTTTGGAAAGCATGCATGTTCCATGTTGCAGAACGTCGTTCTTCGGCTCGCTTCCATCATGGTCTTTGTGGACAAAGATCCACCGTGCTTTGCTGGCAATATTTGCGCCCTTGGTAAATTCCTGGCGACCTACATCAGCCAAATATCGCAAGAATCCTCACATGCACTTACATTATGGGCTAGATTTGCGCCCGTATCGATGACATAAACCTCGATGTCTTCGCCGGCAGTGTCATCATATATGTAGTTGTGGCTGTACCAGGCAAGATCATGCTTCTCCTCCTGGGAGATGAAGACCATCTCGTCAGCAGCAAGGTTCTGTCGAACCAGAGCGGTTGTAGGGTCATAGCAGTCTTTGTTACACCGCGTGTTCACGGATGCAACCTATCAACATAATTAGATAAATCACTTCTACAATCCCGACGAAAGAGAAGCAGAGGCTTACATCTTTGTTTTCTTGAACCTTCTTCAGTTGGTCACTTTTCAGGGGAAGTGTCCAAAAGTTGATTCCAAAACTCTTTGTGCTCGAGGTATAAATGGATTTTGGGTCAGCAAAGCCCTTAAGCTGCGCAGCGATGGTGTCCGTTTGGCCTTTGTTGGTTCCATCTTTGGGATAGACAACATAAGTCGGGTCAACGCATATAACTTGTAGAGCAAGGCACAGGGCAAGAATGCTTGTTAGGACGAACATGGTGGGGATTTCTTGTGTTCAAAGATAGAGAAAGATTCGGTCCGGCTGAATGCTACAGAACTCAAGATGGACGTTCTGCAATGCGCTTCTTATACAGCTGCAGAAGAGAGACACATTAACTGTAACCCACCATGAATCTGAACAATTCGAACGTGGCATCACAAGACTCCTTGCCCCCAAACCCCTGCGCCTCAGAAGATACCAACATCTGACCGATTAAAGTGTCTGGGATCCATCTCAACGGGATTGTCTCTGAAGATCTTGCTGCCAACTGTACACGGGGCATTGAAAGGTCTCTTCGCATCCTTCCGCTGTAGCTGTATCATGAACTCGTATGTTGCTAAAGAAGATGGATCCAAAAAGGTATACAACAGATTAAGCCGATAGATATTCTTGGAGCAGAAAAGGTGAAGTTTCAGGACTCCGTGCCGCAAAGTGCAAGACCTTTGACCAACCGAGGAAATAGACCAAGACCTGATGTGCGGCAGGCCCCCTGAGCGCCACTGTTGAGGTGTAAGTGCACTCATGTGACATGACTATGACAACAAATGTGATGTGCAACAGGGCAGAACAATGTTGGATGGGGCTCAGAGCGTAACAGAGACAGGATGATTATCTGAATAGGTCCGCTGACATGTTTCCCAAAGGCTGAAGGATTGAAAATTTGAGAGCGAGACCATGTACACTGGAGAACGGTGAGCCGACGCTGCAAACTGCTGTTGGTATTGAAGATGATCCTAAGACGTTTCACACATTCATCCACTCTAGCAGTCGTAGTGATAGCTTGAAACATCTTAGCCACGACTGAAAGGATTATCTGTGGCGCAGTTTTAGGTCCTAGGGGCCAAGACTTCGTTGGCTCAGCAAGGCATCAAAGTCCAACAAACTGAGCCCTAAGATAGGGCTGATGCAGAAATCCTCCGTAGTAGATACATGAAAACATTCTGAGCGCTGATTGGCTGTTCGTGCGAGGTTGGAAAGATCAGGGAATCCTCCAGGCCGTGCTGTAAGCGTGAAACGTTGTTCCTGAATAAGTGGAAGGTGAAAATTCAGTTGGCTATAAAGAGACGGAGCTAATTGCTGACATGGGCATCCCACAGGACACAAAGCACGGTTTGGGTTTCTAAAGTTGTCCAGCCCATGACTTTACCAGATCCTAAGGTAGGCGGTGCTCGCCTCGTCCTTCAGTCAGCTGCTTACTAAGCACCCTCGCACACCTGAACCTCGGAGAAACCTCACTCGGCGACGATAACTTATCAGCATGTTCAATCAAGAAACGTAATACTGGCTTCTGATGTTGTCCTCGACTACCTGGTATAGGACCTACAGTAAATCTTTCTAAAATAAAGACAGCTAAACTATACAATAGCTCCTCTTTTCGCCAGAAACATGATGAAGAACAGTGGCAACAATCAAGCTTCTATTCATAGCATAAGCGCTTTCTCATCATCAGAACTTGTCTGTCCCCATTGTTTTCACCAAGTGCTGAGAAATTCCTGGCTGGCCAAAGCGCGGAGTAACGACCTTTGGAGTCACTAAAAATTGTTCCAAATGTGGATGGCATTTACCTCGACGAGGATGAATGGAGTAAACCCTGGACGAGGGGCGGGAGCATCTTGCACATTGAGCTGCGACGGTGGGGAATTCAATGGCGAAGGTGACAATGGGACTTTCAGATAACCTGCTACTATTGTTGTACGTGCTTGGGATACTAGTGGTGATATTGAGTTTGCCCCGGAAGAAAAGGTGGATAACTGTAGCTGCGACAGTGAATACGGCCCGGCCCATAACTAAGACGCAGCTTAGAGTTCTCGAGGAGGATTGGGGTAGCGGTGGTGAAGAAGAAGGGTGGGTTGAAGTCTTGAGGCCTATTGAAAGGGAGCTAGCTTGTGGTGACGTTGGGGACGAAGCGATGAGGGAATGGAAGGATATTGTTTCGGTGATCGAGCAGCAACTTGATCTTGACCATTGAGACTTGGCTGTTCTGGTGTGATGAGACACTATATGACTCAACTTCTCTCAACCCACGTTTCGCCCAAGCATGCGATGGCTGCATTGTCAGGATACACTGCGCGGGTAAGACTTCCACTTCGGGCATCTCATGAGAGTCACTCCCGTGAGCTCGGCCTCCTCTGGGTCCCAGTCCTTTCAGTGCTGACAGTTTGGTGCGTAGCTTGTGTGAGCCGAGGTATTGTCAACAGCAACAGTTTGGTCTCCCTTGAGACGCCCACGTCCGTCAAGCGTACACGATGTTATGGCCTCTTCGGGCACAGATCCTTGCCGCGTTCGCCTTGCAGCTCATCCACCGAGCATCGCACAGCGCACCTCTCACGATAGTCCACCAAACTCTTTCTCAGTTCCTCACTTATCTCCCCGTCCAGCGCTCGGTCCGCCATTTTCACCGCATCACCAAACCTCTTCCGAAAGTACAACTCCTCAATTGCATACAGGACCCTCTGCCCTTCGGCCTTTGAAGGCTTATACAGCGGAAACTTCAAGATCGTCCAGATCTACATATACTACTCTGGTCAGCCCCTTCGCTAATTGCAAGCTACCGCGGTGGAAATGGGAGACTTCTACCTCGCCAGTATCGCACTGTGGCTTCCAGCTGTCCTTTTGCTTTTGAAAGTCCTCGGGTGATTGGTAGTCTCGCGGCGGGTTTTTAGCCGCTTGCTTTTCCTCCAAGTCCTCTAATTCTGGGAATAGAAAGTCTGTGTCGGCCTCCATGGCCGTGGAACATCACGACACCTTCGCGACAGAATTTCACTGCTGTGCCTGTTCACTTTTACTAGCGTGCACCCATCGGATTAATATAAGCCGTGTTTTTCCGGCGGGGCAGTAGTGGGGGTCACTCTTATCTCAGTCTGTTTAATAGGTAATGAATCCCTTTTCGTAGCACTCAACGATTCAGACACATACAACACAAAGCTCCAAGATGGATGAACAAGTAGACAGGCTCGTCAAGAAGACCTGGGGTGGGTGCCTGTTGTCTTGTATTTCGCGGAGCCATACCCTTGCGATAAGGTTAACAACTTCCCTTGCGCAGAAAAATACAAAGAGACGCCCGCCTCCAAGCGGCTTCTGATAGCTGTCTCAGGTATCCCAGGTTCTGGTATATAACCCTCGCCCACCATGCTTTCAGAGAACAAGGCCTTCGTGCTGAGTGAGAAACAACAGGTAAAACCACCCTCGCCGCTCTGGTAGCCAAACGGATAAATGCTCTCCACGCCGAAGAAGCACCTGGCTGCAGCACAACCCCTGTTGCGACATTCATCCCTATGGACGGCTACCACCTCTCGCGCGCCCAGCTCTCCGCCATGCCGGATCCCACCACCGCGCACGCTCGACGCGGAGCAGCGTTCACCTTCGACGGGGATTCGTTCCTGACTCTTGTGCACAAATTGCGGGAGCCGTTATTGCCAGAGAGTACAACACTGTATGCACCTAGCTTCGATCATGCCGTCAAGGACCCCGTGGCAGACGACATTGCGATACCGCCGACGACACGGGTCATTGTGTTCGAGGGGAATTATCTGTCGCTGGATAAGCCGCCTTGGAAGGATGCGGCGGCCATGATGGACGAGTTGTGGTTTGTGGATGTGGATTTTGATGTTGCGAGGGAGCGGTTGGTTCGGAGACATGTGAAGGCTGGGATCGCGAAGAATGAGGAGGAGGCGCATCGGCGGGTTACGGAGAATGATTTGGTTAATGGTCAGGAGATTGTTGATGGGAGGTTGGAGGTGCAGGAGGTTGTTGCCTCAAAGGAGGATAGAGCGTGGAGCCCCGAGGCACAGGGTTTGGGAGAGTAGCTGTGATAGGGTTGCTTGGAGTTTGTGGTCCGATGATAACGGTTTCTTGGCTAGGTGTTTGACTGCTTGAGCTAGAGATTGATATCCTCCACTCGGTAATGATCCGAGACGATTCTGTACAAGTAGGACGGAGCATGACCGCCTCTGGAAACTGTATTAGTGGATGGCCCTGCTGACTAGAGGAATGGAAGTTGGGACTTACAAGTTCGTAATGTATAGATCCACCAGCTCCGCCGGCACATAATCAAACAGTGGATTCTCCACCTCGACCTTGTCCAGCAAATCGCCGTCCTCATACCCAAATATCTTACTAGCATCTCCGTACTCTATCAAAGACTCGAAGTCGAATGGATACACCGGACTGAGCTTATATACTCCGGTAACCACCACTACTGGTGTCCGGTGCATCCGCGCCGCTTTCGCGATAGTCCCTGCCCCTGCTGCGGCGACGAGACCACCATTCGCAAGCACGACGTGGGTCCCAAGAATAACCTTGTTGACTCTCGACATAAGTGCAAACACTGCTGAATCGGGGATCAGTATGACCGTGATTCCAGCGGCACTGAGTGGCTTCTGGAAGGTCTCGGTATCAAGGTCATCCTCATTCTCATCAGGTGCTCCGGTTACGGTTCTGTGCGTTGCCTCGTGGTTGTTCGGGAATGTCTCTGCGTGTATGACTGTAAATTTACGCTTTGTTGCCGCTTTGAGTAAGAATTTTTGCACTGTGACCGACGATGTGAAGGTGAGGATGATCTCGTTAGAGTGGATGTGATCAAGAGCGTAGCCGGCTATTTGGTCATCGACCTGACCTAGCTCGTCGATGATCTCCTCAATACCGTCAATCACCTCCAGTCTGAGATCTTTAGCAGCATTTAACACTGTAGAATGCTGGCCTGTGGGC
>QQTW01004427.1_pt1 | contig 10538 bp, 11 predicted proteins | sample 1904831 | NCBI WGS metagenome assembly QQTW01 (sample SAMN09435610, study PRJNA476489) | Subsurface metagenome, whole genome shotgun sequencing project.
TCTCGAGCAAAGGCATACGCCATCCGCGTATCTGCCAACATCGCCGAACATCCGGTGAAGAACTGAATGAGGATGACGAAGAACCACATCGCTGTCCCGCCTACCCGTCCCCCAGCGTTTAAGAAGATCTGGGCCGCGGCCATTCCCGTCGGCGAGGTGAGGATGCCATCAAAGTCGTTGAGGCAGAAACAAAAGGTGATCGTAAGCCTACGAATCGAACATCAGTTTGAAGATCGAATCTAGAGTGCAATACTAACATCCATCCCATCACTCCGGATACCAGGACCGCCGTGCGGATAGCGACGGGGCCTCTGATCGCCGCGTCGTGCGTTTCCTCGGACATACTAATCGAATTAGCGATGATCTCTTACTGGGAGCGAAAGCTCGTACTGGGTCGTCCCATCATAGTCGGTCATAGTCCAGGCAACGGAAAGAAATCTTAGATTCGTGTTAGTCCAATGTTCCACATCGTATGCTACTCCATCTACTACTGACCCAAGAAGAAAAGAGAGTCCTTTACTGCCCCAGCCCGAGCCATCCGTGACATGCGTAAAGACCCAAGTCGCACTCTGTTTGTTGGGCGTCAAAACCAAGAGAGCGATGCAGATGCAGATTGATGCCAGAACTGGGCTTGTCAGTTAAATGCAGCCTTTTTGCTCGGCTGGCTTACTGTTGATTGGCGCAAACCAAAGGATAATCTTGTGCAGGCTCTTCGTTGTCAGAGAGCAGATGACGCCCATGATGATCAGAATCATGATCGCCAGCAGAACCGTCTGGAGTGGAGTCCTGTATTGATCAGAATCTATTCGATCAGGAATGGATGACACCCACGGTGAGTAGGAATAGCTCTCGCCTTCGAACCGCGAATTCATACTGGCGCAAGCCAACATCATCTGCGAGACCGTATATGCCACGCTCGAGACGCCGGCAGTCTGGCCAAGGAAGTTGCACCATCCCACGATCCAGGCCCAGATCGGGACATGCTCGGGTGGAACGACATGTTTCGTGACAAAGTACATGCCGCCAGCGGTAGGATAAGCCGATACCAGCTCGGCGACTTCGATGTCGTCAGATATCGTTTCCGTACGAGAATGAGAGACTTACCAGAACTGGCTATACACATGGCCATGCAAGATCCGATGAGCCAGCACCAGACGGCCGTCGCTGGTCCTCCGGCGCCAATGGGTATGTTGAAAGTGGCCGGAACCGAGCCCAGAACTCCGAGGATGGAGATGGCATAGGACACCGTCGACCATTTGGTGAATTCTCGACGAAGCTCCTGGTCGATGAAGCCGCATTAGTGTTGTTCCCCGGATTTCAGGACGGTCGTACCTGCTTGTAACCGATCCGAGCGAGCATTCGCTCGTCGTCATCTCTTATTGTTGCCATGACCGGCCTTTTTCGATCTTCAATGGCCTTTTTGGAGGGATCCACAGCCGCCCTAAGTGGGGGCTTCTCGGCTGACGCGCCGGGCAAAGAGTCTTTGGAATACATGGTCCTGCGTCGATTGTAGATGAGAGACGCCTCGAACACGAGAAGAGGGATCCATCGTGAAGATATCTTGGAGCCGCGAGGCGGTGAGCTGATCCATGGTGGAAGCACAACGCTCAGTCGGTGTAGCTTACGAAGCTCCCCTTGTCAATTAGGGCGATGAAGTGGCCAACGATCTAGGAAGGAGATAGAATCCGCCGTAGTCAGACGAAGTGCTGGACCTCACGGAAGACTCGAGCTGGTGAATAATGCAGACTATTCCTCGCCTCTTCGGATGAGCACGAGCCATATGAGATGGTGTCGTCTCGTTGGCCGAATCCGGACCAGTGACAGCTCCGCCGGCCCCCAGGAATGGACAGCCGTATGGAGGGAAGCAGGGAGGTATAGCGCTGGCCGGGTCATCTCGAACGAGCGCATGCCAGGATCATCCCTGTTGCCATGCGTTCCGTAGCCTTCGCAGTCCGGCCGAGCGATGATGCATCAGACGTTTGTCGGCGACGCCGCCCAGTATTCGTCCCCGAAGCGACGTCGTACGCTGGAAAGGCTGGCAGCGACCTAAAGCATCCACCACAAGAAGTCCACGGACGGCGTGGTAACGACGGCTCAACTCGTCCGAGCGTGTGGTTACAGCCTGGAGAGGATGTAAGCCGGAGAGGAAACCATCAGCCCGATCGTATCCATCAGATTCTTCCGTGATCTCGCTATCAATGATCTTGAGCCGTATGTCCGCCCAGTGCGACGTCTGACGTTCCTTGAGCGGAGACGAGTACCTGGTCGGCGGGACAGAGATCCCACACGAAACAACCAAAATACCACAGGCCACATACGAGGCTGCTTCTGCATCAAAGTCTAATTCGTAGTTGAGTAACGAGGTCGACGACGGGCTTCGTGACCGGCGAAAAGACTTCGAAGGCCCATAGCCGGACCAATTCGAGCGCCGAACAGATCCATCTTGAGCCCATCAGTAGCCTGCAATGAACTCGACGATGATCTTGAGGGTGTCCAGTCAATAATGTTGAAGCAAGGATCTGATCTGCCAGATGACGTCTGGCCTCATCCATCTCGAAGCGTGGCTGACGGCACGAAGGATCGTGGGAAGAACGTGGGAATTGGCGAGCCAGGATCTCGAAAGCGCCGGGATGAGCCTTCTGACAACTGAACGAATGGAACGGTGCTGAGGTCGGATCCGATAGCGTTACGCCGCCCTTGGCTGTGAGTGGAGATGAGACGATGTGGGCGTGCACTAAGGGACGGGAACTCGTCGTCTCCCGTCTTTCGCAGTTATTCTCCTAGGATCTGCCCCGCTTCGCCTGGGTGATGCTCCGGATCCTCCAAGAACTCGATCCGAGGAGGCGGTGAACGAGATGCTGGATTTGCGGCCGTTTCGGCCGCTATCGAGGAAGCGTCGATGGCGATGATGGAGGCTGTCGATGCCAACCTCCACTCGGGTGATGAGTGAGGTTCCTGCGACAAAGTCGTCGACTAGACAATGCATTCGATTATCAGAATGAATCCGAGTGGTCGTCTCTAGCGGACTCGACCCTGACGTTATACTTTCAATGACGTGTCGTCCGTTCAAAGGGGAACAACCCAAGCCATGCTTCAGTGTAGACACGTCACCGAGTACCTGGACACCTCAAACGGAGAAATTCATGGCATCCTCGAGTGCCTTGAGGCACGCTATGGCCGATAGACATCATCTCAAAGACCGTAAGTCCAGCCTGCGATGCGGCTCGTATTGTGATGTGATCTGCGATGCTAGCGAGATGGAGATCTGCTCGTCTAGTCAAGTCATCAAACCTTCTGACATCGACTGTGCCGATGTCGGATAGCGATGCTAGACGTGAACTCTTGCTAGACCCTTTTTGCTCACGGTGACGTTGAGTGACTGGACTCTGCAATTTTGGCTATCGAAACGACGCCTGACACGGGCCTCGACAAGCTAGTCATGAGTAAACCACCATATCATCCATCCTAACCGCCATGAATTCATAACAGCGTTCATCGATCAAGAAAGTCATCGGCACCCACGCCTCCGTTGATACCATCCGAAGTCCGTGATCCATTGATCGGCTCCACTCACAGCTTACTCGGACAACAAACTTCTCCCCTCTCCCCAATCGACGCCTCCGTAGATCCCTGCTTATGACTCTCCGACACCAACTTCGATTTATTAAACGACTGCTCCGAGGGCGGCACATCGAGCGCCGGATTCTTGTCGAAGAAATTGACCGGCTTCAACGAGACCCGCATGATCTCGCAGGGCATGACGGGGAAGTCCTCGCAGCGCGGGACGTGCTGGATGCCGAATTGGACGTAGAGCACGATATCCTTATCCACGACGTCGTCGCGTCGATTGGCCCAGCTTCGAACCCCGGTGCCTCCGCGGGATTGGTTCGTGTACTTTCCGCCACTGAAGAATTCGTCGTCTCGATGTTGGGTGACGTAGATGTTATGGTCCGCAAACTCGGCCCGCTTGTGGTGGAAGCTGTCCTCATCCGCCAACATCTTCTGGAACGGGGGGGCTTGAATCTTGTAGCCTACCGGCTTCTCGTTCACGGGGTTCCGAATCGAAGCATTCTGGATCTTGAAGACGCGATTCTTGTCGAAGTCGATATCCAGACCCGCAGATTCCCCAACGAGAGTTTCGTTGACAACATACCCAACGCCGTGTGGATTGAGAATGCTATCCCTCGGCAGGGGATGTGCTTCTTCGTAGACCAATCGGTTGTCGTGTCCGTCGATACATGGATCCACTCGAAGGGAGAAGATATGCTGGTGATGAACACCGAGGACACCTGGGTGGACCACCGTCCCCCATGGTACGTCCACCCCCTCGTCAACTGGCTGTGTGCTGAGAATGCCTGTGGCACGGACTTCGTACGAACATTCGCCGGCCTGACCAAAGACGAACAGAAGCACATATTCGTAGTTGGCTACCGTGATGATGCTCTGTACGACGAGCTCTCGACTTCGAACCACCGCGGCCCGACCAGTCCGATAGTTCGTATGTTTCCACCCAATCCCAGCATCCTGCTCGTGCACACAGATGGCATTACTCATCTTCATCGGCTCTCCTTTCTCGTCCGCAATGATGCCGTCCAGGTAGTAGATGGATCCTAGGCAATCACAACCAAGCTTGAGATCATTGGCCATGACTCCGGCTCCCGCGTCACCCAAGTCGAAGGCGGATTTTTTGTGAAAAGGGTGACGTGGATCGGCATACGGGATATTCATATCACTAAGCGACAGCCGATAGAAAAGATCTCGATTGTCGTATCGGACCTTCAAAGATCGGTCAGCACGAATCGGATTACTATAGGAAGAGAAGAGACCCACATCGTAGAGAACCATACCCTCACGACTGTTGAAGCCGACGCGGAAAGACCACTTCTGCCACATGATCATCTGCCCGGTTTCGGCTTCACCCGATACGGAAAAGCTGGTGCCCTCTGGTTGCATGACGTTGAGCGGCTTCAGATCAGTCCGTAGCTTCTGATAGTCTGAGATGTATTCGCTTGGTGGTTGGATCTTGTACGGACGAGTTTTCTTAAGAGTGGCATCAGGTCCTGTTGGTAGCTTATCAACACGAATGACCTTCATCGTCTCGGCGTCGACAACGGGTGAGATGTCGAGAGGGAGGGCGTAATGATTCGAGTCAGCCTCGGAGGAGTTTCGAGGATCGCGTAGGTAGAGGAAGCATTGGAACATTCGTCGATCGTCACCGACACCGTCAGACCCTGTGGTGATCAGTCAAATTTGATCCTATCAGATCTGGAAAGCCTTACCATTCGGCCACGGATCGCAACAGACGATGGTCGAAGGAGGCAGCTCGAGCTTCGCGATCTCGGCTTTGACGGCTTCATCCGCCAAAGCGATCCTCTCGACTTCGATGATCTCGGCCCCATCCAAAGGACCATGGATATTTGGACCGAGACGCGCATTGCTCTCTACTCTCCCCTCGGAGAGGTTGACAATGGCTTCGTGAAGTTGGTCCTGTCATGATTGGCGCATCAGCACACGAGTTACATATGCTCACGGGAGACACCTATCGCCATCGAGTCGGACTCACAGTGTTGCGGAGGTAGTAGGAGACGAATGCCCTCCTGGTAAGCTCCGGTGTTGATTGACCGTCATGCTCAGCTCTCAGAAAGCCCAGGACATCCTTCTTCGGCGGCTCCTGAAGAGTCAAGGCTTTGAAGCGCAGCTCGACGTCGGAATTATACAAGCCTTTGATCAAGGCCGCGGTGGCAGTGATTTCGGCAGCTGATAAGGATGCGAAAGGATGGGGGATTGAATGTTGCACCGCCTGTGCGGGGCTGCCGTTCATCACGGACTCTGTCGCCATGATTGGGACTGTAGCAGATAATCTGGTAGAATTGATTTGGTTTGAATCTGTGGAAAAGACACTGAAATCTCGGGACTGTAGGAGAAAGCCGAAAGAGAAGGCAGGGTCCGAAAGTCTAGTGATACAGAGATATCACACTCGAACGCTCAGGACCCTCGGCGCAGAGATAGAACGTAATGATAGAGCTAAGATGGATTCATTCCCCTGCCGAGTCAAGCCTCGTCTCTTCCCTCACTCAATCATTCATTAAGGTACCTCAAATCAGTAGTAGTACCCCTACTTACTAGTAAGTCAGACAGATTATCAACGTCGCATCAACTAAAGCAAGGTGTGTGTAATCGTCGCTATCGCTCAAGGATGGCGGATAAGGTAGGCCGAGATGGCGGGGTCGATTGTTAGAAAATCGGTGGTCGTGGTGTCCCGCGTCGCTTTGCCCTTCTTGGACGTCACGGGATTGAGCGTCCTGTTCTAAAAAGGACATCAATCTGCTGTGATCGGGCCCGCGATATCTTTCAATCGTGATTCTGAAGGGGTGTGTAATCGCTGCTCGTCATCGATTCGACGATACATTCAAAAACTTCCCGTCTCTGTGTGCGCCGTTTTTCTATGTCCGACGGAGGAAGATGTACACATTATTCAGCCATCTACAGTCATCATGGCGGAGAGGAATTGCAATCACACAACCTCGTGGAAATCATGTAAACGAGTAATTGCAGAGCCGGATCATCTCCACATGACCTTCAAGATTAATACCAACATTGACCGTAGATCTAGTGCTAGTCAAAGAACACCACCAGCCATCATACCGGCTCCCATGAACCCCCCAGACGGTGCGTTAACCGACAGTTCCCCACCGCAAGAGAACAGTTCTTCGGACAAATCAACCAAGCACCGAAGCGAAAAGTAGCCTCCGTCGATGTACGCCGTTTAAGAAACCCCACAGAAAACAGGTACATCGTGTACGTGAGCTTGACGGATGCGAAGCAGAAGATCCCCACCCCATAAATTGGAAACATTGAAACCCCCCTGCTGGCCTTCGTGATCGATCTATTGGAAGTTGACCTGAGGAAAGGGGGAAGAGAAGGAGAAGTCGATAGGTACTCGAACGAGAGAGACGAGATCGAGGGTTATGGGATGAGTAAAGACCTGGGTCACCGCCCGTCACCGCCATCGACAAGCCCCTCCATCCTGGTCACCGGCACCGCGTCTTCACTGTCCCGCATCTTGACATCCTCGCCCTTGATCTCGACTGATGTCTCCTTCTCTTCCTTCACAACATCGTCCTCTGTTTGGGCGTGCCCATTACATAGCAGCGCATCTTTGAGATCCCGTCCAGCATGCTCATGGCTGCCATCGTCCGGCTCGTTCCTCTTCCGACTCCGACCAAGTCGATCGCACCACTCCTCGGCGCTGACGATGGTGCCGTCCACGACGCCGCTTACCTGGGCCATCATATCGAGACCCTCCCGGGCGAGCACCATGACACGATGCGCGCTGCTGGCCGTCTCCGACGCCGGTTGCAGAGCGTTCTCGCCAGATGGATTTGACGTGGCGGCGATGTGGAAGCGTTGCGGCAGGGAGGTGAGATGACGGCGAACCAGGAGACGGGCATTTTCTGGCAAAGCTCCGCCAGCGTATTTCGACACCACATCGACGACCTTCTTCAGCGTCTTCAGCACGTCTCGTTTCAGTTCGTGGATCTTCTGTGAGATGGCAGCTTCGTCGCGCGCAGGATGGGGGATCATGGAGTCCGTGGCACCGTTGGTCGGAGGATGACCGTTGGTGACAGTCTTTGGAGAAGCAGGGGAGGCGGGCTCTCCAGATTCGCACCGGTTCTGAGACTGGTCCCACTCCTCGAGCACCTCTTTTAGCGCGACGATGACCTTGCCGAGGTGAATATTGGCCCATCGCAGCCAGGTCAGACAGTATTTCAGACTTCTCAGAGATTCGTCGCTCATGGCGATGCCGAGACCGGAGGTTGACAGCATCAATCGAGACTGCCAGGTGGTGTTCGCATTTACCTCTCGACCATCCTCTGGCTTCTGGGTCGTCACAAGAGCACTCTGTGAGTCGTAGCTGGGTGATCGGTAATTGTCGTACGCGGGTAATGACTCGAAAGACAGCTGAGACTGCCGTCTCTGTCCGTATTCCTGAAGGCCCGTGTAGAGATTCCGTTCCAGATCGACACTGCCCTTTCTTGAGATATTGTTGACCTTTTGACGTTTGCTGGCGCCCTCTCCATCTTCATCTTCGCTACCCTGATGGATGGCACTGCCTCGTCGACTACCCAACCACCATCGTACACCGCCTTCGACGCCACTTCTCCGTCCCACGGTCCCTACGGTCGTGGCTACGGGACTGCCAATGTGCCGTTCGACAAACTCGGCACCGGATTTGAATCGAGGGGAGTACGTCTTCGAAGTGGTATAGGCTGAGAGGGAGGTATTGATGGCTGTAGAGAGAAGAGGATGGCTTGTGGTGAGAAGTGAGAGTAGAGGTTCCGGTTGTTGTGATGGTCTCCGTTCTCCATTCATGACTGGATCGATGGTGGAAAATGGTGGGGGATTCGGTGATGGATGTTGAGGTGGGGGTGAATGGATGAAATCTAGCCCCATCAGCAGAGATCAAATGAATCAGAAAGAAACATCATACCAGCACGAAGATCTCCGAGGGCTTGAGCAGCAATTCGAACATCGGGGTCGTCCATAGACACAACACTGCCGGCACGATGAGGTGCTTCGTCTGGACTGACGACACTTTCCTCCTCCGCCGTGTTAGATATATCGCTCCCCATATTCTTTCCAGTCTGCCCGGTCAGGACCGAATCGATGGGCACTGAGGGAAAATCGCGAGGTGATAAAGCATGTGGCCTCTGCGCTTCCATGTCGAGAAATTTATTGCCGTCGTTTACGAGGACGGATCTGGGAGCAGGTGACGGTGCTTGTGCCCAAGCCGGTGGAGCGGTGCTATTTCCTCTTTGCTGACGTCTGCCGAGTCGCTCGTCTGCCCGTGCCGGTACCTGTGTCTGTGCCCGTTCCTGCGCCTGGCGGTTGGCTGGCTGGCTGGCTGGCTGGCTGCTGACAGTCCCGCGCGCGCGCACAATCACCCCTCTACACGCCCGATGAGGTTTCTCGGTCGGACGCGATCGAAGTCAGGGTCAAGGTCGGGCTGGGCGAGAAATGATTTCTCGGTAGAGGATATGCTTTCTCGGGTGGGACCTATGAGGAAAGGGGGCATGTGACGAGCGTGGATCGAAGTTCTGTCGTCAGGCGAGATCGAAGATCCGGGTTCCCCTGTGATTGCGCTATTATAACGGACGACGACGACGACGACGAGGGTCGAGTCGGTCGCTTTGGCGTGTTGTAAATAAGGTAATTGAGGATCGTGAGGTACAGCTGGTACTGTTTGTGCGTCGAAGGTATCCGATGGCGGGACTTTGATCGCTCCTTGGGCTCCTTGAGCCCTGACCAACTGCACGGAAATCAGAGACCGGATGTCAGGCACAAGGCAGACATGTGACATGAAGGAACCAGCACCTACCGAGCACTACCACCTCTCAAACTTCTGACTTTCGTCGTCCAGGGGACGGTCGGCAGTGTCGTCGCCTTTGGCAAGCGACGGCAGGAAGGGAGTCTGACGAGTCGTCGGGGCTGATGACGATTTCGAGGGCGATGACCGATGGAGTTGACGATGGAGTTGACGATGGCGGTCGTGGTGGAAGTAGTGTCTCTGCTCCTCGTCTGGCATCTCCCTTTTCCCCCCCACGACTTCAGCACATGATCCAAAGTGGTTTAGTCGACCGAGGCACGGCCGTGGTCCGACTTACGTAAGATCCCCGGCCCGTCGATCTCCGAATGTGCTTTCTTTTGCCCTCTCGGCAGACGACCTGAACCGGGACCAGCGGCAGATGGCGATTCGGACGAAGCGCCGCGATGCGCCACGATAAACCTCATCGTCCCGATGGTAATCTGCAGATCTTTCAAGCGAATCTTGCAATGATCATCTTAGAATCAGATGACGATTCTGATCATGGAATCAGGAGAACCAATGCGTGTATTTGACAGTGAGCGATGTATTGACCCGAGACATGATAATGCGTCACGTGAGTTGCATGAAGGCAGTCAGAAATGTCAAATGGTAAATTTGTAGTGATGAGTGTTCGAAGTAAGCCACGCACAATCAGCTGTTAACAATACGTCACATGCATTATCTTCAAAGGACATGGCATTTCCAGTAGTATCCTTACCATGTCTTGGATGATTTCACGTGTTTTCTCGCACGTTCTGGCTGGTACAGCTCTGAGGAAGCCTTCTGAACTCTGGATTCACAATCTACAAATAGAAATGTAATTAGTCTATCAAGTTGTTCAAATTTACTTTTTCACAATCCTGCTTCGAAGTATGCAATGTGTTATTGATCTGAATAAAGGGTGTGAATTGTGACAATTGGAATAAGTCTGTGTAAACAGACCTCATCAACAACTTCATTCCCTCGCTCCTTCCGAAAAGATGACTCTATTGAAGACAAAATAATCAACTCTGTCCACCTTCCACCTTTGGTTGCAAACTCTCTGGACGGTTAAAGGAGGAGGACGTCAGTGAACCGTCGGATCGGTCGAAGGTTGATAGTTTGGTCGAGGAGTCGATCTGGGTGAAGGGATGTCCGTCCAGAGAGTTTGCAACCAAAGGTGGAAGGTGGA
>QQTW01004428.1_pt1 | contig 10536 bp, 13 predicted proteins | sample 1904831 | NCBI WGS metagenome assembly QQTW01 (sample SAMN09435610, study PRJNA476489) | Subsurface metagenome, whole genome shotgun sequencing project.
GAGCTTCATGAACGAATCTATCCTCGTCGGTTTCGCAGACCTGAGAATCACTCCGTTAGCAACCTACTGCGCAACAAGCTCCCAAGCAGGAACGAGTCACAGGATACTCACAGCTCCACAATACAATTATTTGTACTGATATCCAACACCTTCCCCCCAAACTGATGCGTCAAATGCGTAATGGCCTCCAAATGCTCATGCTTGTGCCTCAACGCCTGACTCGCCGGCAACCGACTAGGATGATAATCCCCCCTCTCCGCCTCCTCGCGATCCCTCCTGTCCCTCTCATACCCCTCGGCGCTCTCGGCGAAATGGGCCGCGTCCGAATCGGTCATTTCCCGATGATGAGCCATCAACTCCTCGAAATACTCCGGACCCAGAATGGACACTTTGGCCAGCAACAGCTCGCGCTGCACGAGCGGAGAGGCCGTGTAATCCAAGACGGCCCAGACGGGTACGAGGTCTTCGAGTTGGCGGCGCGCTTGTTCGACGACGCCGTCCTGCCCGGACAGCACGATCGTCATGCGTGAGAGGTCTTCGACTTCGGTGTTGCAGACGACCAGCGAGTCGATGTTGAAGCCTCGCGCTGCGAGAATGCCGGACACCCGCGATAGCACGCCCGGTTCGTTCTGGACGAGGCAATTCAGGATGTGTCGTTTCGGAGGCGCGACGGATGGCAGCGGTGTTTCGTACAGGATCGAGGATACGGCGGCGGGAGCGGACCAGGAGGGTGGGACGTCGGGTGAGGGGAGGGGAGATATGCGCCGGTGAACAGCTTTGTAGGCGATGGCTGAGGTCGAGGATGTGGTGTGTTGGGACCGCCGGGTCTGGAAAGTGGGCTGAGGCTGGTGTGGTTTGTGGTGGAGGGAGGGTTTAATTGCGGGGGTTAGGGTTGCGAGAGTTCTTCGAAAGGCGGGGGCCGCGGTGCGGGTGGCCATTGTGGCCGATTGATGGTTTCAATGGGTCGAGAGAGAGGTGAAATTGTTTTGGTTTTGGTCGTGGGAAGTTGTGCTGGACATTTGATTGCATTTATGATTTTGGGGGATCGCACTTTCAGACAGGGGAGCTGCTTAGCGAATCGTAGCGGCGCTAACCTATCTCATCGCCAACTACCACTTCATTGATTGCTAGATCAACATCAATCATCACCGCCAAGGTTAGTTGCCGGTAAGGAATTGGCTTAAGGGGAAAGATGCTGACAATTGAGCTTAGATGCTCTCACGTTCAACTTTCCGGGCTGCGTCCGCCGCCTCTACAGTCGCCCGCCGAGGCTTCCATGGCACCCGCGCACGACTTGCGAGTCCGTACCATTACCCCGAAGGTCCTCGATCGAACATCCCCTTCAACCCACTGACGAAGTACTTTGCTGTAAGATTCTGGGGGTTCTGCGGTATTTCTGGTGACTCCTGCTCAGAAGACAGACAATGCTGATTCAGTTGTAGCTTGTGGGTTCGGCGCTCCGTTCGGCATTGCTTGTAGGCAACCTGTGCCATTGGAGCATGCGTTTATTTACTTACGATTTGTGGGACAGATTGGCAGACGCACAAGACTCAGTAGGGGGGCTGGCGGACTGAGTGATGGGTGCGGTGTTGTAGATGGAGGGGTTGCAAGAGCTTCTGTAAAACGTGGTGAGGCATTAGCATTGGTATATACAGAAAACAATCCAGACACCGTTGTGAACATCATCTGCTTAGTTCGTAATTACTGTCTTACACATAATGTATGCCTTGTAAGCTCAAAGTCTGATGTCATGTATGTCCCATTGTCGACTTTACGGACGGAGAGTTGAAGAATCGACAAATATACTGTATTCGTAGATTTCGAATCGAACTTTGTTCAAAACTTCGAAGTTGAGAATTTCGGAACTCTCGACCACACAAATATGACAATCAGACAAGGAATATGCGGAACCTCAAGAATATCCAGCAACCGGCGGTCAAAGTACCTGCAGGTTTGCCATTGAGGGCAACGGCTTGGGACGTTGCAACAGATTCGATTATCTGCGCCTTTGGCCCCACCAAGGATCGTGATCTCCTAGAGCTAAAGCGGCATAAATCTGATAATACGAAGCTGAATCAAGGTCTTTCCGTTGTCGAGGATGCATTTGAACACATTACCGCTTGGGATGTTCCTCCATGCCCTTTACCTGACTTAGAGGTTGACAAAGTCGTCGATCTACATTATTTTGCAGACACATTAGTAATATGTCTGGTCCTCGCTGGAGGAGACATCGTGGTCGTCCGTGAAGAACCGCAGCCCGGGGAGGAAAAGATCGAGATTGTGGGATCCATTGATGCTGGCATTACGGCCGCGGCTTGGTCTCCGGACGAGGAGCTTCTCGCTATCACTACGCGTGTAGGCACACTTCTCTATATGACCAAGGAGTTTGAGAATACATTGAACGTCACTTTCAGTTCTGAGGATCTCAAGGCTTCCAAACATGTCTCCGTTGGATGGGGAAAGTCAGAGACGCAGTTTAAGGGGAAAAGAGCTAAGGCAATGCGGGATCCTACGATGCCCGAAACGGTGGATGAAGGAGTCCTCAGTCCTTTCGATACCAAGAAGGTGACTATCAGCTGGAGAGGCGATGGTGCCTACCTGGCTGTCAACTCGGTTGAGCCAGAGTCACGGAGGGTCATCCGAGTCCATTCAAGGGAGGGTGCGCTCGATAGCGTCAGCGAACCTGTCGACCACCTAGAAGGTGCTTTGAGCTGGCGACCTGCAGGAAACCTTATGGCTGGTATTCAGCGCCTGCAAGACCGGATCGATGTTGTGTTCTTCGAGCGGAATGGGTTGCGGCACGGCCAATTCAGCTTGCGGCTAAGCAAGGAAGAGATGAATAATTGGGGTAAAGATATCCAGTTGAAGTGGAATGTCGACTCTTCTGTTCTTGCTGTTTGCTTTACTAATCGTATTCAACTGTGGACTATGGGAAATTATCATTATTACTTGAAGCAGGAAGTCACGCTCTCGAAGTCTCCCGTGGAAGGAGAAATGGGCTTTCTACACTGGCATCCGGAGAAGCCTTTGTGCTTTATTCAAGGATCAGAGAGTCTGTATCTCCCCGGAAACATTTGACAAACTCGAGACTGATTGTCTGGGTAGATGATATGGAAAGGCTAGAATATGTTTCCGTAGTTGCTCGAGGTTCCACCGTCTCTCCAGATGACCACGGTATAGTTGCCGTCATCGATGGAAGTATGTATTCCTCGGCTGAAATGAAGACATTAGCGCTTATGGCTCTGCAGAAAACCTGAAGGTCACACCTTTACGTGCGGCAAACGTACCTCCACCTATGGCGCTTCATGAGGTTGTCCTTTCTCAAAATGCCATTGATGTGGCCATAAGTTGCGAAGGACATATAGCTGTGCTACACACGAATGCTGTTTCTTTATACAATTGGGATTCCAGAGCGAAGCATACCGCACCACCAACGCTGAAGCGTGAAATACCTATTCCAGATTTACCATCATACATGTGCAGCCAGCAAGTATGCTGTTTGAACAACAATCGTGTGATTGTCTTGCAATCGGGATCCATGCTGAGAGAATTCTCTCCTGAAGGCGAGATCCATGAGAACCTGAAGAAATTATTCATCGACGAGCCAATCCAGAGAATAACAACTCTGACGAGTGCTGGGGCGCACCAAGCTCTGTGTATACTACTACAAAGCAATAAATTAATGATACAGCGTTTTGACGGACCTGATATGAACACAGCGGATGATGCTGCGGAAGTGTTGGTGACTAGCCTTGCAGTTTCAACTCCCTGGCTGGAAGTCGTGGAGCTCCCGAACAAGGGACTTTACAATGGAGACGAAACGGGGCTTGAACCGTCTGCTTACGTTGCATTTGGGCTTTCCAAGAACGGTTGCCTATATGCCAACGAGCGCTTGTTGACCAGGAATTGCACATCTTTTCTTGTTACGCCCGCACATCTGGTCTTCACCACATCTCAGCATCTCCTAAAGTTCGTTCACATGACAGACGTTGACGGTGAGCATTCATTGATATTGCTCCAGTACACTGCTGACAAATCTTCGATAGCCCTCGAAGTTCCTCCAGATTCGCCAGAAACGGACGAACGTTGCAGGAGTATCGAACGCGGGGCGCGCCTGGTAACTGTTATACCATCCGTATCTGCTTTGGTTCTGCAGATGCCAAGAGGCAACCTCGAGACCATCTACCCTCGTGCTCTTGTGCTGGCTGCTATTCGCGAAAACATTGCCGCCAAGCAATACAAGAAAGCCTTCTTGGCTTGCCGGAATCACAGGGTCGACATGAACATCTTGCACGATCACAATCCCCAGCAGTTCATGTCATCTGTAGGGTTATTTGTGGATCAGGTTAAGAAAGCTGAGTATATTGATTTGTTCTTGTCGCAGCTGAGGTATGCAGTCCTACCTCTATGGCCATGGATTTTGCTGAGGCGATGAGATAGGGAGGAAGATGTCACTCAAGTTATGTACAAAGAGACACTCCCGAAATCGAGTGGACTCGATAGCCATGCTGCCAACCAGACGCCTGCGCAGAACGGCATGAACGGCCTGACTGACGAACCGACACACAGCGGTTTTACTGGGTCTAAGATCAATCAGATATGCGGTGCATTCCTCGAAGCACTGAAAGGCCGTCAGGATACGAATTTGCGAAACATCGTCACTGCGCACGTCTGCAAAAGCCCTCCAGACCTTGATGCGGGGCTGCTACTCGTTGCAAAGCTTAGAGGTATTATGCGTACAAAATCTTATCCATGTATGGAATCTGACATGAGAACAGGAGAGGATATGAGCAAGGCAGAAAAGGCAGTGGAGCATATATGCTTCCTAGCCGATGTCAATCGACTCTTTGACCATGCTTTGGGTCTTTACGATCTAGAGCTGACTCTTCTAGTAGCTCAACAATCTCAGAAGGCAAGATGACTCTCCACAACGGCTGGTCGATTCCACTGACCCAATCCAGGATCCGCGCGAATATCTCCCATTCCTGCAGAACCTTCAGGAGATGCCCAAACTACGACGACAGTACACCATCGATGACCATCTCAACCGATACAGCAAAGCCTTAGGTGTCTTATTCGAGCTCGACGCCTTCGATGAGTTAAAAGCATACACCATCAAACACAACCTCTACAAAGAAGGCTTGAACCTTTACCGATATCAACCCGCAAGATTAAATGAAATCATGCGTCTCTACGCAGACCACCTAAACAGCATCTCAAAGTACAGAGAAGCCGGCCTCGGTAACTTCTGCCCGCCTTTCCTTCTTCCTACGTAGCCAATACTAATGCCCCGCAAGCATACGAATACCTCTTTGACCACACCTCCGCAACCGAAGCGTACCGCCTCGCACACATGTGGCGCGAGTCCCTCTCTTCCGCAACTCTCGTCCCTCTCGCCCGAAGCCAACTCCAAGCCCTCGCTCAAACCCTCGCAGACAACCTCCTCGAATCCAAAGACTACCACTCCGCGGCCATCATCCACCGCGACTATCTCTCTAACGCCTCTATCGAAACCGCCGCCCGCCTCTTCTGCAAAGGCTTCCACTTCGCCGAAGCAACACGCCTCATCGGCCTGCACGGCCGTCGGGACCTTCTGGACTCCGTCCTCGATCCCGGTCTCGCGGAAGGTCTAGCCAGTATCACCGAACTATTAGCCGACTGCAAAGCACAGATAAACGCCCAGATCCCACGTCTACGCGAACTACGCGCCAAGAAACTCGCCGATCCGCTCTCGTTCTTCGACGGCGCCGGCGCCGGCGAAGACGGTCTCGACGTCCCGGACAACATCTCGCTCGCCCCCACTGACGCCTCGACAACCGGTCGCTCGCTCTTCACGCGCTACACGAACCGCACGGGGACCAACACCGGGACACTGGACACGCAGACGACGCGGCGGACGTCGAAGAATCGCCGACGCGAGGAACGAAAGAGGGCGAGGGGTAAGAAGGGTAGTGTGTACGAGGAAGAGTATTTGGTGGCTAGTTTGGGGAGGTTGATTGAACGGGTTAATAGTGTGGGGGATGAGGTTGAGCGGTTGGTTATGGGACTTGTGAGGAGGGGGATGAGGGAGGGGGCGTTGGCGGTGGAGGGGGCGATGAGGGAGGTTGTGCGGTTGTGTGCCGGGTGCGTGCGGGAGGTTTTTGAGGTTGAGAAGGAGTTTGGTGGGGATGGGAACGGGAATGAAGGTGGGGATGGGAAAGAGGGAAGACCTGCCGGTGGGGAGGGGGTGTTTTGGGATAGTGTGATGGAGGGGAGGAGAAGTGCGCCCGTTGTGAGAGGCTTTGAGAAGTTGTGTTTGTTGGGTGGGTGAGGAAGTAATCAGCTCTGTAAATTTTAGTCGCAAACCATGCTCTTCCGCCATTGTGTTGAACTCTTGAATCTCACTGTAAAACTACTGCGGATTGCGACCGGTGGCATAGACGTTCGACGAAGATACTGCTAAACCTTCTCATGTTGTCTCTCGAGGACTGACCATCACCCATGTTTCCGTGACGACACCTATAGTCACAAGGTAGTAAACCTTCCATTGATTCTCCGGAGGTTCTTGAGGATTCTTGATTTTATTTTGTTGCATTTTCAGCGCAAGAGACCAGAGGAAAGAGTCATAGCTCTGCTGTCAGGTATGTATCCCGTGATCATCGATGTCCACGTAGTGTCAAGAAACGGCGAGGTTGACGGCCATCCAAATGGTCAACGCAGGGACCAAAGGTACTGTGAAATACTAAAATCCTTTGCTGTTTGAAGGCGTGCCATATCACTATGTCTCATCCCCAGATTCAAGGCCCGCAGCCTCCCTCGCAGCCCGCATCTCCTTGACCCCCAACCCCAGATTATCCGCATACCCACCAAAAGCCTCCAACAACTCCCTCAACCCACTCCTCAACCTCTCAACCACCAAATCCACCTCCTCGATCTTCCTGCCTCCTTCCCGTTCCTGAAAGTCCACATCCGTCCAGTGAACCGGCAGATTCTGCTTGAAGGCCTCAAGGTTCGAGATCGTACTTGAGAATGTGCGTATAATGACGGGGATATCAGCTTGCACTTTTCCGTACGAGTCTTCGGTCAAGCTGTAGATTGCTAGACGCGTCAGGCTATCTATAGCATCGACGATAACGCTGAGCTGGCTGTACGGTGTGCCTAGAACGACGGCACACGCGCGACGATGGAGCGTCTGCCGGAACGGTTGACCAAAGGGCGAGCGGAGGAATTGCATTAGGTAGGAGTTGTATGTGTCTCGGAGACCGGCGGGGGATATAGCTTGTTGTTGCTCTGGCGTGAGGACTTTGTCTTTGGCTGATTCGAGATATTTTTTTGCACGAGGGCTGGAGGCGAGGGAAAAGGGTTTGGCGCCAGGTTGTTGGCCGTAGGATTTGGTCAGGCTGCCTACGTTTGCGCCCACTTTTTCGAGTTTGGATGAGGGCGGAGGTGGGTTGGTGAGGATGTTTTCTTCTTTTAGCGGGACGGAGACACGTGGGAGGTATTGTAGATTGTTTTGTTGCGGTTGGGATGGTGCGGCGGCTGCGGGAGGATTTTGGAATTGTGAGATGCGAGTGTTCATCCCTTGGATGACGTCTAGACAGGCGTTTAGGATTTGAGACCACATAGCGCCACCTCTGCGGTCGATATCTTCGAAGAATATTTGTCGGCGTTGGGGGATATTTTGAGTGATATAGACCAATTCCCAAAACGCGAATGTCTGCTTCATTAGCAATGTTTATCAGCCTGAATCAGTTTGGAACCTCACCCTTGCAAGTTCCTTCTTCGCCTTCAACCCCGTCAGGAGACTACCATTCGGGTCTATGGAGTCCGTCGTCAAAGGCCGGTCTCTTTTCAGGGGTTGTTGTGCCACATAGGCTTCAAAGGCCACATTAGATATTTCCCACAACGCTATAAGGAGGAAGCTGGCTATGATTGAGTGGAAGAGAACACTGATGTGATATGGCGGGTATCGCGGTGGTTCCGAAGATTTCGTGAGGCTCCAGAATATCTTAGCAAAGAAAAGCGACCAGTTCCATGCCAGTCTCCGTACGAAAAGGCTATACACGATTGGTCCTAGAATGAGAATGGACAGCGCTCGTGGGATCACACGTTGCGCCATAACTGGCACACGCGCCTTCAATTGCATCAAGGGTGGCACTACGGTAGGTACAGGTTGATCTGACGCCTTTTCTGCCTTGGTCTTTGGGACTGGGAGATGAACTCGGTCATAGTCATAGAACAAGTGGAAAAATGACTGCATCAAGGCAAGCGTCAGAAAGATGCTTCGGAGGTATATTGGTTTCTCGTTAAGGTGGGGGCGTTCGTAGGATCTAGCCATGATCAGAATGACGATGCCTACGAAACAATTATCCCAGCATAACTTACTTGCCCTCTGCAATCCAATTCAGGTCGCTGGATCTCGGTCGGGACCAAACATACACCTCACTAAACCACCAGGCCGAGAAAAGATACCACAGCAGTGTCTGGGCTGTTCTGAATCGAATCGAGTATTGTATGAAAGTCTGGGAGGGAGAATGCGTTGCCCTAGCGCCGATATGCAGCTGAGCAACCCGTAATATGAAGATAGAGAGGCATGGAATGAAAAGGAGTAGAGTTCGTATCCCAGCGGGTCCGATAGGGAACCAAGACCATATAACTGTAAGTCACACCGAAGTATCAGGAACGGCTTCGTCCGCCTATAGCACTCCTTGTTGATGGGCAGGTGAACCCACAGGATGAGTGTTCGCCAATGATGAGTGCCTCTACATAACAGGCCAGCAAAGTCACACCAGCCGCCGCTGTGAACCTCCTATGCAAAGCTGGTGTCAAGAACTCCCTGTAGAGCCTGATGCGCATGGAACTCGCCATGTTTCGCGGATATTGTGCGCTCGAGAGGAAATGGAGAGGCTTCAGTTGGAAAAGAGAATCATGCTATCGCATATGTGAAGGTCCAAGGCGATGGAACATTGATCCTGAATGTACACTGAGCGTGTTCGCATTTCTGAGGTTTATCCAAACGTTCCATCAAAACATTCGCCAAAGCTTCACGGCAGAAGCCGCTGCAAGGCACCGGCGACCAAGTCGGCCCGTCATAGCGTGGATTACGTACGTCAGGGTTGAGGCTGAATGGCACGAGGCAGCAATAACATCACCATATCACCAGGTTGCCAATGATGCTCTGCCCTTGACCAAGGAATTCTCTCCTTACTCAGAGACTCCTGCGATCATAAGTCTGTGAATCAGTATGTCTTTCGATCGATTACCGTCGTTAGAGGCACAGCCTACGACTACACGCCGCAGCGACGACCCCCAATACAGTGATGACCCTGGGTTTCGCCAACTTTCAGAATCACTCTCCAATCAGCTGTTCACGCTTACCTCGAATATCTCGCGATTATCAAACCAGATAGCGTTGCTGGGCACCAAGCGGGATACAGAGAGAGTTCGGGAGAGGGTGCACGACCTGTTGGAGGAAACAAGAGATGGCTTCAAGGATGTTGGGGAGGGGATAAAGAGGATTCAAACCTGGGAGGACGTTAGTGTGAGTCTTTCAAGCAAATCCTATCTCTCCAGCTGCTCTGCCGGCTGCTTGAGGTATCACCGGAGAACTTGGAAACCCTTTCACGGTACATGCGGAGCTATTCGTACTGATGCAACAAAATGTATAGCCCTCCCAGAAATATACCCAACAGAAGCTCTCCCGCGAATTCAAAGCCTCGCTCGAAGAATTTCAGGTTGTTCAACGATTAGCGCTTGAGAAACAACGTGCTTCTGCCAGTGCCGCTCGCGCCGCCCTAGATGACCAAGCAACGTCTCCGTCTGGCCAACCATCAGGCGGTCAGGAACAGCTACAAGAGCAGGAGCAACTTCGGCTGGCGTCACAAGACGAAGTCGACTTCCAGGATTCTCTCATCATTGAACGAGAAGCGGAGATCAGGAACATTGAGCAGAGCGTGGGAGAGCTTAATGAGTTGTTCAGGGACGTGGCGCATATTGTGCACGAGCAAGGGGATCAGTTGGATCTTATAAGTGCGAATGTGGACAATACCAGGATGGATACGCGAGGAGCAGATTTGGAGTTGCGGAGCGCGAGCAGATATCAGAAGAGCGCGAGGGGCAAGGCATGTTGTCTGTTGTTGATACTCGCGGTGGTTCTGACTATTATCGTCCTTGCCGTTGTCCTTGGATAGGTCTTGCGCTGTGGAAATACGGTGGATTGCTGGGGATTATATCCGGTGCTTTATGCTGCGTTGCGCACTGATTTTCATCGAGAAAGTTGTAGGCTTGCTCGACTGCTCTATATCTAGTTTCAAAATATGTACATAGAAGAGCACCTTGATGAGCCTGCCATGATGATGAACGCCATTCCACCCATGCTTAACCTAGTATGGCACAAACGCTTCCCTCAAAACACCGTCCCGCCTTCTTACTCAGAGTCATAACCCAATAATCCTTCCCACCCTCATCTTCCAACCCTCCCAGCTATTCAGCTTCGGTCTCACATCCAAGTAAAAGTTCAAACTCTTCCCAGGCTTCCCCTCGTCCTTGCCCGCATAG
>QQTW01004429.1_pt1 | contig 10536 bp, 12 predicted proteins | sample 1904831 | NCBI WGS metagenome assembly QQTW01 (sample SAMN09435610, study PRJNA476489) | Subsurface metagenome, whole genome shotgun sequencing project.
TTCTTTGCGCAGGGATTTTCGAATCCCCCTTTGCGGTTCGCTTGAGGTCATTCAAAGCATTGATCCTTGCGGCTGTTGAGGAAGGGGCTTTTCTTGTCCAGCTTGTTATTGTCGTCGTCATCGTCTTCCCTTCTTGTTGTATTCCCGCACCAGCACCGTTTGAGGGTCGATTACTCGTGGTAGTGAGAGAGGACTGTTTCTCCCTTCCCCAACTTCTTAACCTCGCTAGCGCAATCTTCGCTTTTTCCGCTGATGAGGATGACACACCAGGGGCATTACCAGAACCAGATCTGGCGCCTAAGGGTACCAATTTCGAACACGAATGTTCATCCCGAAAACGATGTTTGAGACAGTATTCTCTTTGACAGTTCGGACAATGGACGCCGATGAAGCGAGGGGTGTTGATCGGGGATTTACATTCCGGAGAAGCGCATATTTGTGGATTTTGGGAAGATAGTCCACCGAGGGTGGAAGAGGTACTGGAAGTGGTGGAGGGAGTAGATGAGGAGTTGAAACGAGCGGCGCGTTCTCGTGCCCAAAGCCCGGCTTTGGGACAAGAATGCGAAGATTCGGTGCGGTGGTCGAGACAAAAAGTTCTGTTTATCGTCATCATTAGCATTCTTGGTTTCTGAGGCTGGGAGGAGTAGAAGGATGGGGGTAGACAACGAGAGAAATGAGAATGGAATAGATGGGATGAATGGTATTTGATATGAATGGGAGTAAAAGGATATGTACATACCCTCTACAGCTTTCACATCGAAAAGGTAAGAAATCCAACTGGTGACAATATGCGAATTGACAATGTGCTCCGATGGCTTCGACGTCGCTTTGATCCATGGTACTGTAAGATTCTTGATTTTGAGTATCGGATGAATGCGCTCGCGATCCGCTGAGAGGAAGAGTGGTAGCTGTTGACGGCGCCATTTTCATGATACTGGTAGGCTTTATAGAGGTTCACAGTGGTGGAGCGAATGTTATGGATGTGATGCTGTAGAAGGCGGCTCTGATGACGAGTGTCGTAAGGCAACAAAGACGCGTGGATGGGATGGCGTTTGGTTGTTGATTAATAGATGGCCGAGAAGCTTCGACGAGGTTTACAGAATCGCAACTCGCGATGCGCAAGTAAAGTTAGAGTTGGCATCTGATCACGTCAGCCACGTTGTATGATCAGATCCAAGTCAGAAGTCTTGATAGGGCAAGGGACGCAGACTCGTCCTGTAACGAGACGTCGATTAGCCGTGAGATTCCCCAAGTACAACCCTTTCAAAGAACAGAGGAAGTGTTCTCGTTGACCGGACAATGGCTAAGCAAAAGCCATATGAAAGCATTAGAGCCCTGGAAGCAGCTCAGAAGGAAACAAAACACTGACCAACTCAACAACGTGCATAATAGCTGACATGAACGACATCTAGCTGGTTCAGAAGCGACATTGCTTAGATGCTGAATATGACCAGATGAATAACATCGCAATCAAATAAGAATCCACCCTAGGTTATATACAGAAGTCGAAGAGAATTCCAAATGCAAAAGCCCAGGAAAGGAGTGACCATCGCAACATCCGCTCGTCCATCCATAATCAATCGATCGTCAAACAAAATCCATTCCATCACCAGATCAATACGCCGTCGCCCGTACACCCACGCGCCCTTATCCATCCTCTCCACCAGATAATGGCCTCTCCTCAAGGAAATTGAAAATGGCTTGAGATTTCGAAAAAAAACTTACCTCAATTGACATATAACGTCAACTTCGGATTCCTCTGCAATGCCACATACAGATCCTCATCGCTTTGTAGCGCCTCGTACGAATTGCTGGGTTCGTCCCGGTATTGAATCTGAATCCCATCCCCAACGCTCAACCTCCCTTGTAACTTTTCTTTCAACTGCTCGAAACTGATATCCGTCGGGACACGAATGGCAATCAGATCATCCTGGAAGTACACCTTGATCTTCATCGCCCCTCCGCCGGCACCTCCACCGGCGGCGGCCGCGGGGTTGGCCGTGCTGGCCGTCGCTCCGGATCCATTCGAACCCTGTGTCAGGTTGCTGACCTGTCGAGTCATCCCCGGTCGAGGTGTTTGCGACTGTTGTGGTTGTAATTGTGATTGTGGTGGTGGTTGGTGTTGTTGCTGTACTTGATCCGACGGACTGCGGTAGTGTACCGCCTGGGCCACGCCGTTCGTCGAGTACGAAGGCTGCTGTCGATGCTGTGGAGCGGAGCGTGGTGGGGGCGCCGACAGACCCGGTGCGTAGGCCCCACCATTAAGATTCCCCCGTGACGACTGCCTCGATGCGTCTTCACCAGACCCCATCGACGACGGCTGTGAGCCCTCGGACAACCGTCCATAGCTCGTGGTATCGGTCTGCGCGTCCGCATCGACCGGATAATCCCCCTCGCGCGGCGCAAACAGCTGTCGGATCAGATGACAACGCGAGATGTACGACGACATGGTCAACAGCTTCTTGATGTACTCATCCAGCGACTCGCGCCGCATGTTCGAGATCTGCTCCGTGACGTAGGTGACGGGACCGGGCATGTACGGCAGCGTGCGCGGCTTGCCCGCGTTGCCCGCCTCGTCCGGAAACTCGCTCAACAGGGCAATCTGGAAGTCGTAGAAGTCTTGATACGCCCGTGAGAGCTCCCAATGTCGTCCGTCTTCCATGACCGCGTCGATCACGTACCAGTACTTGTCTCGGGCGAAATAGAGTCGGGGGATGGAGGCGGACATGGGGGCGAGCAGCTGCGACGACGTTGGTCGCGAATATGGATTCTGCTCGGGAAGTACGGTCCCGCTCATGCCACGCTGGTGGCTCGCTCGTGGCTGGTATCGTCAGTTCCATCAATTTTCTCACTCGTGGGAAATGCCATCATATATTCCATACCTGCCCGTTGGGATATCCATTCGGATAGCTCTGTCGTCCCCCGTTCAGGCTCATCCGCTCCATCTCTTGCGTCATCCGCTGCGAGTTGCCCGATTCGAACTTGCCCAGCGTGATGCTGCTGTTCTTATAATCGGCCGCCATCTTCTTCCACTCCTCGACCTTCGGCACGCCCGCCCGCTGTACCGCCTCGTGCGGATCCTTGACTGGCTGTCCCGTCGTCATGTCGCGAATCTCGATGAACGAGACCGGAATCAAGCCCGGTCCGCCCAATCGACCAATCGGTTTGGCCACGAACCACTCCGGGTTCGACTGGGCGATGACGATGATCGCCTCGCCCGCTTTCGCCTCCAGCTCGTCCGGCCGCTCGGCCGCAAAATCATAGATGACGATGCCATACACCATGGCGCCTGTTCCTTTGTGTAGGCTGGTCGAACTGCGCGCCGGATTGGGCGTCATCACCATCGGATTCGGATTGGACGTGATCTGAGCATGGCCGTTGGGATGACCACCGCCGCCGCCTCGTGATCGATCCGTCTCGCTCGAGTCACTGTCGACAAACTTGGTGCTGGCGCGCGACAGCGTCGACCCGGCGCTGTCGCGCTCCGTCCGACCCAGCACCTGGAAGAACTGCACGGGCACCAACCCGCGCGCATTCGGCATCGAGGGGTTGCACGCTTCGTACCAGTCGCGATCATTCTCGCGTCCGATGACATGAAAGAAGTCGCCTTTCGCGAAGCTCAGTTCTTGCTCGTGGTTGGGATTGGCTTCGTAGTCGTAGAGCGCGCGAATGACCTGCGATCGAGTCGTTAGCGCCAGTATCTTCGCCATGATCTTGACTCGAGTATCGATTGTCGCTCACCTTCTTCGGCGGCAAGATCGCGGTGGCATCTTTGGGCGTGATGGACGCATGATGTGGATGCACCTTGACCTCATTCTTCTCTCCTTTGAGCGACCGACGGAGTGCCTGGGACATCACATCACATCGTCAGTGTCCATCATTCTCCGCACCATTTCGTCATCTCCACCCGCACCACATACCTTCATGGCGCCGCGATGCTACTGCCGGTGGGCAATCCCAATCGGTGCTTCCGCGCGCCGTGTTCGGGTTGCGACGTCGTTGTGGGGAAATTAAGAGCAAACTCGCGTGGCTTGGGTCGAGGAACTGCCGCCCTCCTCCACTTCGCGCCCGTTTCGGTCGTCTCGGGGATGGGAAAAAGGATATGGAAGATTGGGCGGTGCCCCTCGGGATCACGTCGACGAGGGGGGCTGATGAAGACCGGATGCCGCAGCCACCGCAATCAGCAGGATGCCCGTTCGAGCAACGATCGCCTTCTTCTTCCGTAAGGCAGGCAGCAACAACAGCGATGGAGGAGGTGGAGATGTATAAAATGATCCGGAGGGGAAGATGAAGATGGGATGGGATGAGTGGGCGAGCGAAGGCGTGAAATGCGACTGACCCAAGACCTCGTACCGTACGATGGGCGCACAGCAGGACGTAAATGAGGATGGATGGTGGATAATTGCCCGGATGGGCCAGGCGCGCACACCAGGAGATGAGGGGCAAAAAATGAAGGTTAACGGAGAGAAAAAGGCAAAGCCAAGCCCAAAGCAAAACGGTCAGTTCATGCCGGGAAACACGAAGGCCACGAGTCGTTCTAGAAGGACGATGGACGGACGGCACAATTGTTCGGTAGTGTATTGTACCACCTAGGATCCTAGATGCATGCTGGTATATATATGCCCTTCTCGGTTTCCGGATGTTGAGGACTTTGTTGTCTCGAGGATCTTGCAGTCGTTGGGTAAGTAGTGTCGATGTGAGGATCGCTGATAATATCCAGAAAGAATGGGAGTGATGAGAGGTCGTTGATAGCACAAAGAGATGCTAAGCGGTGCTCATATATTGGTGAGCTTTGTTCATTCCATTCCAGATGGGTGCTCTTCCGGGCCTGGTCTGTCTTTCATGAGAGCTGGACTGGCTATTTTTCGAACAAAGAGCCCTCCTGTAGGGCACCGGACGAACACCCAAGGCCAGGCCAGTTCAGCGGATGACCTGTTTGGTAACCACCAACGCAATGTTGGGATCGTGCTGTAGCCTGTCGATGTCAAGGATGCTGTATGTACCAGTAGTCAAGGCCAGAAGCGCCAAAAGACCAATCGCGGCCAAAGATGGCACCCCACGGAAGCGCCATCATCGCCAGGCAACCATCAGCCGAAAATAAGCGCGGAGGGACCACCAACAGATGCTGCTCAACACGCAAAATTCAGAACGGAGAAAGTTGCGAGTCAGGAGGGAGTCAGAGGAAGCATTTGGAGCAATATACGCGTTTATATCGTATGCCATTGATTGATGCTATCAATCGAGCTAGACGCAGAGGAGTTGGATAACGAAAATAATATGCATACGTGAAGATAGAGATGAGGAGGAAATTGATGCATGGATGGAGGATAGGAGGGAGGATGAAAAAAGAGCGAGAAGATAGGAACCTGTCCAGGCCAGGTTGCCACGTGGTGGAGTAGTTAGTCGTACGAGAGGTTCGTCCAGGATAGGCCACGTCGAGAAATTCAGGTTCCGAGTCGTCCGAAAACGTCGTCCGTAGTTAGTCATGCGGATGAATCCAGGCGTGAGTGGTCGTGGTCGTCGTTGTCCATTGTTGTTGGTGACTCCAGGCTACAGTTGTCCTTTGATATCCACCCGGGAGAAGGCCTGCCGCTTGGCGTCGTCAAACAAGGTCCCGGCCTGGCGCGTTAGTAGTCGATATCCATCCTCGCGCGCCTCCAGAAGATGTTGCGCCTGGTGATCCACCAGGAATTGAAGGCTCTCATGGTCCGATTCGAATCCGAGCTCCTCCGAGAGAAATCGCAGTCGCACCATCGGCTTGTATCTGAAACTTGATATCAGCTGGGGAAATTACCTCCTCGATTATCGGAGATGGCATCACTCACGCTCGACAGATGTTGGCCAGCGCCGAGAGACGTTCGCGTTCGACAAACATATCCATCAGGTAGGCGCCCATGTTGGGAGTGTCCATATACAGCCGGAAGAAGCGATGGTAGTTGCCCAGGGCCAGAGCGGAGCGAACCTCGAGCGCATGACGTACCGCGTGATCGCGCTTCTCCGCGACACTCAGATCGGCCAGCACGTCGTTCATGTCGGTCCGGTTGCAGGTATGGATGAAATACAGGATCCGGTACGCCTTGAACTCCATGGGGTGGCCGGCGCCCGTCTGCGCGTACAGGGCCCGCAGCTGCGTCTGACACTGGTTATACTCACCGAGGTCGCCCTTCTCGAGCGCGATGCGGGCGTGATTCTCGTACACGTGCACCGTAAAGTCATTCTTGATGTGCTGCACGGTTAGATCCTGCCGGAGCGACTTGAACTGGTCACAGATGTACGCGTAGTTATTCTCGTCCTTCCACTTGCGCTTCAGATGATCGAGGGTCTGGCGAAGCACCGGCAGCGGCCGGACCTGGTCGGGGTTGGGTGGGGCCGTCAGGCGGAAGTATTTTTTCTCCAGCACCTGGGACCGGCCCACGACCGGTCCCTTCGGCATCACTGGTGGCGGTTCGTCATGCTGGCTCGGCATCTTCGCATATCCATTCCCCTCGCCCCACCCAGCCCCGCCATTCTTCCGCTGCTTTTTACTCGTGTGATGATAAGACTTACTGGATTCCGGTCGGGAGGCGCCCGAGGTGGTCTTGGATGGCTTGACGCTTAGACGTGCGCTGAACGACGGTGACAACGTGTCGATGCGATCCTCAAGCGCACTGCCTTCGTGCGCCTGACGCCAGGGAGCCTGACTGACCCGATCTTCCAATGGACCATGCAGGTCCGTTGACTTTCTCTTTTTGCTGACCGACGACCCTCCATCGATCAGCTGAAGACGATCGGGGTGCATCATCTCACTCCGACTCTCCTCCGGCGGCCGCGAAGGCGCCGAAGGGCCCTGCCCTTCCTCAAGGGCACCTCGTTCGGCGCGAATCATCTGCTGAGGGAGCGGCAGGTGGTCCCAGTCGACGGTGGCCAACTCGCCTCGATCGTTAGCTTGCGTGATGGTTTGTTTCAATTTGGCCTCGATATCGCCTCGCTCAATGCCAGGAATCTGGTGCTCATCCTGAAAGGCCCGCTGCACATAGCTGCGCACCGGCTGCGGCCACGTAACCTTGGGTGTTTTCTCCGGCTGCGCTGGTCCATTTGCCTGTGTATACATTAACTGATGATAATTGGCCAGCTCGGGATCAGCTCTCACCTTGGTCGTCATTCCTTCCTGACGGCGTCGAGCTTCAACTTGGTTCGAAAATGGTCGCTTGGTGACGGCTACGAAGCTCGAGGTCGAGGCTGCAGCACGCATTGTTAGTGGTGATTCACATAAGGAGAAGTTCTACGCACGCATGATGGAGCGCCCCACTCTTGGTTAGCAAAGGAAGGAACCTGATAAACTGAGATGAAATATGTGATTGTGATAAGATGGGAGTGGATATGAAGAACGAGTGGAAGTTGACAATGATGCCTCATTGGTGACAAGAGCGGTCGGATAGAGGTCAGGATGATATCACGTGATGTGTTCAGGTGATGTGCTGAAGATCACGTGAAGGAGAGCTCCACGTGACTTGACTCACAAGCACGTGATTCTATCGATAAGCTCTTGATGCTTCCGTTGGTGGTGATATCAACGTCAACATCAACTGATATATTGGCCTGAATGTTTCTATATCAACTCGATCTGACAACTGCGCTACGACCTCTTCTGGAACCAGATGAGACGTTGCTGTTTCTTCAGGATGCCGTTGGACTCTATCAAGGGTGGGTTTGCCCCTTCACCTCGGACGGACATCTCAGTCACCTCATGACATGACGCGCTAATTCCAAGTGTGAAAGAAAGGATAAGATCCCAACCTGTCAAAATGGACAGGCGTACTTGACTTCGCACCGAATCTGCTATGTAGACCATGATAAGCCTCGGGAGCACTCCGTGGCAATCAATCTCAAGGATGTGGACCGATTCGACTTGCAGGTCCGTTGACTCAATGTAGGATGATAGTTGACATTACTGAATGATCAAAATCAGGCTGGCTTTTTGAAGTCATCTCCAAAGATCAGAATATATCCAAAACGTCTTAGAAGAGCTTTCGATCATGGGCCCTCGCCTTTTCGCAGTCACTCGGCTTCTCCGTCTCTGGGAGGTGCCCGCTCAGATCATGGCCCGTCTTCTTTACCGAGTACCCCTCGGAGGGAGCAAGGCACATGGATCTGCGCCATTTGCTCATTTGCCAATCCCATTCCGTCCAACTTTGATCCGGCCACGGTGAATGCACACACGCCAATCCCACCATGCTTGGCCTGTGGAGTGGCACCGGCTCTGACCGATGTTCTGAAAGCGGCCATCTCGCAGGCCTCCCGAAGGGAGCCGTCATCATTATCACCAACTACCACACCGAACTTAGCTCTGACAGGCCAAATCGATGCTACCAGCAATGGGACTTCAACGGAACTGGGTTCGAATGCGACATTGTCTCGAACACCATCGTCTCGTACGGTGACTTGCCCAAGATGTACATTTTTGAACCATTCATCTCTCAAAACGTGCGAGATTTGCGGAGCAGCTCTTCCAGTCACTACGTCAGCCGAGGACCGCCTCTCTACTCTCGACATCTCCCGGTCTAGCTCTCCTGGTGTCTTTCCAGCAGGTTCAGATGCCTCTCGTACGGATCTAGTGGACTGCATCAAGTTGTCTTTCCGAGCAGGCGGCGACAAGATATTCCATGACCGGCTCAAGGAGGCCATGGTGCAGAGGAAATGGCTACTACACGGTGCCCCTCCAGTGCCGAAACCGGGAGACCAGACGTGGCGAGCAGCATCTCCAGGAGCTCCGAGCCCAAGGAATAGCTCGAATCAAGATCGAATTGATCGTACCAAGACAGTTGGCCTTGCAGGGCTGCAACAGCGCGACTTGATGGCTCGCAAGAATAACGAGGTGGTGATTGGGAGCGCCTTTGAAGATCTAGATGCCCTGATGGCCTCCGCCAAAGAAATCATTGCGCTGGCCGAGAAATTTTCCGGGGCAATTGGATCGTCTTCAGGAGGGGCAACATCCGAAGCGACGGACGTGGTCTCTCGATCCGCAGCCGCGCTGGGTCTGATGACGACCAAAGATGTACTTGGATCCAGCAGCAAGTCGGAGTCACTTTATATCTCTGAGCTCTCGCGCAATCTGGCTGAGTTTTTAACGGACGACGCTACTGGTGTTCTCCGCCGCGAAGGAGGTATCATGAGCTTGGTCGACCTCTGGGCCGTCTTCAACCGCGCTCGGGGAGGCGTCGAGCTCGTCAGCCCGCTCGATTTCCATAAGGCGGCCAGTTTGTGGGAGAAGCTCAATCTGCCGCTTCGACTGCGGCAGTTCAAGAGTGGATTACTGGTCGTGCAGGGGAAGGATCGGACGGACGAGAAGACGACTGCGGCCTTGCTGGCCTGGCTTCGGACCTTGCACGACGATCGTTCATCGGAGATGCACCCTTGGGATGTGCGACGCTGGGGCATGGGCGTCACCCCGCAAGAGACCGCAGAACGATTTGGTTGGAGCGTTGGCGTGGCGAGTGAAGAGCTGGAGATGGCTGAAGAGCGAGGAGCTCTCTGTCGCGAAGAGGGTGTCGAGGGGCTGCGGTTTTGGGAGAACTGGCTGGTCGATGGTTCTATCTCTATACAACAATAGTCAAATCAAATTCGGCTGCCTACGTTAGAACAAAACGTTCAGACCACCAGGTCTCGACGATACAAGCTGTGCTGATACAACCGGCCGTTAACCGATTGAAGATTGGCTTAACAATAACGTATTCCTGTCCAAGCATTGCGGGGGGTAAGTAAGGACGGAGCATAGCGCTATGATAGCTAATGTGCCAAAGAGCAAGTTTTCGGCCTTTCTACTGCTGTAGGTGACCATATGCATATTGTTCTGCCAATGTCTCTATGGCTAGAGAGATATCAATTGTTGTCTTTGCTATGCTCCCCGAGAGCGTCCCGTCTTAACCGGATGAGTGCATGGAGGTATTTGTCACTCATATGGCTTAACGCCCCTCTATTGGCAGCTTTTCCGGCGCGTTGGAAGATTATTGCGTACGGATCACGACGAGATATGGATTGATAACTTGGCCGGTCGCTATCTTTAGGGGATCGACTCCGGCTTTGAGTAGACGGCTATCCCATAAGCAATTCGGATGAAGTTAGGGGCGTCTTGGCCATTGGGACTCAATCCAATTGCTCTTTCTGGAGAATTCGAACGTACTCGACGATTCCCGCGGGACAGGTGCCATTGTCTTGACTAATGGAGCATGTATTCAGTCTCGTGACGGTGATGGGGAGAAGTGAAGAAGCGCACATATAATGCACTGGCGAATTGAAGGGAGAAAGCACTTGATCCAAGACCAAAGACCACTCCACTGTAGATAAGCAAAACGCAAGATCTGATGCCGGTCCAACTTGTGACGGCAGTGATTCGAATGAATGGAAAAGGTACTAGCTCTTGCTAGTGGACAGATACTGATCAAGCAGCCAATATCCTGACAAGACAAAACCCTCAGCACCGACCCAAATTGTGGGGGGTTTCATGAGCTTCTGGACCATGATGATGAAGAAGAAGATGACTTGATGCCAGATTTTGGG
>QQTW01004430.1_pt1 | contig 10536 bp, 5 predicted proteins | sample 1904831 | NCBI WGS metagenome assembly QQTW01 (sample SAMN09435610, study PRJNA476489) | Subsurface metagenome, whole genome shotgun sequencing project.
CCTTTAATATGGGAAATCTGCCAGAGGGGATTACATTAGGCGGAAATATTACACTAGAACCATTTAATGGTGCTGGGGGAATAGTTAGCTTAAGTACAGTATCTGGGGATGTGAGTACTAAAAGAATTATAACTAATGGGGGCGCAATTAATATTAATAGTGCTGGGGCTATTAACACTACCGCAGGAACCTTGGCGACTGATTCTCGAAGTGGAAATGGGGGTGCGATTAATATTTCTGCTTTTAATAACATTACAACAGGCAACATCATCTCTGGAACTGCTGGTACTGGTAATAGTGGAGACATTACTCTGGGCAGTACCAATGGTATTATTGATACCACCAAAGGATCTATCTCATCTGAAATTCGAGATAATACAGGTGGAACTGGGCGTGCCGGAGCAATTGTTTTGACTGCCAAAGGCGATATTCAAACCGCTTTATTAAATGCCAGTGCCGAGGAAGGAGATAGTTCACCGATTAAGCTTACCAGTAGCAATGGAGCGATTAACACTACCGAAGAAACCTTGGCGACTGATTCTCGAGGTGGAAATGGGGGTACGATTAATATTTCTGCTTTTAATAACATTACAACAGGCAAGATCATCTCTGGAACTGCTGGTACTGGTAATAGTGGAGACATTACTCTGGGCAGTACCAATGGTATTATTGATACCACCAAAGGATCTATCTCATCTGAAATTCGAGATAATACAGGTGGAACGGGACGTGCCGGAGCAATTGTTTTGACTGCCAAAGGCGATATTCAAACCGCTTTATTGAATGCTAGTGCCGAAAAAGGAGATAGTTCACCGATTGAGCTTACCAGCAGCAATGGAGCAATTAACACTACCACAGGAACCTTGGCAACTGATTCGAGAAGTGGAAATGGAGGTGCAATTAATATTTCTGCCTTTAATAACATTACAACAGGCAAGATCATTTCTGAAACTGCTGGTACTGGCCATAGTGGAGACATTACTCTGGGTAGTACCAATGGCTCCATTGATACGAGTAAAGGAACTATCACATCCCAAATTCAAGAGGGTTCGGGTGGAATTGGGGTTGCAGGTGCTATAGCCTTCACTGCCAAAGGCGATATTCAAACCGGTAAATTAGATGCTAGTGCCGAAAAGGGTAATGCTTCGCTCATCCAACTTACTAGCCGCGAAGGAACAATTGATACAAGCAAAGGGACTGTGTTTACTGATTCTCGAAGTGGAAATACTGCTAATATCCAGCTTCATGCTTTAAACAACATCAGGACACGCGATATTATTTCAAATAATAGATCGTCTGACAAGCTAGCTCGTGGGGGAGATATTACCCTGATTAGTAAAAATGGAGAAGTCCGAATTGACGGCTATATCAGTACCACTACTTATGGTTCAAGTAAAGGAGGAGACATTAATATTAACACTGGCTCACTTTCCTTAACTGATGATGCTAAACTAAGTGCTAGTACCTTTGGACAAGGGGATGCAGGCAGTGTGTTTGTGAAAGCAATCGATTCTGTATCTCTTGTCAACGGAAGCATCTTCAGCACTGTAGAATCAGGAGCAGTTGGTAATGGAGGCGATATCAACATCAACGCAGCTTCAGTTTCCCTCAAAGATGGCGCTCAACTGCTAACCATAGTTCGTGAAGCTTCTGAAACCGAGATTGCTGGAAGAGGAAATGCGGGCAATGTCAATATTGATGTCAAAGGTGCGATAACAATTGATGGGATCAATAATAGCGATGGATATCCTAGTGCAATTTTCAGCGATGTAAGCACAGGTGCGATTGGCAATGGGGGGAAAATTAATATTTCTGCCGACTCGTTGTCTTTAACGAATGGTGCTTACTTGTCTGCTAGCATAGAATCAGGAGCAAAGGGTTATGGTGGTAATATTGATATTGTAGCCAACTCAGTTTCTCTCGATAATGGAGGCAAGTTATATGCCCGAATTCGAGATAACGCGATAGGCAACGGAGGCAACATCACAATAAAAACTGAGTCGTTTTCTGCCGAAAGAAATAGTGAACTAGAGGTCAGCACGCGAGGGCAGGGCACTTCGGGCAACATCAATATTAAAGCTAAAGAATTTTCATTGAGTTCAAATGCAGCACTCATAGGAGATGTAGGGTCTACAGGGCAAGGGGGAGGAAACATCGATTTAATGGTTGCTGGTTCCCTCTCGCTTATTGGAGGCAAGACTGAAACTGCTTTTACTGGAGAATCAACTCGAATTACATTAGGAGTACAGCCAGGAGGACAAGGTTCTGCTGGAAACCTGACAATTAATGCCAACGCCCTAGTGCTAAAAGATGGCGCTTTTATTAAAGCCAGTACTCAAGGAGAGGGCATCGCAGGAAATATCAATATTAATACTAATGTTGTTGATATTTCTGGAAATAGTCCCACTAGTGGATTAGTTAGCGGATTATTTACCAGCACCGATAGTTCTTTTAAAGCTGGCGATATCGTTATTAAGACTCAGACATTTAAAATTGCAGATGCGGCTTTGAGCGCTCGCACCCGACAAAATGGGCAAGGTGGCAATATTACGGTGAATGCCAAATCTTTTGAGGCGATGAACGGTGGACAACTGATTACCACAACAGCTGGTGGTGGACAAGCAGGTAATATCGTGATTAATGCAAAAGACCGGGTGACTATCTCTGGTGTTGATAAGACATACAACAGTCGCATTACCCGAATTGAGGCGAATGAACAAGCTATCCGCCAAAATTCTTCAAATCCAGATGATGCTTCTTTCCAATTATCGCTGATTGCCAACGCTATTAAAGAAACAGGCGACAAAAGTGGTTTATTTGCAAATACAGAGACAGGCTCCACAGGTAAGGGAGGAGATGTTAACGTTAGTAGTGGGCAGTTGAATATTAGGGACGATGCCCAAATAACTGCAAACAGCCAAGGGTCAGGAAATGCAGGCAGCATATCCGGTACTTCTAACCGTATTCTTCTAGACAACCGTGCAACTATCAACGCTGATACTACAGGAGGTGGAGGTAATATCAACTTGCGATCGCCTCTTTTAATATTACGTCGAGGCAGCAACATTACGACTAATGCAAGTGGACGCAATATTACTGGTGGTAACATCACTATTGATTTACAAAATGGCTTTATTGTTGCTGTACCCAAAGAAAACAGCGATATCAGGGCAGATTCAACAAGCTTTCGTGGTGGGAATGTCGCTATCAAAAATATTGCTGGTATATTTGGTATTCAAGCAAGGCTTGAGCCAAGAGAAGCTACAAGCGATATTACTGCCAAAGGAGCAACTCCTCAGTTAAGTGGTACAGTCAAAATTAGTAGACCTGAAGTAGACCCTAGTAACGGTTTAGTCGAACTTCCTGTTAATTTAGTTGACCCTTCAAACCAAATTTCTAATGCTTGCACTCCAGGAAGTGCCAAATTTGAGAGTACTTTTACCGCAACAGGACGCGGTGGTTTACCCAGCAGTCCCACTGAACCATTACAAGAAAATAGCACTTTATCAGCCTGGGTGAGATTAGAAGCAAAACCAGAAACAAGAGCAAATACAGTAATTGAGCCACAATCATCAGCAGTATCAAATAGTACTAAAGCAACTGCGACAACTCAAATTGTAGAAGCTTCGGGCTGGGTAAGCGATCGCAATGGAAACATAGAACTAGTGGCACAAGCTCCCAGCATTAACGCTCACAGCCCTTGGCATCCTGCTGCTTGTCAAAATTAGTGCATTGACTCATTTGTCTCTACATGTTTGTTTTCGGGCAACAGATAATTAATGTGTCTTAACAAGCGTGCCATTGCAATACTGCGTAAGTTTTGAATAGTCGAGAGGGCTTATTCTGGGTTTCTGATTTTCCCAAAATCTACGTAGTATTAAGTTCAACTTGAAGTAAATCTTGCCATTGTTTCATCCCTCTTAAACTTTGCGGAACGTACCAAGCAAGCTATTCCTGTAACAAGCAACCATATTTGAAAAGTGCTTACCGAGACAGTGATAAATAGTCCCATATCAATACCAAATAACTTTAGTAACTGAGTTGATAAAAGCAGAGTAGGCATAAGTCCGAAAATACCAATCCAAGAGGGTAAATTTCGGGTTTTGAGAATTTCAATTGCCACGATAACTAGCCACAGTGTAGTAAATAAGCTAACCCCCAATACCTCACCGATAGAGCCACCGTAGCTATTGAGAGCCTGAAAGACTATATTTATTGCAGCTCGACTTGCTGCTGATGTCTTAGGTTGAACGTAAATTTGTGCCAAAATCGGCATGGTAACTAGCTTTCGGATAATACCTAAGCAACGGGTAATCATAGAGCCTTTTCGCCCTGTGGTCGATTACAAGTTTTTATAATGCCTACAAACTGCATAATTAGTTTGCTTTGCTCCCTATTAGTTTGGTGAAGCCATTCATCACACAAAGCGTAACTTTATTAAGGAGGGGGAATATAATGTTGAGTTTATCCGATTTTGTAAATATTGACACTAAGTATCTTTGGTCGCTCTTAGAGACAGCCGAACAACAAAAAGCAATGAGAATCTACTTTTCCTTGAGAGAGCCTAACTTAGTGAGGCTGATCGCAGTTAACTAAGTGCCTGTGCAAAATTAATTATATATTCCTGAATTCTGAATTCTGAATTCAGTAAGGTAAACAGCAAAAAAAGATATATAAATAATTTTGCGTACCTACTTATAGAAGCGTGTGTAAGTTCGGCTTTTGACTCCTGAAAACTCTTATTTCCGCTCCAACGGTATATAAGAAAGCCAAAAGTCTCAAAAATCGTAATTATGCTTGCTCGCAAAGATAAAATAGGACTGCAACTTTATGATGAAGAAAATGACTCAAGATGCTACATCCGCATTAATTATTTTAATCGCAATTTGGGAAAACCTTTGAAATGGACTTATAAGGGGTGTCCCTTGCTGCCTAAACTAACGAATTATTTCTGTCGTACTGTACTAGTTTGTTATAAAGTCCCACTATACAATTCGAGGTACAAACAACCATTGAAGACAATCAAATATCCCATTTTATCGAAAGATTCGCTCTTGCAATTAGGTTTTAAAATTACTAAACTTATGCTTGAAGCTAATTTAAAAGCCAACACCAAATTTTCAAAGCGAGCGGGTTAGTGTTAAAACAAAGTTTGCTTTTAACTTCTGCGATGAATTGTTAGATGACTATTAATTAAAAACCTATACCGGTCGCATAGTTTTGCTAAAATCTAACCAGATGGTTGTTATTAAATCAGAATCATGAAGTAAAGTGGAGTTTATCAAAGTGGATCAAAATACTTCTCTAGGCAGAGAAACAACTGATACAGCTGCTCAAAGTGAAAAGCAATGGCATTCTCAACTGCAACGAGTTCCAATTGCAATCATCGGCATGGCTTCCTTATTTCCCAAAGCTAAAAATTTGCAGGAATATTGGCAGAATATTGTTGGCAAAGTCGATTGCATAACTGATGTTCCTTCTTCCCGTTGGAATATAGAGGACTATTACGACCCAGACCCCACTGCCCCTGACAAGACTTACTGCAAAAGGGGCGGATTCATCCCAGATATCGATTTTAATCCGATGGAGTTTGGGTTGCCCCCCAATATTATGGAAGTGACCGATATCGCCCAGTTGCTCTCGCTGGTTGTTGCGAAAGCCGCAATGGAAGATGCGGGTTACGGTGAATCTAGAAACTTTAGTCGGGAACGCACTGGAGTCGTCCTGGGCGTGGTAGGGGGATGTATGCAACTGATTGTCCCTCTGACGACCCGATTGCAATATCCTGTTTGGGAAAAGGTTCTCAAAAGTAGTGGTTTATCAGATCGAGATACGCAAAAAATTATCGAGAAAATGAAGTTGGCGTATGTGGGGTGGGAAGAGAATTCTTTCCCAGGCTGGCTAGCGAATGTTGTCGCAGGAAGGATTGCTAACCGCCTGAACTTAGGAGGAATGAACTGCGTAGTGGATGCAGCCTGTGCCAGTTCTCTGAGTGCTATGAAGATGGCTATGAGCGAGTTGATTGAGGGTCGGTCTAACCTGATGATTGCTGGCGGGGTTGAAACTGATAATTCTATTTTCAACTATATGTGTTTCAGCAAAACGCCTGCCTCATCTAAAAAGGACTTTCTTAATCCTTTCGATCGGGATTCCGATGGGATGATGGTAGGTGAAGGTATCGGTATGTTGGTGCTGAAACGTCTTGATGATGCAGAGCGCGATGGCGATCGCATTTATGCCACGATTAAAGGAATAGGTACTGGTAGTGACGGTCGATACAAGAGTATCTATGCTCCTCGTGCGGAAGGGCAAGCACGGACATTGCGTCGGGCATATGAAGACGCGGGCATATCACCTACGAGTGTTGGTCTGATCGAAGCTCATGGTACAGGAACCCCAGCTGGTGACTTATGTGAGTTTACTGCCTTAAACGAGGTTTTCGGCGAGGACAATCTTAGGAAACAGCATATCGCGCTTGGGAGCGTCAAATCGCAGATAGGACATACTAAGGCAGCCGCAGGAGCCGCAAGTCTAATCAAAACAGTTCTGGCTCTACATCATAAGATTCTACCACCTACTATTAATGTCACCCAACCAAATCCCAAGTTTAAAATTGAAGAATCTCCGTTTTACCTGAATACAGAGGCTAGACCTTGGTTCCAAACCCAAGCAAACACACCGAGACGAGCTGGGGTGAGTTCATTTGGCTTTGGTGGAACAAATTATCATTTGGTTTTGGAAGAATATACTGGCAAACAAAACGGTGCAGAACCCTTGGATACTGTTCCTCAGTCAATCTTACTTTGGGCTGAAACTCCAGAGCAGCTATTGGCTAAGTGTGAAGTTGCACAGTCGCAATTAAAGTCTGAAACTGGCAATTGGTATTATAATGAACTGATTAACTCGTGTAAATCTTCAGTCGTTCCTGAGACTGCTGTCAGAGTCGGGTTTGTTGCTATTTCCCAAGTTGAGGCTGGTGAATTGCTACAAATAGCAATTAATCAACTGAAAAACCAACTACAAGCAGCATGTTGGGAACACCCCCGTGGTGTCTACTACCGCAAGACGGGTATTTCCCTCCAAGGCAAAGTGGTGGCTCTGTTTCCTGGCCAAGGTTCCCAATATTTAAATATGGGGATGAAACTAGCTGTGAATTTTCCGATTCTACGCCAAGCCTACAATTCTCTGGACGACCTCTTTCACGAAGATGGTTTACAACCATTATCTCAAGTGGTTTTCCCTAACCCCACGTTTGATAGCAATCAAACAACCGCTCAATCTCAAGCGTTGCAGCAAACTGAAAATGCTCAACCAGCCATTGGCGCTTTTAGCGTAGGTTTGTACAGAATCCTGCAACAAGCAGGTCTAAAGCCAGATTTTGTTGCGGGGCATAGCTTTGGGGAACTGACGGCTCTTTGGGCTGCTGAGGTTTTGAGTGACGCAGATTACTTTTACCTAGTTAAAGCCAGGGGTCAGGCAATGAGTACCTCAAAAAATGAACCTGATTGTGATGCCGGAACGATGCTAGCTGTAAATGGGGATATCGATAATATCCAGGAAATAATGCGGCATCTGTCTTATCTGAGTATTGCCAACTTTAATTCCCCAAATCAGGTCGTGCTATCGGGAGCCAAACCAGAAATCGCCACCGTACAACAAATTCTTAGCAAACGCGGCTATTCTGTCACCCCACTACCCGTATCAGCGGCATTTCACTCCCATTTTGTCAGTCATGCAAGCCAACCTTTTGCCGATGCTATTCGGTCTATCACCTTTAACAGTCCGAAAATTCCGGTATATTCAAATACGACGGGGGAAGCTTACTCCACCGAGTCCCAGACAATTCAACAAACCCTAGAAGAGCATCTTCTCAAGTCGGTTCAGTTTAAGCAAGAAATAGAGAATCTCTACAAGGCAGGCGGTTATTGCTTCATCGAAATTGGTCCCAGGCAAATCCTCACCAATTTTGTCAAGAGTACCCTTGGCGATCGCCCTCATATAGCTATAGCCGTGAATCCCAGCCGGGAAAAAGATAGTGACCTTCAGTTGCGGCTTGCAGTTATGCAGTTGCGTGTAGCTGGTTTGCCTTTACAAGACCTGAACCCCCATCAGCTTCTTTTACCTGCTCAAACAAAAGAAAATCAGCTCAACGTAATTCTTAGTGGTAGGAACTATGTTAGTGAAAAAACAAAAGCAGCGTTTGAGAAAGTTTTGGAGGATGATTACCAGATAGAGCCACTTGCTACAAAATCTATTTCCCCCGAAGCTACAAATATAAAAATAGATGCGATCGCATCCGAAATGTCCGAAGCTACTCATGTAGCTACAAATATTAATACCGATGTAATTTCGTGGGAAACCGAAACTACAATCCAAACAGACTTGATTCCGACCCAAATTGTAGCTATGACATTTCAGCCTAACCTCATAGATACTGCCGCTACAACAAATTTTGACACCATTATTCCTAAAAGTGAGTCAACACAGATGCTACAACCTACTATTACTCAATCTTCTTCTAATGCTTTGCTCAGTGTAAGCACCAATCAAGATAAGCTCCTAATGCAGTTTTGTAACCATCAATCGGAACTTCTCCGGGTGCATGAGCAATATCTCAAGAGTCAAGCGGAATCTTCTCAAGCATTTTTCCAGTTGATGCAACAACAATACAGTTTACTGTTAACAGGTAATAATACCAACCCGACTTGGATGCAAATTGCACCAGAGGTGATACCAAGTAACGATAAGCCTAGCCTACCTACAAATAAAAAGGATTCAGCAGTTGCCCAACCACAAGCTAACTTGATTTCTGAAGAAACTGCATCACAGCATAAATCGACTCCCCCCAATATCCCGTCTACCACACCAGTTACGCCGCCGCAGACTAGCTCAGTCGAACATCTCTCCAACACCCTAACGACTGTAACAGATGCTACAGGCGACCGCTCAATCGTAGAAGCATTTCATTCCAACCCATCTCCTCAAGTACTTACGTCTGCTAGCTCTAGTGTCACCTTTGACCCGCCATTAACAAAGTCTATCGACGACCCTGCCATAACTGGGTCCTTATTGAATGTTATCAGTGACAAGACAGGCTATCCCGCAGAAATGTTAGAAAACGAGATGGACTTAGAGGCAGATTTGGGAATTGACTCAATCAAATGGGCGGAAATCATGGGTGCAATGCAGCAACAATTCCCTAACTTACCCAAGTTAACCCCGGAGGAACTAGGAGAACAACGGACAATTGGCTTGATTGCTGAGTACTTAGGGACAAAGATAGCAGAGGCTAAAAAAAAATGCCTCAGCCAACGGTGATAATTGGCAACCACTTCTAAATCACCAAATTCGTCGCTGCTCGGTCAAACTTATGCCTCTACCCGTACCTGACTTCTGGGAATTTACCCAACCTAACTCCCATACTTGCCTGCTCACCGATGACGGTTCCTCCACTACCAATAGATTAGCCCAGCTTTTAACCGAGCGCGGTTGGCGAGTCGTTGTCCTAAGCTTTCCTCAGTCTATAGTGATGGAGCGTCCAGTTCTACCCCAAGGAGTTAATCGCGTCTCGCTTACAGATTTAAGCGAGGAGCAGATGCAACAGCAACTTACAGCTATCTCAGATACTTACGGTTCGATTGGTGCTTTTATCCATCTACACCCTGTAAGCGAATTCCCCAAAGATACAGTTTCTTATCCCAAATCAGAAAAGTCCATCCTCAAGTATGTGTTTCTTTTAGCCAAGCACCTAAAGCGATCGCTCAACGCAGCACATACAGGACGCAGTTTTTTCCTCACTGTTGCCCGTCTCGATGGCGAGTTTGGACTAGGAGCAAGAATTGACTTTAGTGTTATTTCTGGTGGTTTATTCGGTCTGACAAAAACTCTCAATCTTGAGTGGGAAGGGGTGTTTTGCCGAGCAGTTGACGTGAGTCCCGAATTAAATGCAGAAACTACGGCACATTGCATCATGAGTGAACTGCACGATCCAAATTCCCTCATCCAAGAAGTTGGATACAATTTACTTGGGAGAGTGACTCTAGTGTGCGAAACCGGGCATCCAAATCCCTGTACTATAACATGAACAAAAACATAAAGATTAATTCATCATCCGTTGTCTTGATCAGCGGCGGCGGAAGAGGTGTTACGGCGCAATGTGCTATCAAACTAGCAGAACAACATCATTGCACTCTTGTTCTTCTCGGTCGCTCCCAACTTGCAGAAACTGAACCGGAATGGGCGCTCGGCTGCTTTGACGAAGCTGAATTAAAAAAGCGGATTGTGCAGGATTTAATTGCCCAAGGAGAAAAGCCTACTCCTGCAAAAGTACAACGAGCATTCACTTGTTTATCACAAGCGCGAGAAATTAATACAACAATCTCTGCCATTCAGCAAGCTGGTGGGTTAGTAGAATATCTAAATGTAGACATTACTAACTATTCTGACTTACAGGCGAAATTAGAACCAGTTGTTCAGCGCACTGGACCGATTACAGGAATTATTCATGGGGCTGGTAACTTAGCAGATAAGTTGATT
>QQTW01004431.1_pt1 | contig 10534 bp, 10 predicted proteins | sample 1904831 | NCBI WGS metagenome assembly QQTW01 (sample SAMN09435610, study PRJNA476489) | Subsurface metagenome, whole genome shotgun sequencing project.
GCGCAATGTCCATTACAGCCTTGCAGATAATCATGTCATTAATTTGTATCGAGAGGTAGCAGAACATCTTGACGAACTTGGTTGACTAGCTTAAATATTATTGTTTATTGGTATGAATTGAAAGGTGAGCCTATGCTGATTTTGCCACTTCTCCATCGTTCTCCATCGATTGTTACAATTAGCCCAAGCTCTGCCCCACAATCCGACCAATTCACCCTTGTCGCACTGGTGGGTTTTGCTTTCAACTCACTTCACTAATTGAAATTGGTGCTTCGACTGTCGCGATCTGGCAACTGACTGACGTTTCTCAGCGACGGGAAAAGAACGCACTACGCTATATTGGCACAGCGTTTTTTGGGCTGACAACTTACATTTCGACCTTAGAGACGCTGCTGGCGATCGCACGTCCGCATCAATCGCCGATCTTGATTGCATGGTTGGCAGCAACCTTCATTGTCATGCTGCTGTTGGCATGGGGCGAAAATATAACAGGTAAAATTCTGAACAATCCAGAGATTTTTTGCAACAAGCCGTTGATTACGCTCTTATTAACACGGACGTGATCGCACATCATAGACCTTTCATAATCCTTTCATTTTTTCTTACCCTATGGTATCTTTAACAATTATGAGACAAAAATGAAAGACAATGATGACTTATAAGCAGCCCTTATTCAGCAGACGTTTGACAGCGTTTCAAGGCTGTCAAATTGGTCTGATTGGTCTATTACTAGGGGTTTGGCTGAGTGGGTGTGGTTCTACAACTTCAACTCAAACTGCACAGAATGAATCCTCTAGCCCTACGACGGCTACTGACCCCACCCGTACCCGTAAAGACAAAAAAGTCATCCTAACCACATTTACTGTCTTGGCAGACATAGCGCAAAACGTGGCGGGAGATAAGGCAATTATCGAGTCCATCACCAAGCCAGGTGCGGAGATTCACGGTTACGAAGTCACGCCGAGCGACTTAGAACGGGGGCAAAAAGCTGATCTAATTTTGGAAAATGGCTTGGAACTGGAGCGATGGGCAAAGCGCTTTTATAACAGTTTGCCCAAAGTTCCCCACATCACCTTGAGTGAAGGCTTTCAACCCGTCAATATTGGCGAGGACTCCTACCAAGGGAAGCCTAATCCCCATGCCTGGATGTCACCCCAAAATGCCTTGATCTACACTGATAATATTCGTAAGGCACTAGGGGAGCTTGATCCGACGAATGCGGCAACCTATGACGCGAATGCAAAAGTCTACAGTCAGCAGATTCGGGAGATCGACACTAAACTGAAACGGGCGATCGCTGCCGTTCCTCCCGACAAACGCTACATCGTCAGTTGTGAGGGCGCATTTTCCTACATTGCTCGCGACTATGGGTTAAAGGAGGTCTATATTTGGGCAGTCAATGCCGAACAGCTAGCCACGCCGAAAAAGGTGGAAAAAGTAATCAATACGGTGAGGGCAAACCAGATTCCGGCAGTGTTCTGCGAAAGCACGGTCAGCAACGAAGCACAGCTTCAGGTAGCGAAGGAAACGGGCGCAAAATTTGCAGGTGTGTTTTATGTCGATTCTCTATCTCCTGCCGATGGTCCGGCATCAACCTATCTCAAGCTACTGGAATACAACGTCAACACTTTGATAAAAGGACTACAAGGTAATTAGAGAAACCCTATGAATGAGATCAGCATTGACATTGAAAATGTGACAGTTGCCTATCATGGCAAAGTGGCATTGCACAGCGCCTCACTGCAACTCAAAGCGGGAACCATTTGCGGCTTGGTGGGAATGAATGGTGCAGGAAAATCGACCTTGTTCAAAGCAATTATGGGATTTGTCAAGCCTGCTACCGGACAAATTTTGATTAATGGGTTGCCGATTCGTCGGGTGCAAAAAAGCAGTCTGGTGGCATATGTACCCCAGTCAGAGGAAGTGGACTGGAACTTTCCGGTGAGCGTTCATGAGGTAGTGATGATGGGGCGCTATGGCTACATGAATCTATTGCGAATACCTCGAGCGCCCGATAAACGTGCCGTGCGAGAGGGATTAGAGCGTGTGGAAATGTGGCAGATGCGCGATCGCCAAATCGGTGAACTATCAGGCGGACAAAAGAAACGCACCTTTTTTGCGCGGACATTAGCGCAACAAGGAACCGTTTTGCTACTGGATGAACCCTTTGCTGGAGTCGATATCAAAACTGAAAAAATGATGATTGATCTACTTATACAACTGCGACAAGCAGGACATACTATTCTGATATCAACCCATGATCTTGCCTCCATCACTACATTTTGCGACCAGGTGGTATTGATTAACCGCAGCATTTTGGCATACGGCGACACCTCGGAGGTGTTCACCGAAGAAAATCTTTCCCGCACGTTTGGCGGTTCGGTTGGCGATTTCTCATCTGCCAAAAGTCGCTTAACTCCGATCAATCAGGAGGAGCAGTAATGGATTTAGTTCAGTGGTTTGCGGCACCGTTGCAGCATGAGTTTATGGTCAAGGCAATTTTCGTCAGTGCTTTGGTGGGGTTAGTGTGTTCTGCCCTATCTTGTTATATGACCTTAAAGGGATGGGCATTGATGGGGGATGCTGTCTCCCACGCGGTGCTGCCGGGAGTGGTGCTTGCTTATGTGCTGAATATTCCTTTTGCGATTGGTGCATTTGTGTTTGGTGTGGGTTCTGTAATTGCGATTGGGTTCATTAAATCCAAAACTCGCATTAAAGAAGACACGGTAATTGGATTGGTGTTTACTGGATTTTTCGCCTTCGGTGTCGTGCTGATTTCCAAAATCACAAGCACAGTCGATTTGTCCCACATTTTGTTTGGCAATGTCCTAGGAATTTCGGATTTTGACATCATCCAAACCGTTGTCATTAGTGCGATCACCCTGGTGACACTGGCGATTTTACGCAAAGATTTAGTTTTGTTCTGCTTTGATTCCACTCATGCCCAATCCATTGGGATCAACATTGTTTTTCTCTACTACGTGTTGCTGTCTTTGCTATCGCTGACTGCGGTTGCTGGGCTTCAGACGGTTGGCATTATTTTAGTCGTTGCTATGTTAGTCACTCCGGGGGCAACAGCGTATTTGTTGAGCGATCGCTTTGACCACATAATCTGGATTGCAATGGCTTCGGGCGTATTTTCCAGCGTCATGGGCACTTATATCAGCTACCACATTGATGGATCAACTGGAGGCTGTATTGTAGTGTTACAAACACTGTTATTTGTGATCGCGATGATCTTTGCGCCCAAACATGGATTGCTCGTCCGCTCCAGAAAACAATTAACTGAATCATCATGACCATTCAGCATTTCAGAAGATTGCGTCAAATCATGACACTGATCGCAGTGTTGCCATTACTGGTTACAGTTTCCACAGGCGTTGTTTACCGAATTACCAAAAGTTGGTTCGGGGTATCGGATTGACTACCAATGCATCTTACCAGCACTCTTGCCTGTATCCTCTCAGGATTGATCACCATTCTCTTGACCTACACCAAGCCCCCCGCTTACTGGAACAACGCCAGTCGGAAGTTTTTTCGTTCTCTAATTGGTGATCGCGCGACTGCCCTCCTGCACTATGCGATCAGTGCCGGATTCGTTGTAGTCGGCATCGTCCTACTGAGTTCCAAGTAATCGTTTGGCACAGGTAAAATTTGCAGTATAAGCTCATCCGCCTGTTTCAATGCTTTTGTTTCTCTTGCAACAATTCACATTTGGATTAACAGAATTTTGTTGGTGGGATAGGTTCATAGGACAGAAGGTATTTCCCACTCTTGGAATAGGATAATTAAACCACTAGCGCTTACCTCAAATGATTGGGATGGTGGTAGTTGCTTTAGCACTTGCCCGTCACCATCGATAATGTTTGCTTCGGTAGAGGAGGCGATCGCCAGCTTATCAATATCTTGTGTGACCTCTACTTTAATCTCGATAGCTGAAGCGGTGTATGAGCGAGTATCGGCTTTGTTTTTTGAGCTTTCAGGTTCTGCTTTTAGTGGATGCTTTTGAGCAATTACTTTTTGAGACTACTTTTTCTCTGGAGTTGGCAACGGATTAGCAATTATCTTCACTCTTGATTTTCTAACATTTTATCTTCTTTCTAGCGATTTTGATAAAATTTTTACCTACAGCAGGTTCTATATTTTACTCTCCCGAAAGTGACAAAAGGGGGTATTTACAATTCTGAGAAACTTTAGTGCTTCACGACGATAGTAACGTTGCGTATACGGTGATTTACTGTGAAGGTGAAGGAAACGAAGCCTAGGCAAGTAGCGGAACCTCGCAAGAGAAAAACCAGAAAATCTAAATTGTGAAGTTTAGAAGCCCCCACTGCACCTTACTCGGTCAGTGGTGACAACTCCCGCCACTAAAAACAGATTGACAGAACTTTGTGAAAGCAAGATTTCATCTTGATTTCACAAAAGGTATCGAGAAGTTAGTAATTGAGGTTTTCGCTTTTAGAAGAAGTAATCTTTAGAGGTAAGCGGATGATAAAAATGCTGCCTTTACCCAACTCGCTTTGTACCTGCAAACTACCGTGGTGTGCCTGAACTATAGCTTGGGCTATTGCCAGACCTAACCCAGAGCCTCCCGATGCTCTAGAGCGATCGCTATTTACACGATAGAAGCGGGTAAAAATTCGCTTTTGGTCGTTAGCTGCAATACCGATACCTGTATCCTGAATCCTTATAAGAGCGTGATGGTCGCTGCGCTCCAAGATTACAGTTACCTTACCGCCTGCTAATGTGTACTGGACGGCGTTAATAATTAAGTTGGAAACTAGGCGATACAATTGTTCTTCATCACCTACAACACATAATGATTTGTATACTCGGATATCAGAAAGCAGTGTTACCTCTGCGGCGATCGCCAAAGCTGCTAATTCTTCTAATAAGTCATTAACAATGTCATTAAGGCAACAAATCTGACTTCGCAGAGGTGTTCGTCGTTCCATATGAGCTAGTAAGAGTAAATCAGCCACAAGCTGAGTCAGTCGCTGGTTCTGACGCTCTATAGTTTGGAAAATATCCTGTGCTTCTGGGTTGAATGTATGCGGTGTCCGTAAGGCTGATTCAACAGTTGCCCGTGTAGCAGCTAGAGGTGTTCTTAACTCGTGAGCAGCATCGGCTGTAAATTGCTGTATCTGCTTATAGGATTGGTAAATTGGTTGCATTGCTATACTAGCTAACCACCAACTGGAACCACCAACTAGAATCATGGCGATGGGTAGACCTAAAAGCAAAATTAATTTTACGTTATTAAGATATTTATTAATCTCTCTAAGTGAATGCCCCATCTGCATATATCCCCAGGGAATATTATCCCGAGTATGTAGCGTTAGAGAGATTTGATGGTAGCAATTTCCTAGGGTGTCACAGGGGGTGTGCCAAGTCGCTTTTGCTGACGTAAAGGGCAATCCTTCAGGCTGTAAACCAGCTAAAGCAATTGTCCGCTCGGAACGGTCTAAAAACCTAATGTAGTAATCATCTTGATGAATTGCTCCTAGAACGTGGCGTTGTTCCATTTGCCTTGGCAGGAGTTCTTGAGTAGCAGGTTCTAAGCGTCCGGGTTGCTTTAGTGTATTTTCAATACTGTCGTGCAGCGTTCCAGAAACAAATTCTAACTCTCGGTCTAGAGTTTGCCAGTGAGCATGGACAATAGCTTGATAAAACCCCAACCCACATAACCCTAGAATCAATCCCATCACAATTGCATAGGATGTAGCTATTCGCCAACGGGTTTGAAAAAAAAGTCTATTTTCGTTCATAGGTCAGGTTAAAACGATATCCTGTACCATGCAGAGTTTCAATCAAATTATCACCACCTATTTGAGCAAGCTTACGACGTAACAGGCGTATTTGAGCCGCTACTACATTGCTAGTAGGTTCTGCATTGACTTCCCAAAGTTGGTTTTGAATTTGGTCGCGGGTGACAATCTGATTTGGATGCTTCATAAAATACTCTAGCAACTGAAATTCTTTAGTTGTCACAGAGACGACTTGCTGATTACCTAATATAGTTTGAAAATAAACCGTATGAGTACCATAATCTAAACTAAGACTTCCGACTTGTAAGGTTGGGGCTTGAACTTGCGGCGATCGCCTCTGAAGAGCGCGTAATCGTGCCAATAACTCCTCCATACCAAAGGGCTTCACTAGATAATCATCAGCCCCTGCATCCAAACCAGCAACTTTATCTTCCATTCGGTCTTTAGCCGTCAGCATCAAAACTGGTAGAGGATTACGTCGCCCTCGTAGCCGCTTACATAGTTCTAACCCTGATACTCCTGGTAATAACCAGTCAAAAATAGCAAGTGTATAGTGGGTCCACTTGCTCTCTAAATAGTTCCAAGCTGTAGTTCCGTCTAGAACCCAATCAACTACATACTTTTCTTGGGTCAGGGTTCGTTTGATAGCAGTACCTAAATCTGGCTCATCTTCAACTAAGAGAACCCTCATATCAATCTATTTCTCCTCCACGTTTACAGCTCCCAGTCTTCTTATTTCGCGTAAGAACTGGGAGCAATTTACCAATCAGTTAATAAGTCTGAATCTGAGCTATACCCATACCTATCTCTTCGGTCATGCCAACGCTTCTGCTATAAACTGGATATAACCAAGTATTTCCTCGTGAGAGCAATGGAGTTTTAACGCCTTTCATTGAAATTGATAGTGTTGTTTCTACAGGTACAGGTTGAGAAAATGCAATTGTAGCTCTTTTATCTTTAATAGAGATAGTAGAGTCGATTTTTTTACCAGATTGGTCGCTAACCATAATGCGATCGCTGACCTCAACACCGTTTGGTACTTCAAAAGAAAGTTGTGATAGCTCTTTACCTTGGACGTGTACTTCAAAATGGTGTGTAGCATTTGGCACACGAGTACCGTTTGGGTGTGCGTTGCTGTGGACAATGTGAGGCGCATTAGCCTCGCGCAATACTCCTCCTGCAAAGGCAGGCACTAAAGATATATAAAACGAGGCTATCCCAACAGGAATTGTTAAGGTGAAAGTAGTAGCGCAAATTAACTTTTTCATTGTATCAATCCTTAAATAGTTAACGGAATGTTTTCCTTATTATTAGTTTTGCAGTTCTAAATGAAATCAAAATGAAATGTCAACTACCATCCCTAAAGTTCTGGCTATTAAAAATAAACTCTAAATCGGGCTAGCCCTAAAGGGATATTTGCATTCATACCAACAAGTCTAGCCGAGACTGGATAAAGCCAAGCATTAGAACGCCCTAGAATTTTTACGTCTTTCATAACCACTTTCAACCTGTTTCCAGGAGCTACTGGTTCAGAAAAAGAGATTGTAATTTTCTTACTATCTTTAGAGATGCTATTAGCAATTATCTTTCCAGACTTGTCAAATACATTAATATTATTACTTGCGGTCAACCCTTGAGGAACACTGATTAACAACTGGGAGACGGCATTACTACCTTGAGGAATATTAACTTGAAAAGAATGTCTCACAATCCTCCACTTACTCTGAGGAAATTGCACAGAGCTAACGATACGAGGAACTCTATCGATTGCTGTTAGAGGTTTTCCATAAGCAGCAATATTAAAAGAGGTAACTATTAAAGTTAAGATAGCCGTAAAAAGTATTCTCGCCATTATTTTGTATTTCTAGTGAATTGGTTAAAAACCGCTCTTCAGTGGTGCAGTTACTATTAACTAGATTCGCATGGAGAAATGAAATCAGAATGAAATCATTGAATATTAGTTAGAAAAATCCTAAAATCGCTTAATATAGTATTCATTGAAATCAGGCATGAATGAAGTTACACAATTTTAAAATGAGTGACGAAAATTTTATCTTAGATGTAAGGATAACTCATCCATCTTAACTATAAATTGACTTTGGTTAAATGAGATTTGTCAATATCGTGTAACTACTTTTTCCTTATCCTGCAAGGCGAACAGCCAATGTAACGCAAGTCGATTATAGCGATACGAATCGACCAGTCGATTTTCAAATTATTATTTAGAGAAAAATTGCTAATCTGTCTTAACTTCAAGCAGTTTAGCCAAAAGAAGCATTATGATTACTTAACTTAAGGTTCCTTCTATTGTTTGTTCAGTCACGGAACCTGTTATTTCTTCATCTACACTTTAATTTTTTATAAAAATAAAATTATTATAAATTTCTCGGAATTTTAGTAGTAGCTAACACTCCCAAGCATACAGAAATGAAATTTAGATGAAATCCCTATACTTCTATAGAAAGAAATAGTTAACTCGCCATTTGGTAGACGTAAGCGAAAACACAACTTCATTAAGCTGAAAACGAAGAAATAAAACTATTGTCTTCAGTTAAATGTATCGCTTTGGAGTTAAATAATGACGACAACTCAATCTCACGAATCTTTGCTAGAGACTTGCATCCAGGCTTGTTTTGAATGTTTGCGGGAATGCGAAAACTGTGCCACCGCCTGCTTAAGTAGCGATATGGTGCAAATGATGGCTCAATGTATCAAGCTCTGTAGAGATTGTGCTGATACTTGTGATATCTGCGCTCGTTTTATGTCTCGTAATTCAGACCTTCATGCTCAGTTGTGTGAGGTCTGTGCCGAAGCTTGCGATCGCTGTGCCGCTGAATGCGAAAAGCACGACCACGACCATTGCAAACGCTGTGCAAAGTCTTGCCGTCGTTGTGCTGAGACTTGCCGCCAAATGGCTACAGCAATGGCTGCCTAATTAGTCGAATTTGCTGGCTGTCCTTTGATGGGCAGTTAGCAATTGATAAATAAACAATTGCAATTAATTAGTATTACTGTGATCACCAACTATCTATCTTTAGGAATAGTTGATTAACTTGATTCTTTAGTCAAGTAGAGACTTTAAGCTTGAACAGAAAATTGATCTTTAGATAAGCTTTCTAAAACCAGTGAGTTTCAAGCTATTCCAGGTCAAAGCGTTGAAGGCGTTGTGGGTGGGCAGCATTATCGAGTGGGAAGACCAGAATGGGTTGAGGAGTTAAAAGTGCGGTTTCGATCACCGTTGAAAAAAGGGCTGCAAGAAAGTGAATCTCGTGGCGAAAGCGAGATCGCTTTGATGGACGGAGGGCAAGTTTTAGCAGTACTTGGATTAGCAGATCGAGTGCGAGAACGCGCACGGGAAGCAATTCAACAATTGCACGAAGTGAAAATTCAGACGGTAATGATCACCGGAAATGCTGAAGCCGTCGCCAAAACAGTGGCAATGGAATTAAATATTGATCGCTACTATGCTCTCGCCCTTCCTCAAGATAAGGCTGTACTGATCCGACGGTTAAAAGTTGAAAACCCTACTGCTTTTGTGAGTGATGGGATTAATGACGCGCCTGCTCTATTTGAGGCGGATTTGGGGCTGGCGATCGGAGCCGGGACGAATGTGGCAATTGAGTCGGCTGACTTGGTATTAGTTAAAAGCGATCCATTAGATACAACCTATGCACTCAAACTTGCCAAAGCTACCTACAACAAAATGATTCAAAATTTGTTCTGGGCAACAGGCTATAACGTAATTGGAATTCCGTTAGCGGCTGGAGTGGCTTACCCTTTGGGAATTCTTTTGACTCCAGCCGTCAGAGCTATACTTATGACTGTCTCTACAGTAGTTGTGTCAATTAATGCGATGCTGCTGCGTCGAGTTAAGATTTGAGCGTTACGTAAAGATATTAAACTTACACCTACTCCCAAAGATAGAGATTTAAACTGCGCTCTTGACCCTCCATCTCACTGGAGACTGCAAGATAAAGCTAGGTCTTAACCCTCATTTGTCACTCTGGGTAAGCACAAAATAAACCAAGACTTGAACAAGCTTGTAATGTAAGGCTTTCAAGCTTAATTACACAACAAATGAACTCACTTAGGTCAACTTTGCCAAATCCTTATTCACAAAAGGTTCCAGGTTTTAATCTTCCGAAAGTGACAAATGAGGGTTAAACTAAATATTTTTCTTTACTTCTAAAACTATGACACTTCAACTCAAAGTCTCAAATATGGCTTGTTCTGCCTGTGTAACAACCATTACTAACGCTATTACAGTTATCGATCCAACAGCTAAAGTCGAGGCTGACTCAAAAACAAAACTTGTCAACATTGAAACACAGCAATCTGTTGCTGCTGTAAAACAGGCGATCGCATTAGCTGGATATACCGTTGCTGAGTAAATTAGATTTTGTCAAAATAAGCAGGTGAGCGATGAATAAAGATAACGCGACACTTAAATTGCGAGGCATGAGTTGTGCCTCCTGTGCAAATAGTATCGAAGACGCAATTCGCTCTGTTCCAGGTGTAAGTGAATGCAGCGTCAATTTTGGAGCAGAACAAGCTACTGTCACCTATGATTCTCAAAAAACTGACTTGGAAGCAATTCAAGATGCCATTGATACTGCTGGATACTCTGCTCAACCAGTGCAAGAACAAGACTTACTAACGGGAAACGATGATGCTGAACGTAAAGCACGACTAACAGAATCGCGGCAACTGACACGTAAGGTTTGGATTGGCGGCATCATTAGTACAATTCTGGTGATTGGTTCGCT
>QQTW01004432.1_pt1 | contig 10533 bp, 15 predicted proteins | sample 1904831 | NCBI WGS metagenome assembly QQTW01 (sample SAMN09435610, study PRJNA476489) | Subsurface metagenome, whole genome shotgun sequencing project.
CGCGTCCGGTTTTCAGCTTCTGGTATAAAAAGATGACATTGCGCGACTTTTCCTAAAGACGTTTCTCCATGAAAAATTACTAAAGATGGGAAGTGATTTTCTAGATGGGCTTTAATTGTACTAGGCAGCAAAAGTAAATCGGGTTTCTTGAGTTTTTCTAACAAGCTGTAAGGAGCGGTAGGCATATCGTAAAAAGCATGAGAATGATGCCCCTTATCAGTAAATTGATGAAACTCCACATCCGTAATCCGAAACAAGTCTCTGTGAGTGCCGTTTTGATGGTTGTAGTCGTGCATATTCAACAGCATCGTCAGCAAAGGAGTTTCTATACTTACATTTGCGGTATGCCCAACAAAGTAGTAAGTCTCTGCAATATCATTTAGGATCGTAGGAATTGGTACTTTTGGCTCGTATTCGCCATAAGACCAAATAAAATCTCCCTGAACTATTAGCTGCAAAGGTTTTAGTTGAGATAATGTTTTCTTGTCAGTTCCCGGTAAAATAGTGCAGCCATCAGCATCGAACTTTAGCGCGTGAAAAGGACAAACTACTGTTGTTTTACTATCTTTGTCTACTTCACACCATCCTTCAGACAGCATTGCTCCCATGTGCGGACAGGCATTAGGTAAAGCATGAATATCTCCCGCCGCATCTTTCCACATTACATAGTCAACGCCGTACAAGGAAATTTTGCGGGGTTGGTTTACCGATAGCATTGACTTATGAGCTAATAACCAAGGCGCACCAGGAAGCATAGACTGCATGGCATTCTCCACTAGCTATAAAAATTGTGAATAATTAGTCGCATTTACAGAATATGACAAAACCTTCGCATTCGTCAAGAGAACTGCGCCGTCAGCCTAAACAGCAGCGAGGAAAAGAGCGGGTAGAAAAAATCCTAGATGCCGCAGCAGCAGTATTTGACGAGGTAGGCTATGAAAAAGCCACTACTCATTTAATCGCTGTCAAAGCGGGGACAGCAATCGGTTCTTTATATCAATTTTTCCCTGATAAAGCCGCCGTTTTTAATGCCATGGAGTTGCGCCATATCGAGCGAGTCAAGGTAATGTGGGCGCAGGCAAATACTCCAGAAATTGTGCAGTTACCTCTGCGCCAAATGATTCAAGCGATAACGGACGCTGTAGCCCAGTTATTTGAACAGCCCGTGTCACGAGTGGTATTTATTCAGTTTTTTATATCCCGCCAGATATTCCAGTCGATTGATGAAAGCATGACTCAAGAAGCCATCAACTTCATGGCAAGCATTTTAAAGCAACGCAATCCGAACTTGAGCGAGGCGCAATATAGCCTTTTAGCAGAGGTTTGCGTTCATAGTAGCAATGCTGTAATGTTGTCCGCCCTTCGCAGCCCGGATCTTCAGCACCGTCAACGGTTGACCCAGCAGATTGAAGACTTGTTAGTGTCATATTTAGAGCCGTATGTAGGCGATCGCATATCAGACGATGTAATGAAAGTAATGAAATGTCCTCATTGTCATTCGCCGCAGCTATCTAAAAATGGTTATCGGCGCGGGAAGCAGTGTTATCGGTGTAAAGATTGTGGCAAACAGTTTGTCGAAAAGTCCAAAGGAGATTAGAGAAAATGCGATCGCATTCACCACCCACCTCAAAACACCACCTAGATTTTGGACATCAATAGGTAATCTTTCAGGCTTACTCCCCATTGCAGTGCAACAGATTGTTAGGTGGCTGACTGCAACAATCGTATAAATCCTTCTTGCTCAAAGTGGCGATCGGTTGTCAAAGCCTCTGCTATACTTCGCTGGCGCATTAAAACAAAGCTGACTGCATCACATAGAGAGTAGGTCTTGTCTTGACGAGCTACTAAAAGTTGCATTGCTTCTAAATGGAGTTGTTCATTTACCCAAACTGTTTCGATATCTGGACTATCTAGCAAGTCCATTGCAAATGTCAATACAGCAGGACGAGGAAAACGACGGACTAACGCTAAGGCGATTAACTCCGCTAGAACATAGCTATGAGTTAGTAGCTTATTCCCTGCACTATTGAGTATTTGTACAGCTTCTTGATGTTGTGGTTCATCTTGATGCAGATAGCAAAGTAATCCTGACGTATCTAAAAGCACGAAGCAATTTTACTCTTAATAATCGTTTGCATAAGCTCTTGCAAGGTCAGCATCAATACTTGCGTTGTCTATCCCTGTCGCGTATCCAAGACTAACCGCCCCAGCGTTGTTTCTAAACCTCTGTCGAGCTTTCTCCTGTTGCTCCTCTGAAGACGAAATTTTACTAACAATACTATCTTGTTTACTTAATACTGCAACCATCCATTCTGTAATTGACAGCCCAACAGCATTTGCTTGTTGCTGTAGGTCTGCGTACACTTCATCGCTAAGTTCTAGAGTTAAGTGTTGGCTCATAAGTATTAAAAATTTCGACGGATACAATAGTAATTATAGCTTTGGCTGTTGCAATGGGGTCGTTAATGAGTATCGGCAGAGTCAATAAGATTGTTGGTAATCTGATTTGTGCGATCGCATTTTCAGCCCGTCTGTTTGAGCGTAATGTGCAGATGCTTTCTTCAAGACCTAGAATAGATGCAACCCAAATTTATCAAACAGTTTATGCCTCTGACTGAACTTGTACCCCTCCTCAAAGAATTATCTTATTCTGATAAGCTCTTACTATTACACTTGCTGGTAGGTGAGTTACTAAAGGAATCTGGTTTAGTCCTATTGAACGAACAAGGTAAAGTAGCTAGTCAAGGATTACATGATTCGTTTGAAGCTGCTGCTGTTTTAGCAAAAGCATTGGCAGAGGAAAAAGTAGCAACACATGGTTGATAAAGCCTGAATTTTTTCTTGGCGTTTGATGTGGGATTTTATAGATTGTTTCGGATTTGTCACTAAACCAATCAGTCCAGAATCCAATAGCACCACTCGACTCACCAAGTCACATTCTTCATTTCAATTGGGAACAATTTGCGATCGGATAATCGCTCTTCATCTAAGGCGCGAATTAGATATTCTCCTGTCTCTGTGTGTTCTTCAGCATCTTCTTCGTCAATCCAAGATTGAAGTAAATTGACCGCTTTGGATTGCTTCTCTTTCAGCAAAACCTGCTCTGTTCATTGCCAATCGTCTTCAAGTTGTGCCAAAGTCAGGGTAACGATCGCGTCTTGCTTACCTATGAGCAAAGTGTTCAGTCTGGCAATCGCTTGTTCGAGCAAGTCAGCAACGCACCCTACAAAAGCTTCATCAATGAGCTTAGTTGGTGAGAATTGCACCTCCTGGGGAGCCATACTTTTTAGCGATCGCTGTCCATGTTTCCCATTGTTTTCGCTCTTCGTCTCGATCGGGTCGCTCGCCATTCTCGTCATAGGTGCATCCTGGCAATAATGTCCCAATTGTTTCGAGAGACTCTGCGATCGCCAGTATCATATTAGTCAAACTAGGAAACCACAACATATCATCACCGTCTTCTCGTTGTAGTACAGGTGACAATTCAATCTGAGTTTCAGAACCCGTAATAACTAATTCTCCGTTCTCATAAGAAACGAATGGAAGACACTTGACATCATATAGATGTGCATTACTTGAATAATTAAGATAATGTTTTTCTGCTTGTTCAAGGGAGCGGAAATGGATTAGATCGCTGGCGCACCCTAAAAACTTTTCCAAACTACAGTAATATGTCGAGTTGTTATTATAGGAGCTATCAAAAGACCAATCGCCTATTGGTGCGCCTGCCCATTGATAGAATTCATACACCTCGTCAGCTAGCTTGAACGGAAAAAAACTTAGTTGCCTTTCCACTTCTTCTCTACTTCTGCTTGGTCGGGTGATGTGACTATATATACTAATTCGCTCCAGCGCTTCTGTCATCAGCGACATACTCTGCTCTCCTTTTACCTAAAATTGAAATACTGCGGAAGCTGCGATCGCTACATCAATCTTTACCCAAACGTCTTCAACCCACTCCAATCGAGTTGTTAGCTGGCGACTACTACTGGTTATTTCAACAAATTCTCGTATTCATCGTGTTCGCCGATCCAGAACCAATAATAATCGTCGTCTTTCTTCAAAGCTAATGCACGATATCCACCACTGATACGAGCAGACCAAAGCTTACCAACTTTCTTAAAATGCAGCGAGGGATGAAGTGAATTTTCTTTCCATAGCCTGTAAGCTTTTCGCGCTTGTTCCTTCATATCAGGTGACAATTTAGCATACGCTTTCCAAAAGTCACCCGTTGCGAAGGACTTCATCTAAATCCCTCACTTTGCCATTTTCAATATCTGCTTCTGCTTGAGCGATTAGACGATCTAACTTGCCAGACGCTAAATCCGTCTCAATTTGTAGATCCCACATTTCATCAAGATATTCCTGAAGCCACTTTGCAAGATCGCGTACTTCTCCTTCTGGTAATTGCTTGATTGCTGATTCAACTTCTAAACGAGAGGTCATAAGGCACTCTAAATTTCAAGAGTATACTTGTATAACTATCAATTATAGTTTGGATAGCAGCATTGAAGAAATAAGCCAATAACATTCTGAATACTTTGATTGCATCAAATCATTAAATTTCCGAAACACTATTATCCGACAAGAAATAGTTTATTAAAAATTATTTTTGACTGCTTCTGACATAAAAATCTATGAGATATTAAACTACTTGATTAAATATGAATATCCTGTTAGAACGATCGCATTACCTACCTATATCAACTTTCAACTGGTGGCGCTGCGTAATAGATAATCGCTATAAAAACTATTGGTAATTCAATCAACTTTTCTGGCCCATGCGGAATATCGCCCGCAAATGTGAGCGAATCACCAGGTTCTAATAAATAGGTAGATTGTCCGTGACGATATTCAATTTTGCCTTGCAGCATATGAATAAACTCTACTCCTGGATGCTCAAAAGTGGGAAAAGCCTCTGAAGCATCGTCCATTGCAATTAAAAATGGTTCAAATAACTTAGTAGATCCGCGATCGTAAGCTAAAAGGTGGTAGGTATGACCGCATTTAGTCCCCCTGCGTACTACTTCCATGCCTTCGCCACTTTTGACCAGTTGCGCGTCGCCTTCGGGCATATTGTAGTTGCGAAATAATGTTGAAAGCGATACCCCTAGCGCGCTAGAAAGTTTTGCTAAAGTTTCTAAACTCGTTGCAGTTTGAGCATTTTCTATTTTTGACAGCATCCCACGCGAAATATTAGCGCGATCGCATACTTCCGCAATTGTTAATCTATGCTTTTGCCGCAATTGCCGGATTGTATTGCCAATATAACGCTCTAAAGAACCATCATCGGTTTGTTCGGTGGATGCCATGAGTTTATTTTCTACTGCAACTATTTTGCACGATCGCCTGATTTATTGACAGCTATAAATAGAATGTGCATGATAGTAAATAAAGTTTCCTGCATTGAATCTTAATTGCTCGAATTATGCCGTTACGCTTGCTTAAATTTGCCTTCAATAAAAAGTATCCAGAACCGAGGATGTTTCGGCAATGCGATCGCCTTAAATCTAATTACGATGCGGTAATTATAGGTGGTGGCGGTCATGGACTAGCGGCGGCTTATTATTTGGCAAAAGATTACGGGATAACTAATGTTGCGGTTTTAGAAAAAGGCTATATCGGCGGCGGAAATACCGGACGCAATACAACAATTATTCGCTCTAACTACCTTACGCCGGAAGGAGTCAAGTTTTACGACCAATCGGTGAAGTTGTGGCAAGATTTGGCGCAAGATTTTGACTTAAATTTGTTTTACTCTACGCGCGGACACTTTACACTGGCGCATACTGACGCATCAGTAAGAACAATGCGCTGGCGGGCGGAAGTAAATAAGCATTTTGGGATTGATAGCGAGTTGGTTAGTCCTCAAGAAGTAAAAAAAGCTTGTCCGTATATGGATATAAGTTGTGGCGGAAATACCCCGGTTTTGGGGGCGCTGTACCACGCACCCGGAAGTATCGCTCGTCATGATGCGGTGGCTTGGGGTTACGGACGCGGCGCAGACTTGCGCGGGGTAGAAATTCATCAACAGACGGAAGTATTGGGAATTGAGGTTAAGGGGGGCAAAATTACGGGGGTTAAGACTTCGCACGGTAATATTTCCACGCCTAAAGTATTGTGTGCGGTGGCGGGATCTACGCCTCGAATGTTGAAAATGGTGGAAATGCGATCGCCTATAGTAATTCATCCATTGCAAGCAATGGTTAGCGAACCGATGAAAGCTTGGTTAGATCCTATAATCGTCTCTGGTAGTTTGCACGTTTACGTTAGTCAAACTGCTAGAGGAGAGTTAGTTATGGGTGCATCTTTAGATCCTTACGAGTTGCATTCTACCCGTTCTACTTTTGATTTTACTGAAGGATTGGCGGCGCATATGCTGGAATTATTTCCCATGCTTTCCCATGTCAAAGTAGTACGCCAATGGGCGGGAATGGCAGATATGACACCGGACTTTGCCCCAATTATGGGAAAGACGGATATTGAAGGATTTTATTTAGATGCAGGTTGGGGAACTTGGGGTTTTAAAGCAACTCCCGTATGCGGTAAAACGATGGCTTATACTGTGGCGTGCGATCGAAATCATGACTTAATTACAGATTTTTCGCTATCTAGGTTTAGAAATCATGCCTTAGTTGGTGAAAAAGGCGCGGCTTCGGTAGGTCATTAAATGAAAATTGTAACTTGTCCGATTAATGGTGCTAGACCCGTTTCTGAGTTTATTTGCGGCGGTGAAGTGCGTGTAATGCCAGATCCGCAAGCAACGGATGATGTGACTTGGGCGGATTATGTATTTAATCGCAATGGCGAAGCGGGGATAAAAAAAGAGTGGTGGTGTCATACGCCTAGCAATACTTGGTTTATTGCCGAACGCAATACCCAAACTGACGAAATTATCAGCACCTATTTATATCAGGAGGCTATATGAGTAATCGATTGTCTCCGGTAGCTGGAGAATGGATAAATCGCAGCCAACGCATTGATTTTACCTTTGAAGGTAGGCGTTATTGGGGCTACGAGGGGGACACTATCAGCAGTGCGTTATGGGCATCAGGGCAACGTATTTTAGGGCGTAGCTTTAAATACCATCGTCCGCGCGGAATTTTGAGCATGGCAAATTGTGATATTAATGCTTTGATGCAAGATGGGCAAAAGTTGAATGTGCGAGGAGATGTCACGCCATTAACGCCAGGAATGGTATTAGAAGCTGTAAATACTTTTGGTGGAGTAGAAAGCGATCGCGCCAGCATTATTAACTTCTTCTCAGCTTTTCTCCCCGTAGGCTTTTACTACAAAGCTTTTCACAACAAAAAGCTATTTCCTTTTTGGGAACGCACCATTCGCAATATTAGCGGCTTGGGTAAATTGGATGCAAGTACGCCCCATATTCGTACCCCAAAACGTCATGATTTTTGCGATGTATTGGTAATAGGTGCGGGAGTTTCGGGATTATCCGCAGCAATAGCAGCAGCACAATTGGGTGCAGAAGTGGTAATTGTTGATGAAAATGCCAAAATTGGCGGAAATAGTTATCAAATTGAAAAAGACTTATTAGCAGCACTATCTCATCCAAAAATTAGAATTTATACAGCAACTCAGGCGGCGGGATATTACGCAGATGGCTGGATTCCTTTAGTTAATAATGATTATTTATCTAAAATGCGGGCAAAAGTCGTAATTGCCGCAACAGGCGCTTACGAACAGCCAGCAGTATTTCGCAACAACGATTTACCAGGAGTAATGTTAGCTTCCGCCGCGCAGAGGTTAATTTATCGTTACGCTGTTAAACCAATGAATCGGGCGATCGCTTTGGTAGCAAATAAAGATGGCTATCAAGCAGTTTTAGATTTAGTTGCTCATGATGTAACAGTAATGGCTGTGGTGGATTTAAGAAAAGATCCGCCCGTCAATGAATTAACGCAAAAAGTGCGATCGCTCTCTATCCCCATTTACCCCGGTTACTGTATCTATGAAGCCAAACCAAACCCCGCCGGAGACGGCGTTTCTAGTGCGGTAATCTCTCCGATTGACAGTCAAGGAATAACTGAAAAAATTGCCTGCGATGGCATTGTCATGAGTGTAGGTTGGGCAAGTGCTGCTAACTTACTCTATCAAGCGGGTACTAAAATGCGCTTTGATGACTTTTTGCAGCAATTTATCCCGGAAACCTTGCCCCCTGGAGTGTTTGCTTGTGGGCGTGTAAATGGGGTATTTGATTTTGACCAAAAACTACTTGATGGTAAAAGAACAGGGCTAGAAGCCGCTAATTACTTAGGCTTAGGGGATAAATTAGAGATTACTATTGCCCCAGAAATTGAGTCACCTTCTTACGGATGGGCGATCGCACCTCATCCCCAAGGAAAGGAGTTTGTAGACGTTGACGAAGACTTGCAATACAAAGATTTTGTTAACGCAATTCAAGAAGGATTTGACAATATTGAACTACTGAAACGCTATACAACAGTGGGAATGGGCCCAAGTCAAGGCAAACATTCTAATATGAATGCTTTGCGGATTTTGGCGAAAATTACCGGAAAATCACTAGGAGCAGTGGGAACAACTACCGCTAGACCATTTTTTCATCCCGTACCAATGTCTCACTTAGCCGGAAAAGGTTTTACACCCTTTAGACAAACTCCTTTACACAGTCGCCATGTAGATTTGGGCGCGTGTTTTATGGCGGCGGGAATGTGGCAAAGACCAGAATATTACACGCGAGTAGGGAAAAGCAAACAAGAGTGTATTGAGTATGAAGTTACAGCAGTGCGCGATCGCGTTGGCATAGTTGATGTGGGTACACTAGGCAAAATTGAAATTAGAGGCAAAGATGCGGCGGAGTTTCTAGAAAGAGTTTACACCGGACGTTACAGTAATATGAAAGTCGGCACTACTCGCTACGCCTTGATGCTAGATGAATCGGGGGTAATAATTGATGATGGTGTAGTTGCAAGACTTGGAACAGAGCATTTTTACTTTACAACTACAACTTCTGGCGCAACGCAGATATACCGGGAATTGTCGCGTTTGTTGACGATGTGGCAATTAGATTGTGGGATTGTTAATTTAACAGGAGCGCGATCGGCAATTAATCTAGCAGGATGTTATGCAAGGGAAGTTTTAGCAAAATTAACTAATATCGATCTTTCTAGTACAGCTTTTCCTTATTTAGCAGTCCGAGAAGCAGAAATCGCGGACATTCCGGCTTTGTTAATGCGCGTTGGTTTTGTGGGTGAATGGAGTTACGAAATTCATGTCGCCGCCGAATTTGCCCCGGCGCTTTGGGATACGTTATTAGGAGCGGGAAAAGACTATCAAATCGCGGCTTTTGGCGTAGAAGCGCAACGAGTATTAAGGCTAGAAAAAGGTCATTTAATTATCGGTCAAGATACCGATGGTTTAACAACACCAGTTGAAGTAAATTTAGAATGGGCGGTAAAAATGGATAAAACCTTTTTTATTGGTCAGCGTAGCTTGCAAATAGTAGCTAAACGCCCTGTAAAACATAAGCTTGTCGGCTTTAGGTTGAACGCAGACATCGTTACACCACCGCAAGAATGCCATTTAGTTATCGATCGCAACGATCTAGCGGGACGCGTCACAAGCATTGCTTTTAGTCCCACACTGCAATGTTACATTGGACTTGCCTATGTAACACCCGAACTTGCAACCATAGGGCAATTTTCAATTAGATTAAGCGACTTCACATCTATATCTGCAACTATTTGTCCTACCCCATTTTACGATCCCGATAATACCCGTCAAAAAGCAGCCGTACAACATCAGGAGGTAAATATATGAATGATGCTTTGCGCCTTAGTCCAATTTACAATTCACTCCAGCAATTAGGAGGAGTTTGGCACGATATTAAGGGCATGAAAAGCCTTTATTCTCTCCCTGACGATGAAATAAACGCCGCACGATTGGGAATTGCTAATTTATCTTTTATTCCTCGATTTGGCGTTAAAGGTGCGCTTGCTGCTATTTGGCTAGAGAGTCAATCTATACCCATCCCCGATCGCCCGAATAGTTGGTGTCAGCTTCCTGAAGGAGGTATTATCGCCCGTTTGGGTATAGGTGAATTTTTAATAGAAGATAGTTGTGCTGCACCAAGACTAATTAAAGCTTGCAAGTCTCCTCCGGCTAAGGTTTACCCGGTTTTGAGGCAAGACTTAGCAATCGCCCTAATTGGTTCAAAAGTCAACGAATTACTCTTACAAACAAGTAGCTTTAACTTTCAATCGCTATCAATTGCAGAACAACCAGTAATTTTAACTTCAATGGCGGGGGTAAATGTCACAGTTATTCAGTGCGATCGCAACGGACAACTATTTTACAAAATTTGGTGCGATGGTACGTTTGGGGTGTATTTGTGGCAAACCTTAAATGCGATCGCCATTGAATTAGGTGGTGGTGCGATTGGTTTAGAAACTTTGATTGCAACGTCTCATTTATAGATAAGGAGAATAGTTAATGACACCAGAACAAGCCAGACAATTTTTAGCCGAAAACAAAGTAAAGTTTGTTCTGGCGCAA
>QQTW01004433.1_pt1 | contig 10532 bp, 10 predicted proteins | sample 1904831 | NCBI WGS metagenome assembly QQTW01 (sample SAMN09435610, study PRJNA476489) | Subsurface metagenome, whole genome shotgun sequencing project.
AGGTGAGGAGCAGTATAAAGCTTGGGGAGACATTCTTTACAGCATGCGGACGGGAACTAGCGCTTTCGAACATCTGTACGGTATGCCAGTCTTCCAGTATTATGCCCAGAACCCCGAATCGGGAAAGACTTTTAACGAGGCAATGACGAGTGGTTCGGCAGCGGCAAAGGCCGAGGTGATTAAGAGCTACGACTTCTCAAATATTCGCAAGTTGGTTGATGTTGGTGGTGGACAGGGAAGTTTCATTGCTGCAATTCTCAAGGCAAACCCAACGGTGCAAGGTGTTCTGTTTGATCAACCGTCGGTAGTCGAAGGTGCGAAGGACGTAGTCGAGGCGGAGGGAGTAACAGATCGTTGTGAAATTGTGGGTGGAAGTTTTTATGATTCAGTGCCAGGCGGTGCTGATGCATATGTGCTCAAAAATGTCCTGCATGATTGGGACGATGAAACTTGTCTGACTATCCTCAAGAACTGCTACCGCGCTATGGAGGAGAATGGAAAGCTTTTGGTGGTCGAACAGGTAGTTCCACCTGGTAATGAACCAGCTTTAGCCAAGTTTCTTGATGTAAACATGATGATGTTGTTGACCGGTGGCTGTGAACGCACAGAAGCTGAATATCGAACTCTATTTGAGGCTGCGGGCTTCCAGTTAACCAAAGTCGTCTCCACCCAGTCCAAGATCATGAGTGTGATTGAAGCTGTACGAGTGTAGTTCCTGGACTGTGTTCTGATTCCTTTGACAAGAAATTTTTATCAACTAGGAGCAACCGCAATGTTACAGCAAGAAAAACCGCCCAGTGCCCAAGATAAGATGCCACCCCATCTACGAAATCTGCCGCCACAAGCCGTCATGATGCAGATGTCGAGCGGCTATTGGATGACGCAGCTGATTTATGCCGCTGCCAAACTTGGTATTGCTGACTTGTTGCAAGACGGCCCGAAGAGTTACGAAGAAATTGCCGCTTCAACTGAAACGGATGCCAAATCTGTGTATCGAGTCATGCGCACGCTTGCAAGTGCGGGAGTTTTCACTGAGACAGAGCGAGGCTATTTTGGCCTCACACCGCTTGCTGGCTCTCTCCGAAGTGGTATCCCCGGCTCAATGCGCGCTATGGCAATTATGTTCGGTGAGGAGCAATATCAAGCTTGGGGAAATATTCTTTACTCCTTGCAAACAGGAAAAAGCTCCTTTGAACACATGTACGGAACACCAATGTTCAAGTATTTTGTAGACAACCCGGTTCCGGGAGAAATTTATGAAGAGGCAATGACGAGTGTTTCGGCAGCGGAAAAGATCGCTCTCGTTGAAAGCTATGACTTTTCATATATTACTAAGTTGGTTGAGATCGGCGGCGGACATGGAAGTTTCCTGGCTGCGATCCTTAAGGCTAACCCATCGATACAACAAGGTGTTCTCTTTGATCAACCGTACGTGATTGAAGGTGCGAAGGATGTGATTGAGGCTGAGGGAGTAGCGGATCGCTGTGAGCTTGTGCCTGGAAATTTCTATGAGTCAGTGCCAAGCGGTGGTGACGCTTATAGTCTTAAGCACGTTCTGCACGGTCATAATGACGAGGAGTCGATCGCTATCCTGAAGAACGTTCACAGTGCCATGGTAGAAAATGGCAAGCTTCTACTGATGGAGCGAGTGGTTGGATCTGGTAAGGACTCCTTCTTATCCAAGTTTCTTGACCTAAACATGATGATGCTAGTGACAGGTGGCTGTCAACGCACGGAAACTGAATACCGGAATATCATTGAAGCTGCTGGCTTCCAGATGACTCAAATTTTCCCTTCAAAGGCAGGCGTAAGCGTGATTGAGAGCGTACGGGTGTAGTCCATCTGACTCCATTACTATGCATACACAATCAAGAGAAAAGGATACTATGACATCTAAAATGACGGTTCTCATTGTTGGCAGTACTGGCCATATGGGAAGTAGAATCGCTTGGGCTCTAGCAGAGAAAAAGGACGTCAAGATTCGAGCTTTGGTTAGGAACCGACAGACAGAAGACGTCAAGAAGCAGCAAACTATTCAGAGATTGGAAGGTTTGGGTGCTGAGATTGTAGAGGGTGACGTTTTTGACATCCCTAGCTTGGAGCGTGCCTGCACCGGGGTCGATACTGTTCTCTCGGCTATAAGTGGATTCCAATCGCGGGGAGATGTCATAGTGACCGGGCAGTTGAACCTCCTGAACGCTGCTAAACAGGCAGGAGTGACGCGGTTTATACCGGCAGACTACTCAGCCGATTACTTTCAGATGCAACTGGGCGACAACTTAGTGTGGGATCAAAGGCTCACAGTTGGACAAGCAGTCAAGGAAAGCGGCCTGGACTATACTTTCATCATGAACGGAGGCTTTACGGAGTCTTTCTTTGCGCCCTTCTTCCAGATCTTTAACTTTGAGGCTGGTACGGTCGAATACTGGGGCGATGGTGACACTAAGTTTGACCTGACGACGACAGACGATACTGCGAAATACACCGCCGAAGCGGTGGTTGATCCAAGAACCATCAACACCTCCTTCCAAGTAGCTGGTGATGTGATGACGATGAAGGAAGCGATCGCTGCCTACGAAGAGGTCAAGGGTAAAAAGCTGACTGTACACTGTAAGGGCAGCTTGGACGATTTGAAGACTTGGATTGAAAATACTAAAGCTAGGGTTCGTGTGCCTTGGGCTGTCGTACCCGCTCAGTGTCAGCTCGGTATGGCGTTGGGCAAGGGCAAGCTGCACAACATTGTCAACGATCGCTACCCTCATATTAAGCCGACCTCTGTGAGGGAGTATCTTGCAACTACTAATGCCTTTGACGGCGGTGGTGTGAACAAAGACGATTAACTCACAACCCCGCAAGGAAATTTACTGGATTACACAGTGTCTTCTGTCTTAAAACGTGATACATCTCACACTTAAAGCTGTGACGTGTATTGCGTTTTTTTTGCGATGCAGTTTCACTCAAAAAAGGAAGAGAAAGCTGATGACCATTAGTGAGCGGGTAATGCCGTCGAGCGGTATGACCCATGAAGAGGCGATTTTACGCGCACGCGCACTTGCACCTATTATTCGGGAACGTGCAGCCACAGCCGAGGCGCAACGTCGGCAACCAGATGAGACGATCAGGGACATCATCAATGCCGGGTTAGTGCGCTTACTTACTCCGGTGCGCTGGGGAGGTCACGAACTCACCTTCAATGGCTTTGTTGACTCAGTTATCGAGATCGCCAAGGCCGATGGGTCAGCAGGGTGGTGCTATTCTTTCCTGAACATACACTCTTGGATTATGGCTATCTTTCCCGAACAGGCGCAGCGCGAGGTTTGGGGTGACAATCCCGATGCACTCCTTGCTACATCGTTTATACCGGCTGGGCGTCCTGTTCGTGTCGAAGAGGGCTACCTTCTAAGCGGGGACTGGCCCTGGTCGAGCGGTGTTGATTACTGCGAGTGGAACATGCTGGTTGGACTGATTATGCCGCATACCTCTGGTGAACACCCCGAACCACGTCTTTTTCTGTTGCCACGAAGTGACTACGAGATTGTTGACACTTGGTTCGTTGCCGGACAGAAGAGCACAGGCAGCAAGAATGTAGTGGTGAAAAATGCCTTTGTACCTGAACACCGCACCATCCGCTTAAGTGACATAAGTAAGGGTCGCGCACCAGGTTCTGCCTTTAACCCAAGTCCTCTGTATCAGCTTCCACTAAGTTCGGCCTTCGCGTCGGCGTTGGCTGCTCCAATCCTGGGAGCTACCATTGGAGCCTATGAGACTTGGCGTAACCTGAGCCGTAACAAGTCCACGATGTCGATGTATAGTCCTGAGCCGGTGACTTCTTTCACACACCAGCAGATTCGTCTAGCCGAGGTTTCCGCTCAGATCGACTCGGCTTACTTGCTCTTGAAACGCGCACTTGATGTGATCAGCCGTGGTGGTGCCGTCACTCTTGAGGAAAGTGTCCGCAATCGCCGTGACTACGCCTATGTTGCTCATCTGTGTGTGCAGGCAACAGAGCGGCTTTTCCTGGCTAGCGGTGGTGGTGCCAACTACGAGTCGAATCCGATGCAGCGGTACTGGCGTGATGTACATGCTATGTCGGCTCATGCTGCCCTCAACCTGGATGCTGCGGGTGAGAACTTTGGTCGGCTTGAGCTAGGCTTGCCGCTCAAGTCGGCGTAAAGCTAGGGAAGGTGTCACAAGGGGTTGTGTGTTAAATTTTATTAAGACAAACTTTCAAACTAAACGGTCTAGTATGGCAGCAGTAGAATAATAGAAGAAGACTGTATTTTTCGCCTAGCTCAGTAATATTCAAATAAACGGTCAAGTTAAATGTCAATGCTGAGGGAGAAGTCAACGTTAAGGGAGGAGCCACGCCAAAAACCTAAGAGTTGGTGGCGGATCAGTTTAGCCCTTGCTGCAGCTATTGCCATAGGTACCGTTGTTGTAAATAGATTGCAACAGAATCAAGCTACTGCGCCGACGCCAGTGCCTACTAGTACGCCGATCACTACTGCTGTCACCGCCTTGGGACGGTTGGAACCACAAGGAGAAGTCGTTAAGCTGGCTGCCCCAAGCTCCGCTCAAGGGGCACGAGTCGATCAAATCCTAGTGAAAGAAGGGGAGCGGGTTCGAGCTAGAGAGGTGATTGCCATTCTAGACAACCGCGATCGCTTACAAGGAGCATTGGAGCAGGCTAAAGGAGAATTGCAAGTCGCCCGCGCTAATCTAGCTAGTGTAAAAGCCGGAGCGAAAACAGGGGAAATTAACGCTCAGAAAGCGATGATTGCTCGTTTAGAAGCCCAGCTGAGTGGTGACACTATTGCTCAGGAAGCGACGGTTGCGCGCCTTGAAGCCGAGTTACAAGGGCAAAGAGAGACTCTACAAGCAACAGTTGCTCGCACACAGGCGGAGCGGAGCAATGCCCAAAGTGATTATGAACGTTACCAACGTTTAGCCGAAAACGGTGCCATTTCCGCCCAAGAACTTGAAAGTAGGCGGTTGAGTGCCCGAACCACTACAGAGCAAGTAAACGAGGCAAGCGCCACCCTGACGGAAAAGGTGGCAACTCTGCAGCAGCAGCTGAACGAAGCTAAAGCTAATCAGTTCAGAACTGTGGCAACCTTGAAACAGGAGATTGCCGAGGCAAAAGCTAACCTGGATCGGATTGCTGAAGTCCGTTCCACTGATGTGCAAGTCGCTCAAGCCGAGGTAGACAGTGCGAGCGCTGCTGTTAAACAGGCGGAAGCAGACCTAGAGTTGGCTTATGTCAAAGCACCAATTACTAGTGAGGTTATAGAAATTCACACACAGCCTGGAGAAACCATCAGTGACGATGGAATTGCTGATTTAGGGCGAACCGAGCAAATGATTGTGGTTGCAGAAGTAATCGAGGAGGATATTGGTAAAGTGCGTCTCGGTCAAAAAGCTAATATAATCAGCGAAAATGAGGCTTTTGCTGGAAAATTACAGGGAACTGTGATTGAGATTGGTAGACAAATTGGCAAACAGGATGTCCTTGATAGTGATCCAGCGGCAGATGTAGATGCCAGAGTGGTGGAAGTCAAAATTGGCCTTTCTCCAGAGGACAGCCAGCGAGTTTCAGGCTTAACTTATGCCAAAGTGGTTGTAGAAATTAATATCTAAATCTTTTATAAAGCACGCTGATATAGATGCAGAGACAATGAGCAAAATACCTCTAGCATGGTTACAACTGACTCGAGAAAAAACCCGTCTTGCCGTAGCAGTGGCTGGTATTGCCTTTGCAGACATTCTGATGTTTATGCAGCTGGGTTTTCGGGAAGCTCTTTTTGATGGCAATGTTCAGTTACACAAAAGCCTGGAGGGTGAGATTGTTTTAATCAATCCGCAGTCTGATGCTTTACTTTCGATGGAAACCTTTTCCCAAAGGCTGTTGTATCGAGCTTTGGCGCTTGAAGAAGTAAAATCGGTACATCCTATATATGTAGATTTTACTGGATGGAAAAACCACAAAACCAATAAACTTCGTAATATTCAAATCATTGGAATTAACCCTCAAGATCAGATATTTAACTTGCGAGGAGTTCAGCAGAACTTAGATCAAATTAAAATGCCCGATGTGGTTTTATTTGATCGAGCTTCTAGAGAAGAATTTGGACCAATTGCAACTGAAATTGATGAAGGAAAAACTATTACGACAGAAGTGGGAGGTCGCAGAATTAAGGTAGGAGGAACATTTGAGCTGGGAACATCATTCGGAGCTGATGGTAATTTAATTACAAGTGATTTGAACTTTCTGCGCTTATTTAACAATGAAAGCCGCCAGAGAGGATTGATTGATATAGGGCTAATTAAATTAGAACCAGGAGCAAATACTGAAGTTGTCGTTGAAAAGTTGAGAAACTATTTACCTAAAGATATTAAAGTTCTATCTAAGCAGGAATATATTGAGTTTGAGAAAGCTTATTGGGCAAGTAGTACAGCGATTGGGTTTATTTTTACTTTGGGCACAGTCATAGCATTCATTGTGGGAACTGTGATTGTTTATCAAATTCTGTATAGTGAAGTCGCTGATCACTTGCCTGAGTATGCCACTTTGAAGGCTATGGGCTATACAGATACATACTTGTTGTTGGTTGTTTTTCAAGAAGCTTTAATTTTAGCATCCATAGGCTTTGTGCCTGGGTTTGGTTTTGCTATGTTTCAATACACTATGGCAAGAAATGCCACCCTTTTACCGATTGTAATGACTACCAGTAGAGCTTTGCTGGTACTATTTTTAACAATTTTAATGTGCTTCGTTTCCGGTGCCATTGCCGTACGTAAACTGCGGGCTGCCGACCCAGCAGATGTTTTTTAGTGTTGCAAACATCGTAATTAAGCTGATGAATCAAGAACCTGTGATCACCATCCAAAATCTCAACCACTCTTATGGAAAAGGAGGACTGCAAAAACAGACTTTATTTGACATTAATTTAGAAGTTTTTTCCGGGGAGATTGTCATTATGACCGGACCATCAGGGTCAGGTAAAACGACATTACTCAGTTTGCTAGGCGGTCTGCGGTCTGTCCAAACGGGAAGTCTCAAATTTTTAGGTCGGGAACTCTGTGGAGCTAGTCAGAAACAACTGGTGCAAGTTCGTCGCCAGATTGGCTATATTTTCCAGGCTCACAATTTGCTGGAGTTTTTGACAGCTCGGCAAAATGTTCAAATGTCGGTGGAACTGAACAATGTTTCTCAGCGCGAAGCCACGGCTAAATCAGAAGCTATGCTACAGGCTGTCGGTTTAGGCGATCGCGTTGATTACTACCCGGAGAATCTTTCCGGTGGACAAAAACAAAGGGTAGCGATCGCTCGTGCTTTGGTGAACCGTCCTAAACTAGTGCTGGCGGACGAACCCACAGCGTCTTTGGACAAGCAATCAGGTCGGGATGTAGTAGAACTGATGCAACACCTCGCTAAAGAGCAGGGGTCTACTATCTTAATGGTGACCCATGACAATCGTATTTTAGATATTGCGGATCGGATTGTTGATATGGAAGATGGTCGTTTAACTCGTAATGCTAATCTTGCCGCAATAGCTTCTAGCTAATTGTTTTTTGCTAATGGCTATACAAAACAACTTGTTATAGTTGACAATCAGGTGTAACAGTGTCATTACTGACATTGTCTATAGGGGTCTGTAAGTTATTTAAAATGTCCTTAAGACAACTAGCTAAAGGCACAGCGGTCAGCAAACCCAATAGTCCTCCCACTTTTGTCCCTACTGCCAAAGCAGCTAAAACCCATATTGGACTCAGTCCTGTAAAACTACCCAAAAGCCGGGGGGCAATCACCTGGTCAATTGCCTGGTCAACCAAAACAGCCACAACCAAAGTTTTCACTCCTAGCCAAAAATCGTGTGAAGCCACCAGTAGGCTGACCAGGCCAAAACCTAATACGTCTCCGAAAGGAATTAGAGTCAAAAGCCCCACACTTAAACCAAAGAGTAAACCAAAAGGAACTCCTAAAGCTAAAAACACAGAGGTCATTGAAAAACCGACAAGAGCAGCTAGGGCTACTTGACCCTTAAAGTAGTTTTGAAAATTCTGTTGAAGAGAGTGCTGCACCAAAGGGCCAAAGCGAGGAGACAATCGTTGAAATATGCTGTTCCAAAGACGTTCCCCATCTAACAAAAGGTACAAACTCACTACCACTGTCAACACTACCTCTGAAACACTATCAATAGTTCCCAGAGCGAGAGACAGAAGTTGCTCTGCCAGAGATTCTAATTCATCAGGCAGGCGGTCTGTTAGTTGCATAGCCAACTGACTTAAATTGATAGGTAAGTTGCGAGTCGCAGCCCAATTATCAAGCGCTTGGAGTTCTTGTTTGCCAGAATCAATCCAATCGGGAAGAAGTTTAGCACTTTCGCTCAACTGTTTTAAAAGAATGGGGATTATGGTAATACCTAAAGTGACTAAAATTCCCAAACTCAGCAGGAAAACCCACAAAACCGCGTAATTCCGTTTCACTTGGCGTTGTTGGAGAAACTGGACTGGGTAATTTAAAATGAAAGCTAAAACAGCAGCTAAACCAAAAATGGTGAAAATAGGTTGAAAATACTGAAAAACTTGGAGCGCTAGCCAACCATTAACCACAATTAGAGGAAATGGCAGTCCTAACGTTAACCACTGACGTACTTTGCTAGGTGAACCCGTCATACGCCTTCAATTCGAGTCCGTTTTATGTTCGTGGTACTCGGAGATGTGTTCATAAATTTGCTCTGGGAACTCTAAGTCTTTGTAAACATTGCAGCCATCTGGGTCATCAGGATGGGGACAAATGGAGAACTCTTGCTTCTGTTGCCATTCCAGCACTCTTTCCCGTCGAGGAGGATTATAGTCCCGCTCCTGTACCTGCTGATAAAGTGCGCGCGCCTTCTCTTCACTGAAGTCGGTATCCTTGTGTAGGTAGTTGACTAACTCGTCTTCACTCAGGAAGTGGCGCGCTACCATCGCAAATACTAGTCTGCCATAATGGCCGATATCCTTACCAGCATCGAGAGCATCAAGTAGGTGTGCCATCATGTCGTTCTTTCGCAGATCTGCAACAGTCATGACTTATTCTCCTATGTATTTCCTTCCATTTATGTGGCAATCCAGCCTAACGCGTTTCAATATTCTTTTGCACCTGCTGAAAGACTCAAATATGAGCTGGCGAGGCATATCCTTAGATATTTGGGACCTCTAAGCAATGTAGAATATGGAATTAATCTACTTATTTTAGGCAAGCACAGGTAATCTATCATCGAACAAAGATGGCAGTTTATAAAGTCCGGCTAGTAAATTCTGAAATTGCTCTTGACCGCACTATCGAGGTACCAGACGATCAATACGTCCTTGATATGGCTAAAGAGGCTGGCATTCGATTACCCGCTGGGTGTAGCCAAGGGGAGTGTTCTGCCTGTGTTGCCAAACTGGTGAGTGGTGAAATTGATCAAAGTGAGCAAAAGTTTCTGCGCTCCTCAGAAATAGAGGCTGGATACACTGTCACCTGTGTGGCTTATCCTCTATCTGATTGCACACTGCAAACTCATCAAGAAAAAGTTTTGTATCAATCGTCGCTTTATTTATGAACTACCCAGACCTCAGCGCAGTAGGTCTGGGTATCTACGTTTAAACCAGTGAATAAGAGGCGGACTCTTGCGGGGAGCCGGAGGGTGAGGTGGGTACGCTAGGAGCGCAAGTTAGCTGGAACCTGCTTGGGGATAGTCCAGTAGTAGATGGTAGACCCCTCCTGTGTCTTCACTACTCGCTCGGGTTTCCAGTCGCCCATGTCAAAATCATGTGACACGATGCGGGTACCAGGCTTGAGTTGACGAAATAACTCGGGTCGCAGTTTTACGTTCAGCGACGGTAGCAGGTAAAGAGTTACTACAGTTGCTTCGCTGATATCGCTCTTGAAGAGATCTTGTTGAAGAAACTTCACACGGTCGGTCACTCCGGCCTTTTTAGCGTTTTCGTTAGCCTCTTGAATGCGTTCTGGGTTGATATCTATGCCAATGCCGCGAGTCCCAAACCTTTGAGCAGCAGTGATCGGAATACGTCCATCACCACTACCAAGATCATATATGACATCGTTTTTCTTCACTTTGGCGAGTGCCAGCATTTCGTCTACAACTTCCTGAGGCGTTGGCACATAAACAACATCAGGTTGGCGTTGGGGAGACTGTTGTGGCGTTTGAACCTCAGTTTCAGTTTGTGGTGTTTGAGCAGTGGTCTGGGTCTGTGAGGTGCATCCTGCGACCCCAAGGCTTGCCACACTCATACTTGCAACTAGTAATAAAAGTGTTCGTCGAAGCTGCATCACTTTTTCCTCCTAGAGTCATACTTTGTTTTCAGGCATCCACCGTGCTATTAACAGCAACGGCACACCTACTAACCACACTGCCACGCCCACTAATGCGCCGATGCCTGTATAAGCTAGGCTGGATTGTAGCATATAAGCACAGATCGCACAAAATAGCAGTGGTGTTAGGGGATAGAGAGGAACACGGAACGGACGGGAAACTGCAGGT
>QQTW01004434.1_pt1 | contig 10532 bp, 7 predicted proteins | sample 1904831 | NCBI WGS metagenome assembly QQTW01 (sample SAMN09435610, study PRJNA476489) | Subsurface metagenome, whole genome shotgun sequencing project.
CAGCACTGGAGTCAGCACTGCAGCCAGCAATACACATGACTGATGGCATCGACTGGGAACAAAGAATGGAAGGAATCTTCTAGGCCTTAACGCTGGAAAGAAGGAGATGGGCGTCAAGCTGTCACAATGGGGCCAACACAAAGAGACGCATTCCTTCAAGCCACGGTCGGCGCTTCAAAGAGGCATTTTATGCTCATGCTGAAAATGCTGCAACACCAAGGAGGCTTCAATACCCACATGCCTTTTATCTATCCGTCAACACGACAGCACACGACACAGCACATCAGTAGCCAATCTCGACTGGCTCCGTACTGACTCTGCAACACGAAGTAGTCGGACCACTTCCCGCTGCTGCACGTCGAGAAACCATGTTGTTACACAGCAGGTATTGGGGATGCAAACATCTAGGGATAGGGATATCAATTACGGCCGGTGTATTGATCAAGTCTAGGTAATAATGGGTAGGCCGCCAATCAGGTGCAATCTACCCCAGTTGTATTGCTGTATTGCACTATCCTCCAGACACTATACATCTCGCATGCGTATCGGACATCATCATTATTATATCCCCAGAAATGCGGTGATTAAAACAAAAAGCTGTTGGTGAGCTCGAAAATGCAGAGACTCAATCACAAGTTGAATCTGGTCTTTCTCAACAAGAAATCGCCCAAATGTAGCCAGCTCCAAATGCCCGCTCATTGCATGCTCGCTGTAGATAAGGGCAGATTGAAACCAGATAGAAACAGCATGCGACAGGACACCAGCGAGCAGCTCTCTCAAGGAGCCACTTCCCATACTAAATTTTCGCCCCGTTTCACTTGGCTATCCTTAAGACCACCATCACCGTTGCCGTTGCCCCCTATTTCGGTGCCATTTCCAAGTGCAATGGAGAAGGTAGCAAAATTCAAGCTCAGATCCACTCCTTCGGAGTCTAAGGACATGGTCTGATTTTGGCTTGTCCGAATGAGCAGAAAGTTTCGGACATTATCCTGGACTTGAACTGCCGTGGTGAGCTGGCCAGATTGCTCCAGGACGAAGAGTACAGCTATACCAGCAAAATCAATCATCTCAGGGCTGGGATTCTGGCTGGATGATGGAGATGATGATGAGGAAGAACCGGAGGTTCCAGAAGATGAAGGTGGCGAAGGTGGTGATGACGACGACGTGGGTATCGTTGGTATGGGAGCCATCGTCTCAAAGATAATCCCATTGACAGTCGCAGTCTGACGGCGCTCGAGTCGTGGTGGAAGATCTGCTTGAGGAGTGGAAGACGGTCGAAACGACCAGGCGGAAACTGTGGTGGAAAATGAAACGTCAACAGCGACCTTCTGAGCGACATCCCGAACTTTCATGCTTTGACTCCCAAACGAGACTAAAGCGTTCTCGCCTGTGCATGACAAGTTGTTCGAAGAGAAGAGGCTAAGAATCATCGTCGAGTTCAAAGGAATCCCATAGTTCGTGCTTGCGCCTGTCAGTAAGCGAGGTAGCGCATTGCCCAACGTGGCGTTTGTGAACTGTTCCGTTTCGGTCCTGATATCTGTTGTTACACATCCTGGATCAGCAACAGTGCTGCAACGATCACCAGTGAAACCATTGGCGCAAACACAGCGGCATGTATCGCCGCTGACAACACTGATGCCGTTGTTCTGGCAAGGAGCTGAAGCCGGACAATTTGCAAGGCTTGATGGACCAGTGGCACTCGCAGCAGCCTGCCGCTGGCGAGGAAGAACAATCAGCACGACAGGCACCACGATAGCAGCCGCTATCAGAATAGCAAGAAGGAGCATAATAATGATGAAGGTACGCAAGGACATGCCGCAACAGCGCCGACCGCTCCGTGGTGTTTGGGTGCTGTCAGATTCGTGTGAGTTCAGGTACGACAATCGTTGATTTAGTTTCGAGGGAAAGGGTGACGGCCACCTCGACTCGGCACGTGTTCCATCTGGAGTACCACGACTCGGAGGAGGAAAGGAGGCAAGAATATCTGATATTGAGCCGGATCGCCGTCGCTGCTCCCTTTTCTCGGCGTTGAACATGTCAAGCACTCCTGCTCTGCTGACTGTCTTCCCACGATCCAGATTAGCTGCAAGTCTGGTTGCTCTCCGGATCAGATCAGGTAAACTGGTTATGCTGGCTCGAGCTTCAGAACTTCTGACTGCTTCCATGTCCAGCTGCGGTGGTCTATGGTTTGATGGAACCTTTTCACCCATCGAAGGACCTTTCGAAACAGGACGGTTGTCGACAACCGATGGATTGGCGGGCTGATGAGTATTTCGATCAACTGCCGAAGCAAGTGGAGATCTCGACCTGCCAATCGGTTCCACACGTGTTGAAGAGCCCTTGCCACTATCCCGTGACGAAGATCGCGAATCGGACGGAGAACTTTCTATCATGATAGTACGATTTCCACTAGTCACCTGCGAGGAGCTGTCTCTACCAGGTGGTGTAGGGGTATTGTCACGGCTCGATCCTAATGCTCCTGCAGCAACGCCTGCCGAGATGGTGCCCAGGCCAATGGCTTCCTTTTTCTTGCTCGAGACGTTCTCACTTGAATTTCGGATCCTTGTTAACGACGGCTTCATCTTCTTGCCCGTGCTAGCCTGTCGGACCAGTCCAGAAGTGTCATCATGCATCGATGCAGTGGAGTATGGTGAAGCCGGAGCATTACGAGTCTCTTCGTCCTCCTCAATTCTATCGTGAATTCTATCGGAATTGTAATCGGAGGGATGTGAACCCCAGCTAGAGGGTACCACTTTGCTGGAAGCATATGACGCACGCGCCCTAGAGCTCGAATCCGTACTCTCTTCTAGGATGGGAGAAAATGATGTTCCTTGAGAATATTGAGAAGACCCTCCGCCTCGTCGAGATGAAGAAGGCGGCAACAATTGAGCTTTGCGGGGGGCGCTGGATGGTGGTGTTGTGTTCTTGGATCTGGTGAGATCGGAAATGGTAGGCGTGGTGACATCCTCAGACGAAGTTCCTTCATCTGAGCTTTGACCATGCGATGTCTTTGGTGAGGCTCTCCTTGCTCTTTCCCAGTACTGTGCAAGATCGTCATTTGAATTAGGGGGAGATCTTGACGGCAAGTAGTTTCGAGCCTTGGCTGCCTGAATAGGCATTACTTCGTTCGGCCGAGGTGGTCTGGAGGGATGTGGACCACGGAGAGCCAACGGCAGAGTAGAGCTGGGTGGTCTGTTGGGAGAGCCGCGCCCAGTCGGGGAGCCGATTGGAGTACCATACTCAGATGCAAGACTTTCTTCTGATCTATCTTGAAGCTTCTGTACTGAACTCAGGCCAAGCCCGTCATGAGACCTTTTGACTGGACCTGAAGGTGGCGTTGGAAAATGCTTTGGATGCATCTTATCAAGTTCAGCGGTAAGGCTTCCTGGCATCACCAAGCAGGTGATGGGTAGCGACTAGGGTGGGTATCCGTCACCCTTCGTCGGCAATGCATAGCATAGCACTTTCGGGCAGGATACTCTGTTTCAGAGGACGTGTATGCCGATTGCGCAACTAGAGCGCCTCGGAGAGAAAGCAACTCGAGCACGTATTCGATGAAGACGATAATGTAAGAGTGAATGTCAAGGGCGGAGGATGCTGAAGCTCCAAGGCCCAGAGTAGGATGAATCTCTGGCAGTGTCGATAATGGCGAAAAGTATATTGCGCCCGGAATTGCTCAATGGAGGTACTGGATGAACTTGCTCGACAGCGAAGAACAAAGATAGGAAGGACGGAACGATCGGGAAGTTTGGGGGAAACTGGTGAGACTTGCGCCAGATAGCGTTGAACTTGTCAGAATTGAACGAAACAGAGGAAGACGACGAGCACCCAGGACGTCGATAGTGCGCCAGGCGAGAAGTAGAGGTTGATGCAACAGCAAGCTTGCTGCATGAGAGTAATGGGGTGAGGTTGGTTGAACCATTCTCGAAGAGGGGAAGACGAGAAAACATGCACACTTGCGCGGAAACTAACTTATCCATCATTGCTTGTATTCGTTACGATGGGTGCGCGCGGAAAGGAGACAGGGGAGACAGGAGACAGCTGGGAAAGGATATTCGAGTAGCCGGATGGGGGGCGGGTGTGGGCTGTGATTGGGGGTTGGTCTCAATTGCCATTGCCATGGTTCGCCTCCTGAAGGGCCGGAGGGCTGGTGCAGTGGCCCGCCTGCAGGAACATGGTTAGTTAAGTTAGTTGGCTAACTGATGCCGGTCTAGGTACTGATGTTAGTTAGTACTTACCACAGTACTGCTCCGGTACGGGCACTACTAGTCGCGGAGTACCACGTAAGTCGCAGACCCCACGAGGCCACGTTGGAAAACATGGCACAATGTTCCAACACACACAGGCACAAGAGAAATAGTACGTAGTATAAAGAAAGCTAATTGTTGGATCATTGCAGTGGTGTTTCTCTTCATGCAAACATCATGATAGTATTTCCATTGCCTTGCCGAGCTTTACTCCGGCACTTTTGCCCATCACGCTCAGAACAGTGTGGCTTGCAAATCTTAGCGAGATGGCAGGAGCATCAGATAATCATGATAAGAACAATCCTAATATTTGGACTGGAGGATGTTACTCGAATAGCACTCGGTGATCTCTGGTGTTAGCAGTGCTTGGGGGCCGGCCAAGTGTGTTTGAGAAGTGGGAGGGATCAAGGGTCACTTAAGGGTTACGACCTATAACTACGACATCCACCTCGGAGGTGCCTAGAAAAAGCTCACTCTCGCAGCAATACGAGACTAATACTAAATTACTTAATTTAACTACCGCATCATGTAATATTCTACACTCCCCAGGCTAGAACGTTTTTCCTTCTTCTTCTTCTACGACTACCTCAGCCGCAGCTAAAACAACCCTCGGCCAATCAAGCGTCTCAGATCAAAGTGATTACTTCTTTTCTCCCCTCTCCTCTCCTCAATCTTTTCTTTTCTGGTAAACGAGATAATCGTGACAAGCAACGTCTCGTTACCTCACTCAATGAGCTGCTGTACTACCTGAAATCGACAAAGAGGCAGTCCTTTAGCCTTGGGAGGTTCCCGGCATCTCAATCCGATTTCTCCCTCGCCCTCCTGCAGGTCATTTATGCCGCACAATCTCCGCCCAAGAACATCATCCTTGTTCTCAAAAATCCTAGGTCTTGCATAAATCATCATCTACTATGGCCTCGCATCGTCAATGATAACGGAGACAGTGGTTGGCCTTCAGCTGAGAGAGGTTAATAGCTACCTCTATGAGACGCTTGACCCAATACACTGTCAACCAGTGTGAGCAATGAATAGAGCACCCGCTGGGTCTCTGTCCAGAATCACCTTCCGAGCTTCTTGAATTGCTTGAGGCTAGTCTTTTGATCTCCTGATCAATACAAAATCTCAAACCAACCGGGTCTGTAGTAGACATGCCACAACCAGCATTCCTCTGTACTCAGTCGCACCTTCTGCTGTGTTGCAGATCTGGCTGCCGCTTCCCTCGCCTCCAATACTTCTCGAGCTTTAGGCTGCTGTTTTGCTCAGCGATGTCCCTCAGCCCAAATCCTCATCTACGAGATTGTGCACTTTTCCTTTGTACCACTCTCCAATTCTCTCACCCTCGCGTTTCTTGATTATTTGTCGCTCTCGGTGTTCAAGCTTTTGGTGATCTCCTTGTTATCGTTCTCTTTCTCGTTGTACTTCTCGTTCTCGTTCTCACTGCGTCGTACAATGGAAATCCCGTCCGAGCCAAGCCGCCCCCTGGACGGATGCAGGTCGCCACAGTCAGGTTCTCAACCAACAACACCAGGTCGTGCGTTCTCCCACGCCGCATCGTTGTTGCGAAATCCGTCTCCTATTACGCCTGTTATCGGATTCATGCTAACATTCTAGCCGTCCCCCTAGCGTCAATCGAACCTCCAAACAGGCTCTCGTCGCTCGCTTTCTCACAGCTACTGCAAACGACCGACCAATCTTCTGCGGACGAGGTGCAGCATGTTGCTATGCAACCAACCATTCCCGACACGCCTTCTAGGTCGCTTTCAAACATTGGTAGGAAACGCTCCCTTGTGTCACCATTGGCGAGATCCGGAGCAACTCCTGGCTATGTTTCCCAGATGCAAAGAATATTTCAGGACGCAAAAGCCTCACTCAAGTTCGATGCAGCCATTGCAAGCTCACCCACTGGATCGATTACTTCAAGACTACCCGGGGTACCAGCAAATACGGTCGGCCGTCACCATCGTCATACTATTGGTTACAATGCGACGGATTGGAGATATTCCACTATGCCTCCGGGCTTGGCAGAAGCAGAATTAGATGTCAGAGAGCCTTTCCCCGTGGAGTCTCCTGGGCTACCGGAACATGATCTCACCGAGAGGAAGCACATACGGGCCGTGGCTCAAGAGCCAATGAGCAGTGGTTTCACCTCACCGGTCCCAGCCGAATTAAATAATGCTGTGATGGAAAGCACAACTTCACTGCATGCTGTACCTGCTTCTAGCTCAACCAAAAGCGACCAAGCCACAGTTAGCCCGTTGGCGAGTTCTGGCCACCGCCCAGATCTGGCATGCGGTACGACTTCTACAGAACTCGAGCAACCGATGAGAAAAATGCATGTAAATCACGTTGACGCTTGGTTACATGGCGTTCTCCAGAATTCGCCTAACGAGCAGCAAGAAAAGAGGATACGCTCAACAGTCGATGAAGCGCGTGTCTCAGATGTCCACGATGTGGCTGATGTAGAAATGAATATCACAATGTTTCCGCAGGAGATCATCTTATCAACGCCTGCAAAGGCAGCTGCGGAGTCTGCTAAGCTGAAGCGAGATCTTCTGGGAACGGGAATAAGAGCATATAGCGAGAAAGAGAACGCCGGACCGGAATCTCGCGATGCCAGTAACGCGCTTCGTTGCACAACACCAACGGCGAACCTTTTGAGCGTTCCCACTGTCCAAATAACTCCATCGCCCGATTTCCCTCATGGTTCTCCACCGCCTACTCCGATACAGCAGGTAGAGCTACCTTCTGCTCCGCCTTTTCGAAGAGTTGATTCGACTGGCAGTCCTTTCCCAATTTTGAAGGAGAAATTGACTAACCCGGCAGACATGATGGCTTCTTATACACAATGGCAAGATTGTTACTCACCCCCACCGCATCAACAGTTTGCTTCCCCTCCACAGGAGGCCCAGATGTCGCCTCCATACCGTCAACATTACGCTACAACTCATCATTCTCCCCAAGAATATCATACCGGCCCACCCGCCTCTCAGCACTATTCCATTACTGAAACTCCTTTAAATCATAACAAACCTCCTCCAGCAGCAGCTCCACGGTCTCAACAGTTGATATACCTCCATGGGCCACCACTCCACCCTACACCTACAGCTGCGGCGCATTCTCCTACTGCAGATCGGCCACACTACTCGTTCTCAACCGCGGCCGCCGCCCACTCAGGCTCCTCAGCTGCACCTGACTCGAGAATTAGAGATGCATACCGCACAGATACCCTGACGCCCTTCGAAATGCCCACAACACGCTTCCGCAAAATCGGTCTTGGTGCCGCTGCCCAAGTGAAAGGTGCTACTCAACGCAATGCGTTCGATAATTCGGCCACAAGAGCGACTAGACCAACTCCATCAAGAGCACTGACAGCCAGCGGGAGACCTCCTAGCGTAAACGATCCTAGGATGGGACTTTCCAGAGCCAGCACTGCCGGTGCAAGAAAATACTACGCACATATGCAGCGGCGTGTAATAGGAGGATCGAAGAGTCCGGAGGAGGTGCTATTCAGGAGTAGTCCCCCGAGACCGGCAGGTCATTTCCACACCGCGCCGAGGCGGAAGAGAATTAGGAGGAGCCTCAGCAGGGGTGACGGGTTGTCGCCTACGAGGGAAGAGGAGGGGTTCGGTTCTAATGAGTCCAGTAAGGGGTTCAAGTTCCACAAGGATATGGATATGGATTTGCAGGACGATGAGGGAGGGTGTGCTAGGGAGATTCCAGAGCAGGATGGCAAAATGACCATCTTTAGGGACAAGACTCAGCTGGGCGAAGATGCAGTCGAAGGAAGCTCCTCGATCAATGAGGCTTGTGGGACAGAGAGGATGCTTGTAAGCAAATCAAATGTGACCGTGGAAGATCATATTGAGATATTGTCGATGCCATACCATGAACGACCTACTGATCAACGAGAAGGCGAGGAGGAAGAAGAACAAGGGATCAGGGAGCTCAGTCCCTATGTCAGTCCTTACCGAAAGGGGAAGGGTCCGAAACTCTGCAATCAGGAGAGGAGACCGAGCTATTGGGATGAGGACATTTTGCCTACCGGCGGCCTTATCACTGGCCAGCGCGGAGAAAGAGGAGGGGGGATGAGGAGGAACGGGGCTGGGCATGGATCGAGGGCAAAGAACGAAGAGATAGCTGCTGGAGGGGAAGAAAAGGAGAATTGGGACCCTGAATCGGGACTGGATGGAGATCAGATTGATGGCAACGGTCGTGACAGTCATGGGGTTGAGAGAATGGAGGTGGATGAATAGACCATGTGAAGAGAGGGGTTGGTTTGGTCAGTTGGCTGTCGGTGCTCTGCAGGGAAAACGGGTAGCATGGATGAGGGAGATACTTTTTTTCTTTTGATGGCAAAGAAGCAGGAAAACAGCTGGTCGAAACAGCAGCAGCAGCAGCTATTGCTTTGCTTCCACCCCCTTTACTCACCTGTTCGGTGTGATATGAATACTTGTTTGTACACCACATACATGCATCGTGATATAATCACCAACCTACCCAAACTATGTCCTGTATTTGGAGGGTGTGGTGTGATTGCACCTCATGGCAGCATGCTTGATCTGCGGGCTAGCTAGCTGATTATCCGTCCCATCTCAAGACTCTAAGTGAGACGCGGAGGCTCTTTGGTCCGCAACCAGGTATTCCTCGTTCCTCCAGCTGACATTTTGCCTGTCAGCTGACGCCTTTCGTCCTCCTCCTCCTCCTCCTTCTACATCCAAACCGCGCAAACCACCTCCACCACACCCGTCCTCTATTCACCGATACCTCCTTTTCCTCGACATCCGCGTCCTCACTCTCACTCTCCATCCCCGTCGCGGCTTGTCACGTGGCTGACGCCGGCTTCGGTCCTCGATTGCCGGATCTGGGATTCCAGATCTGCCATCTCGGTCTGGATGTTGAGGAGCTGCGGTATCTGCTCTTCGAGGGCGCGGGTGAAGGAGGTTTGGGCGGCGCGCAGGGATGGCGGGACGAGGACGCCGTACCAGTGGAGCGGGTTGGGTGGGATTTTTTGCTTTGACTTGGTGTTGGAGTTGGAGTTGGAGTGTGGGTGCGGGTGTAGGTTTGGGGTTTGGATTGGCGGCTGGGTTGGAGAGGGTGAGGATGCTGGTAAGGTGGTGGGAGTTTTCATTGAGCTTGTGTTAGGATCGCGTGGGTCGGGAGACGGAGAAGCTGATGCTTGTGCTGTGGTCTCCTTGGGCAGAGGACTCTGCTTAGACGTGTCGTCTGAGGCGTCACCACTTGAATTGAAGCGTTCGACTTTATAAAATATTGTCTCTTGAGCCGGGGCCGGCAGTGGTTGATCATCGCCAGCCTCCCAACATGCTCCAACCGCGACCAGGTCTTCCTTGCCCTTTGCTCCGAGCTTCACCCTCCTCCCCGCCTTCATGCGCTCATCGTAGCCCTCCTCGCCGTAGCGGCGACCGCTGCCGAGATTGGTGGTGCGGTTGGCATGGGCCAAGGAGAGGAAGCCGGCGGAGAAGTTCTTGGAGAGCTCTTCACGTAGCCTCTGATATGTATCGAGACGGTCGAGGTAGATCTCCAGGAGGGCGTCCAGGCGGGCGATCGGGTCGGAAGTCTCCTGGGGTTTTGAGAAGGATGGGGAGCTGGAGCTGGAGCTGGGCGATCCAGGAGGAGTCGGTAATGAAGGGTGTTTGCTCATTGGTGGGTGGTTGGACGATCTGATGTTATGGGGAGAGAGAGCTCAATTTGCTAAATCGACTGATTGAATACGTACCATGACGGTGATAGTACATCAATACTAGTTTGGCGCCACAGTGAATTGCCAAGCAGAGTCCGGCTGCCGGTAAAATACACCTCCGTGTGTTACCTCAACTCTAATTCTTACCACTCGTAGCGATGATGTTGAACAATGTCAAACGACGTGTCGCTTCCCACCGCAGGCACACGCCCGTACCGAAAGTCTCTAACGCGAAACTACTACGTCCATCCTCTTCAAAGACAGTCTCGTCCCAATGTCCACACCATCCAAATATACTTTCGGCAACGAAGCGTCACAGACATCTCATTGCCACAAGCGCCGGACAATTTTCGATGACAGCCAGCACTGCCAAGTCCATGGCTCACCACCAAAAGGCCGTCGATGACATTTCCAGAAGCGTGAAAGGGTATTACGAACGGAAGGAAAAGTTTCGCATATTCCATGGCTCGACAAATAGCACAAGGCCGTCCGCCGCTAAGGGCAGCAGATTGGTCGACACCAGCAAACTCTCGCACGTCTTGAAGGTTGATGCTCAAAAGCGAACAGCGTTGGTGGAACCGTACGTA
>QQTW01004435.1_pt1 | contig 10531 bp, 15 predicted proteins | sample 1904831 | NCBI WGS metagenome assembly QQTW01 (sample SAMN09435610, study PRJNA476489) | Subsurface metagenome, whole genome shotgun sequencing project.
GCCCCGTCTCACGAGTCTCACGAGCCACACGAGATCGGTGGAGCGATGCGACGGCCGAGGTCACGCCTGTTCGGCCGGTTTCAGATCCAACCTGGCCCAGAACGTGTGGGGTGGATGGACGCTTGGGTCCGTGGCTGGGGCTGGGGCCGGTACGGACGATTGAGCTTGAGCCCTGGTGCACCGCAGGACCTCGACGGAGCCAAGCGATCCGATCGGGGCAGTGTCCACCTCGACCAGCGTCTGCGGGGTTGAATGGATGGGGGATGACGATGGGAGGATATATAACGCCGCGAGCCGCGTGCGCGACGGTTTCGACGGGGGCACCGACGGCCGTTGCAAAGGCGGTGGGAAGGGATGGAAGGGCCACCGAACGGGTCCTGCCTTTGCCTTTCCTTGGGCCTTTTTTGGGCGCTGGAGGTGGTGGAGCAAAAATGGGCGAGCGAGACGAGAGCGAGGGCAGACGTGCGCTACTAAATATAACCCGCCACGGTAGAGCCTCCTCGTGGGCCCGCCCAAGAATCTATCCGGGCTAATTAGCGGTCATTGCAGGACCGAAGGGGAGGGTTTCACCTGAGCTAATTGAGCCCGATGAGGAAATAGACGCGGCAGAGCCACCAAATTTATCCCCATCGGGCATGTTGGTTCCGTCTGTGCTGACCGGGAGATTGTTAAGTCTTAACTTGGGAACGATACGGTATCGGCCTCATCTCGAATGGGAAGTGAGCCGTGGGACTTCCACCGGAAGATGGATCGACGTTGAACTTACCTTGGTGACGGTGTTTCAAACCGTGATATGAGATCCTATCGTGAATTGGCATTGACTTCAGCATCTCCAGAAGCCTGGACGGTACCCTTTCGACTGGGACCACGGTACTGTACCCCGGCTTTGCCCTGGTCGATGGCGCGCGATGCGATGCTCCATCATTCTGCAGAAGCGCGGCTGTCTGACCTGCGTCGTGCGGGCCTGGCTGTTGTATCACCTTCAAACTGGGATGAAGGCTCGGAAGGACTCTAGGCTGACGTACCAACCAGGTGTGTGAATGGTTTGTGGGGATGAAGCTGGGGATGTGCGCGCCTTCGGCGCTCGAGGTTGACGTGACCTGACGTGCTCGTGCTTCCGGCGTGGGTGCTATTTTTGGCTCGAACCCCACCGAACGTCATCTCGGCTGGTCATCATATCACCACCCCGTTGAACATCAGGACTAGAAAAGTGGTGCCTTTTCCCCGAACTCGATAAGCTGACAATTCTTTCACAGTGGAAGAGCAACTGTTCACCGCATTTGATTGCTCATCGTCCGATTTCCACCTATCCCGACTAAGCTCTTCCAAGCATGACGGGACTCGACTCCAGGAGGGAACCAGACCAACGACAACGAATGCCTCTGCATGGACCCTCTATTCTGGAATATTACTCATGGTTTAACGCGATTTACCCGTTCATGGAACACGCCCCTTCGTGGGACAGGTTACTTTTGCCAGTAGCTCTCATATTGTCGGTACATCGAGAGTTGAAGCTCAAAACGACAACGACAACAATATCCATCCTCGGACTTGGACTGCAACATTGTTATCAGATGTGCTAATTTTCTCGTCTAGTTTTTCAAGGTGAAAGATCTATCTTGAAAAGATCTCTTTTGGCGTCATACCAATTTCTATGGGCTGTCCCATGAAGGGGTAACGTGTTAAACCCTCGAACGAGACACACCCCCCAGCGAGATAGCAAAAGTCGTCCTCCGATTGCAACCAGCGTTCACCACAACGCACTTCAGATTTGACAAATTCAGCTAGCGAATGAAGAGCTAGCTGAGTGCTACGTTTGCATGCTGGAATTATCTCTTTTCAGCTGTTGGTGATGCGTTGCAAAGTTCAATCGAGAAGTGAAGTTTGGTGGAATTGACACGAAAAAACGCTGCGGTAAATCATTACTAAGCGTCTCGCGAAGGTGGTTGGTCTCGTTCGGGGGTTCAACACGTTAACTCGTAGTAGTGGAAAGATCAAGATGGTCGCCTTCGGCATCGGCTGTGTCCTTCCTTCGCCCTGGAGGATGAGGGAGAGATGAAGGTTGAAGATCGCAGAAGAACAAGAAGAATCCGAATACCTGACATATCATTTTAGGCATAGGTATGCTTCATCCTTCACGCCTTTCGGACCAAGCAAGGAGATGACGGTGAATCATTCCTTGTTGGGATCGTGACCCCAGTTGCGCAACGATCGGGCGCTCTTGGAGTTGGGGTTATGTTTGGCCGTCTCCTCTTGCGCCAGATGACGCTTACAGTACGAGACCACCTTGCGCATATGAGGGAGATCCTCCTCGTCATACTTGGTAGGATCCTTGTCGGGATTCTTCTTCAGAATCTCCTTGATCTTCCGACCACTACGACGCCGCTCACATCAACCACTGTTGTGTATGAGATTGCACCGCGTGACCGTGCCTACCTTTCATGCCCGACGGACTCGCCCGAGCCGTCGTCCTTGCTCCAGCCCGTCTCCTTGGACGCATCCGTCTCGAGCCATTCATCCAGCTCGTCGGCCGTCATGTTGACGAGCTCATTGAACTCCCTGGGGATATTATATTAATGTCAGAGACTTGTAGTTGTGTGTGAGTCCGCCTCACTTGATGACCGTTTCATTGTCTTTGACCATCTTGATGGCAGTATTGGAGAAGTGCTTGCGAGCAATCAACGAGCATGTAGTGATCCGCAAAGGGTCAATGCCAACGGAACGGTGACCAGGTCGAGAACAGCTTGAGGGCTCTGGGACACCTCGCGTTCGCGAGAACCTCATCGACGTCATCCATCTCGCGTTCGTCGTCGGCCAGCGTGACATGGCCACGCCTAGGCGTGACCATGACCGCAACAGACTCCTCGTCATATCATTGAGAGCCCCTACACAAATGATTGATCTGGTCTCCTGTTAATGCGATTGAGGTCCACGGTGCTGATGAACCGTGATTTACAGAGTAATCTGAACGGATATCGAGCTTGGGTCAGTCACGTGATCGTATCGCGGTCACATGAGTGGCCAAAATTTCGTCAACCATCCGCAAGTTCTTCGCCAAATGGCACACTTGACGAGCGGGCTTAGCCCACTCATGAAGAGAGAGAGCATCGCTTAAGTACTTTTTGGCCTTACAGAAGGCAAAGGGATACTTAACCGCCCGTCGAGCCCCCTCTCTTTCGCGGGTCGGCCGGCCTGGCCAGACCACGTTTTTCCGAGACGCGTTAATGGAGGCCCAAACCATTTTCCCCACAACGCGTCGCGGATTGGCATTTCCATTGTCTCGTTTCTTCTGAAGCGCTCACCCATATTTCGCCAATTCGCTCAAAAGTCAGGACAGCTCTCTAGGCAGTGAATTTTCTTTGTGCTCGAAACTGCTTCTCTCCTCCATGTCTTCTCTTCTCCTCATCTCCTCTGCTTCTCTTCGACATTCATCTCCCTCCTTCTCATCATCATCATCATCATCATCATCATCATCGTTAGAACTACAGCAGTCATACTTCAATTCGCCATCATCTCGTCCCACCCCTCCAGCCTGCTGCCACATTCAACCTCGAAGGCGTTCCAATCTCTCGTCCCACCCCTCCAGCCTGCTGCCTGCTCCGACGCACCTTGTCTTGAATGCAGATTGGACGTCAAGATATCCTCCCTTCCCGCTCCTCCACCGCGACAGGTTTCGGGTCTCCATCCGGATCCTGGCCGGGCCCCACGGTGCAACAAAGCAACAGCGCACCACACACGCTGGCCGGCCACGTCAAAGACAGTCTCACGCCCGACGATTTCTGTACATATCGTACATATCGTCCCCCCCGCGATACATACCGTGCACAATTCCCTAGTCCGGTCGGACTGCAGCTTGCACTGCAGCTGCCTGGGTCGCTTCGAGCACCGAGCCGGGGCCCGCCACGAGCCCACGCGTGGCGAGCGACGTCGGAGCGAAAGAGGCAACCTGGGGCAACCTAGACGACGATCTCCCTCGAGCCGGCATCGCGCCTCTCGCCGTCGCGCACGGCGTCGGCAGTTTGGGCGAGGTGCAGCGCTGCAGTCCGGGGTTGGAGCTGGGTGAGTGACGGGTTCGCGGGGATCTTGAAGGAGTCGAGCAAGGGGGCCAATTTTCAATTTCTTTCTTCCCGGTGCGTTGTTTCCCTTCTTCCCGCTTTCGGTCTGGGGTTGGCCCGCCCGATGGTCCCGACGTGGGCAGAGACGCCTCCACTCTAAAAACGCGGAACCGGTCATGGGAAAAACTCTTCGCCTCCTGGATAGGATCCCGGTTGGGACCCTGCTGGGATTTTCATATTCTCCTGGGATTGCTTTGTTTGGGGTGCAGCACGACGACTCCCGGTGAGCCGCGAGATGGACTCCCTGGATGGCCGACGGAGATTGGAACGCCTTCGAGGTTGAATGTGGCAGCACCAGCTCCGGACGCTCGGGCAACTAATCGATTCCCGTCTCCCGGCGCCTGTCGAGACGGCCCCTATTTTACTTTTTGACACTGGGTGCCCACGCACGTTCCTGTCAATTCTTTCTCCATCGGTAGGATCAGGCTCCTCCTGATCATCAGAGTCATCGTCTTCATTCGTGGTTTTTGGGAGTCGTCGTCGGTCGTGCCGTTTCTGATGCCGGTGCTGGTGCAGTTGACGCCATTGACGACGGAGCCCGCTTCAATCGAGACCCGGTGAGTGAGTCAAACGCGTTGCGCCGGCTCACCGCCGAGCCGATCAACATCAACATCCACATCGACGTCGAGACTAGACTCGATGCCCTTCTTCTCCAAGGTCTTCCGGGCCCGGGAGGGCTCACGCGCCTCGCCCGCGCCCACCGAGGGTAGCCAGGCCGACCAGCTCGGCGCATCGTCGAGGAGGGCCCCCGGAGGGGATGACTGGTTGCGGGTCGAGGTCGAACCGGACGAGGTGCAACACCTGATCCGAGCCAGTACGCAGGAGGTCAAATCGCGAGGTGAGTGCGGAAGCTCGAGAAAATGAAGTGCTACCACGAGAGAGAGTTAAGGGCTGATCATCGTCCAGCCCTGACGCTGCCCTTTTTCCTGCTGCCCTTTCGACCGGCGGCCGACACCAGTTCGGCCAAGACGCTGGTGCGCAACTACTTCACCTCCGTCGTGAGCCGAGGTTACGACGAACGTCAGGAATGGCTGCAGCGCGAGCTGCGGCTCACCGAGCCCTTGGTAAGCATCAGCGCTCTCTCGTCCCGAGCGAGAAGGTGGTCATAGGGGACTCATGTCTGATGCGCGTCTGTCTAGGCTCTCTGCAGCGTGCTCAAATGGTGCTGGAGTCGATTGCCCGGCGGCGTGGTGACGTGGGAAGCGTACGAGCTGTTTCGGATAGGAGAGCACGGTAGGCAAGATCAACGGCAAGAACGTCAATTGGGGAAAGATCTGTTGCTCATGAGATCGGTCCACAGATGCCAATCTGGCTCGCGACTCGTTTGCGACCTTCATCCCTCTCAGTGTGGATTCCGATGCCCGGACCAAGATCATCTTTGACTTCTTTGACCTCTTGGCGGCCATTGCCGCCCACGGCAAGACCAACGGTTTTGGCGGCCGCAAGCTCTCACGCCTGGCCGGATGGTGGGCATTTGCCCATCCCGACTCGGGTCAAGGCTTCGATGAAGGCTACAAATCATGGGCCAAGTAAGGATGGACGTCGACAATCTAATGAACCACCGCTAAGACGTGACGTTCCAGAGCGGCCGATGCCACGAGCCATCTCTTCTTTGCCTACCTCCGTTCGCTCTCGCCCAACTGGGCGCCCGGCAGCGATGCCATCTTGAGCATGCCCCGCTCGCTGCAGGCTCTCTTGCAGGCCACCGAGTATCCGCCGGAGACGCCGACCCTGATGCAGCATGAGTCGGCCAAGGTGATCATGATCGTCAACACGGTCTCGCCCACCCCGTTTGCGCTCTTGCGTCGGGCCAAGCATTTCGATTATCACGACGATGATCGCGCCCTGCAGGCCTTCGCCGCATTCGAGGATCCAGTGCAGGCTTTGACCGAGGAATGCCGCCGCGTCCTGCGCTGCATCTCCTCCACCAATCAGTCCCCCGCCGATGCCGCGAGCACCTTGACCGGTCACCGTGACGGCGAATGGTCCCGCTTCGAGGATCTGGGATTCTCCAGCCTCATCGACGACCGGGCCGGTGCACGGTCGGAGCAGTCCTCACCCTGGTCGAATGGGCGGCCGTCGATGCCCAGCTTGAGCTCGGCCCCGCAATCGCGCACGCAGGATCAGGGCCGACCGACGACGCCATCATGGGCCGACTTTTTGTCCGCCGGCTTTGCCGATGGATCTGGTTCCCCCCCGGGCCAGGGCGCGAGACCGCTGCTGCTCCCACCGGACAAGGTGTTACCGCCCATCGCCGCCTCCCGCACGCACAGCTCTCCGTCCGGCGGGCTGGTGGGAGATGACGACCTCGAACCGGGCGAGCTGGCCAGCATCACCGTGATCAACCTCGACGCCTCATTCTGGTGGGTGTGGATGACGAGTTTGGCGGGTGAGGAGCCACCGGCTCGCAAGGCCGTCTTCGGCCGGTGCGCCGTACTCGAGACGGGCATCACCGGCGGCCGTTGGCTGGTGATGGAGGAGAAGGTCAAGGGCGCCGCCTCGGTCCCCGTCGAGGGCGCGCACATCGTGGAGAAGAAGAGCCGGTTCGGCCTCACCAAGCGCGGTCGAGGCATCTCGTGGCGCGGCAAGTCCGCCGCCAAGAGCCCGCCGCCACCGCTGCCGTCGTCGGCCAGCGCGCAGACGCCATACAGTGCGCAGCGTCCGACGCCCCTGAGCAAAACCAGCATCGGTCCGGACTCGCATGCGCGGATTCAGGCGGCTGCCCGCGCGCTGCAGCAGAAGGAGCAGCGATCGCCGGGTGTCGGGAGCAACGGCCACCCACCGGCAGCGCGTCGGGCCCGAACCGAAGATGTGCTCTCGACCAAGACCAACAGCATGTTCACGTTGCAGCCGGTCATCATGCGCGAGGCGGCGCCAGCCATGAAGTGGGCCAACAAGTTTGACAAGGATAACATCCGCGAGACGTACCTGGCAACCGACGGGGCGGGGCGTGGTCATCAGTCGAGCGCCACGCTACCTCCGCATGCGATGCTGAGAGCGAATGGGGAATCGTCTTCGGAGGCGCAACCACCGGCGGGTCCAGGCCGCGAGATGTCAACCGATCGAGAGTTGCCAGCGCTGCCGCGTGAAGCGTCGTCGCATGGCATTCCACCGCCGCCGCCGCCGGATCAGAAACTGCTGCCCACGGATATGAAGGTACCACCACCACCAGAATCACCCGCGGTTCCCTCGCCGGGCGTCCATGGGACGGCACCCTGGGCGGCGAGCCGGACCACCTTGCAGGGCAGTGAGTTCCCATCGCCCGCCGAGTTAGATCCGGTCCCACCGCCGTACTCGCGCGAACAGTCACCGCCACCGCATTCGCCGGCGACGGCGTCTCCGCCGGTGCCAGCGATGCGGAACGAGTCCGTGGATTCCACCCAGCAGCCGACCGCTGAAATCACGCCGGACGCCACCCCCGCCCCGGAGCCAGTGCCCGTTGTCGAATCGATCCCGGACCGAACATTGGCAAACAAGAGGGACGCCAAACGGCTGCAGAAGAAGGGCGGCGGTGGCGGTGGTGGCGCCTTCAAGAAGTTCTTTGGCCGGAAGAGCCCGGAGCCGCAACAGCCGGCCGAGCCTCGCACGAGCTTGAGTCCTCATGATCATCAAGGCTTTGAACATTCCCGTCCAGGTCTGGGCCGTCGGTTGTCGTCCCTTCAACGATCTCGGTCGCCGAAGCCCAGCAAGACCGTGCCCGATGCCGAGCCGACCGCGTCGGCGACCGAGTTGGGGGTGCCGTCCGGCCGTGGAACGCCCATGGCGTCGAGGGTCTCCGTCGCCGAGCCTCAGCCAGCTCCCGAACGAACGGAGACGCCCGAGCCACAGCCGGTGCGACGTCGGATGGTTCTGTCGAACCCTGATCCCAACACCACCGCGGACGCAATCCTGGCACAGTCAATCCATCACACTCAGCCCACCGCCGCTATTCCTGACGTGCCCAGGCCGATGCCAGCATCTCATTCAGAACGCCCGGTATCCCCTCTCGAGCCGGTCGAGTCGGCCACCGACACGCCAGCCGATGAGACGGTGTCCGAGCCGTCCATTGAAACTCCTCCGTTGGCGGTACCGGTTGCTCCAGCCGCGCCGGCACCATTGGTGGCACGAAAGGCAACAGCAGCTCCAGTGGCTCCAATTGCTTCAATGGCACCAGTCGAATCAGCAGCACCGGCGCCGGTGGTATCACCAGCAGTAACGCCACCTCCAGATCGCTGGGCGCAGATTCGCAAGAACGCCGCCGAGCGTGCGGCGGCTCGTAAGAGCGTTGAACCCGGACGGTTGGCCTCTCCCGGGCGGACCGAGGAGGGGGGCGATACCAGTGGCAGTGGCGACGAAAGTAAGTGCCTTAAGTCTTCATACCCACTCTACTTGAAGGATCGAGATGCTGACTACATTTCTAGCCATTGAATCTCGTGTCGCCCGAATCAAGGCCCGCGTGGCCGAGCTGACGGGAAACATGGAGGATGGCACCACCCAACAGCGACCTATGGTCCGAACGGGATGAAGTCGTCCGAGCTACTCTCCTCTCTGTTCCTGTGCGCATCAAGTCCATCTCTTGATCATATCGTTATATAACTCTTCTCCTACATATGCGTCCCTATTTTCTTGTTTTCAGAAATTTGGGATATCAGCCCTCCGATAATCTTTCCAATCTTTCCATGTTGGCTCTTACTGCTCCAGTTTCTCCGTTGGACACATTTCAGTTTGATACCTTGCAGAATGAAGCTACCTCATTCGTTTCTTCGCTCCATCATCTTCTTAATCTTGATACCAAATTGCACCTTGCTCTTCAATCTTCCTTTCTGTTTGTTTTCTTTCTTGGCTATGTGGATTTCGCCCTCTTTTACATACAAATATCCCGAGTTACAAATGATCAAGTAAATCCCTGTTCCCGCAAGCTTGTCGGGACTTGATACTACAAGAGAGCAGAAATGGTGTTCAGTCCCCTGCACGAAGTGGAAAGCTTCAAGAGCAGATATCCCTCTGCCTTCTAAGAGAAATAACTGAAGAGCAACTAGACATCAGACGTTTCAGATGAAGCAGTCGGGTTCATATTTTCATACACTGTCTCTAAGCTGAACTGTATATCCCAACCCCGATGGACTCCCTCCCGCATCTCTGAAATTGGTCGATTCATATTGGTATATCGGTGACCAAAATCAAGGATGGATCAATGTTCGGCGTCAGAGCGATGACAAGAGTTCAACTGTTGCCGTCGTCTTCAGTAATGATGAAGTGGCTCCATTGTTGTTAGGATGAAGAAGAAAGTATCTATCTGCCGTCGTCAGTCTGACGGAGGGAATTGAGATGCTCGACTCACTGGCGCTACGGGCGGACTGCTTGTCTATAACTGTCCGAAGCACCATTTTAAAGAATTCTGGCCGGCTGACTCCATACTATCGAGCCAAGTGCAATTGAAGTCTACAGCGCGGTCTCGTTATAAGACTACCTGATATAGGCGTATTCTTACCTGTAAGAATAGGAGAAGCTGGTCCCAAATCGAGCTTTATCTTACCAATAGAGTCTCAATATGAGAATATTCATCATGAAAGAATTAACGAGCTTGGTCCCCAAGCTATCCTTGTAGCGAGACCACATTGGACGTGAATGTAGCCATCTCAGAGATCAGCGTCCAGATTAAGCACCGACGAAGAGATCCCTTTTTTTATTCTGATAAAGAAGACATGACCAGTAGGACAATAGGAGAAAATTGACTATGGCCGTCATGCCGAGTTTGAGGATAGAGCAAGGAAACTCGTCATAAGGCTGACGACGTCTCGTCCAGTCATATCTGTCTAGGGTTGCCGGAAACAATGATCGTTGCTTCGACTTAGTCTCAACTATCATTAAACAGCGCATATTTCAGCAAGCAGCGTGGGTATCAATAGCAGCTGGTTCCGCTTTCAAACCCCAAATCAAGCAGCGTACCTCCAGCGCCTCCATGCATTCCACCCCCAAAACGGAGATCGACACCTTCCACCATCACAGTCTCCTTCTTCTCTTCTCAGGTTCCAGCACATCTTACATCCAAGCAAGGATCAAGTTCATCACGAGTTTTCGTCAATCTCCGCCCATCTCGCCTTGATATCAGCCCGCCCTACTTGGGCTTTCTCACGATTGGCCTTTATTCGTGCACGTCGTTCGGCGGCCAGACATTTGTTCAACTCGGTTTTGACGTCGTTGCACCCGCCGATACAGCGGTAGAGGAAACCTTTAGCGTGGCATTCTTCGAGTTGGGCCATGACTTCTTCGCATCCTTTTTGATATTATTAGTTTCCATTTTGACACTGTTGTACATTTTGAAAGATGGAAGACGGTTTGTGTACCAAGGTTGTCTTTGGTGTGAAGATGAGGATGCATATTGTGTTTTTGGTAGTGAGGTAGGGCCTATTGGGCGAGGCAATGTTGATGTTTGG
>QQTW01004436.1_pt1 | contig 10528 bp, 11 predicted proteins | sample 1904831 | NCBI WGS metagenome assembly QQTW01 (sample SAMN09435610, study PRJNA476489) | Subsurface metagenome, whole genome shotgun sequencing project.
AACGATGAAGCAGATGGTGGCAGACAGCAGGGTTGGAATCATCAGAACGCCGAACCAGCCTACATACAGGCGGTTTTCGGTGGAGGTGACCCAGTTGCAGAAGCGTTCCCAGACGCTGGCACTTTCGCGCCTTTGTAAAGTAGTTGTCATGGTGGAAATGATTGCGGTTGGAAGTGAATAATCAGTTAACTGAGTAACTATACTTAGAGTAACTTGATTGTAAAAGTTTGTAAAGGGGGTTCAGAAAGATTTTTGTCCAAGGCTCGACTATTGGAGCAGAAGCATACAGGGCTACTGATGGCGAGCGCTCATTTCAAAGCGGAGCATACTCACTCACTCTAAGCTAAGGCGGCATTGAGGACTGGCTTCCCAGTAGCGATCGCAATTTCAACGATATCGGCAGCGCGACTGACTCCACCAGACTGACAAATTGCTTGCTGTAACCTAGAGGCATTGCTCTTGTAGGAATCTTGACTCAACACCTTTTGGATAGCAGCCCGTAGATTGGTTGCACTTATACGAGACAACGGCACTACCTCCCCTGCCCCTACCCAAACAATACGCGCTCCCACTCCCGGTTGATCGTTGGTAATCGGAATCGCTACCATCGGCACGCCATTACTCAGAGACTCTAGAGCAGTATTTAGTCCTGCATGGGTAATGGTAAGTGCAGCTTTTTGCAGTAATTGCAGTTGGGGTGCATATCTGACAACTAGTGGAGAACCAGGTAGTTTTGGTAGGGAGTCGGGGGCACTAGAACTTCCTAAAGAAACCACTAACTGAGCATCCAATCCCACGCAAGCTTCAGCAATGATTGTGAAAATGTCCTGCTTACGATTCTGTAAAGTGCCCATTGAAGCATAAATCAGTGGTTGCCCTGTCAGCTGCTCATACGGAAAAGTAACAGGTTCTCGCCCTGCTGGATCAGATAATGGTCCCGTGAAATGGAAACACTCTGGTAGTGAAGTACGAGGAAATTCAAACTCTGCTACCTGTTGACTGATCTGAGCCAACTTGGAGAACACATCTGAAACATTTTTGTATGGGGGTAGTTGCCACTTTTGGCGGTACTCGCCTACCACCTTGCGAATAGGTTGAGCAATTTGTTCTAATACTGAGTAAGTGACGCCGTTACGCAGCAGCGCCCACGGGGCAGTATTACGACTCCAATCTGTCACAAAAGGAGGAATACCAGGTTCCTGATTCAGAATTAATGCATTGCATACAGTGATAAAGGGAAGGCCCAAGTATTCTGCAACTGTTGCTCCTTCTGCCGCTACCTGATCTACGAGTAACGCCTCTATCCCCGCTTTTCCAATAACTTCTGGGGCATCACGTAGTACGATAGTCGCTCCCTGCTTAATCAAATTTACTGTATACCTGATAGCAGCTAGCCCACTCAACTGACCTAGTTGGGCAAATTGTTGAGTTAGTACCCCGATGGGAAGCTCTTTTTCTCCAATCGACTGGAAGTCTAAGCCCGCAGCTAATGCTTGCGCTTGGGCATCGATAATTTGGATTATTGTGATACGATGGCCCCGCCTCTTGAGTTCCCTACCTAGAGCAGTCATGGGGTTGAGATGACCCGGTGATGTCGGACAGATAATACCAAAGTGGGTCATCTTTAGAGGACTTCTTTGCTTAGATTAGTTTTTGAGGTCAGCTTGTTCTAAATCAGCTCGCTCGAAATTAGCCTTGGCGAGATTCGCTCCTCTCAGGTTAGCGTTGGTGAGATTCGCTCCTCTCAGGTCAGCCTTGGTGAAATTCGCTCCTCTCAGGTTAGCGTTGGTGAGATTCGCTCCTCTTAGGTTAGCCTTGGTTAGGTTAGCCCAACTGAAATTAGCTCCATAAAGGTCAGCCCCGCTGAGGTTAGCGCTGAAAAGATATGTTCCAGTCAGGTGAGCTTCGCTCAGGTTAGCTCCATAGAGGTCAGCCTGGTAAAGGAAAGCTCCGATCAGTCCAGCCTTATGTAAATTAGCACTGCAAAGGTTAGCATTGCTGAGACTAGCTGCAATCAAGTTACTGTCGCTGAGGTTAGTTCTTCTCAGGTTTGCCCCACTGAGGTCAGCTCCTCTAAGATTAGCTCCTCTGAGGTCGGTTCCGATTAAATTAGCTCCACTGAGATCGGCTTCTCTAAGATCAGCTCCTCTAAGGTCAGATCCAATTAGGTTAGTGTTGCTGAGATCAGCGCCTATTAGGTTACTTTCGATGAGGTTAGCATCTATCAGTTCAGCTTCCTGGAGGTTAGCATCAATCAGTTCAGCTTCTTGGAGGTTAGCAGTGCTAAGATTAGCTCCTTTGAGATTAGCCGCAATCAGTTTAGTTTGGTAAAGATCGGCCCTTCTCAGGTTAGCCTCAATCAAATTGGCCCCTCTAAGATTAGCTCTTATTAGGTTCGCTTCGCTCAGGTCTGGTTTTACCTGTAGATTTTTCGTTCTCCACTCAATCCATCTAACTGCACCTTGCTTAAGTAGTGCTAGATGCTCTATGTTTGCCATCTGGAGTCTCCTATCGAATAGTCTGTCGGTTATTCCCTACGTCCACTGGCAGGATTCTCCCGTCCAACCACATTCTCAATCGCTGCTAACGCCGCACTAGAGCCTGCTAAAATATTCTGTTCTTCTCCACCCAGGTAGAGGCGTCCAAAGCTACCAACAGCCTGAACCTCTAAAATATTAATTAAGGCGGCTTTCTCTGCCTCGTTCGCTGCGAGAGCCGCATAGGCAGCAGGCTGAACTTCTAAGATGTACAGCGTTTGCCCTGCTAGAAGTAATTGACCACGTCGGGTGCGATTGATCAGCTGTGTTTGATGGGCATCAATGTTACGGATAATCTGGCTGGATACGACGTACGGTTTGAGACACTCCTGTGCACGGACTCCCAGCGCCTCTAAAATTGCCTGACCTGCGGCTCGCGTCTCGCCTTGCCTACTGGAATGAACTTCTAGAAGACCGTAGAGTCGTTCGACAACTTGTACCCCTGGGCGTACAGCGGTAGCTTTCAGTGCCACATCCGTAATCCGGTTAATTTCGATACCTGGAGAGATTTCAATCCACAAGGATGTATCGCCCGGCAGTGGTAAGAAACCCAGCGCCACCGTCCCTATATAAGCCGCATGTTGAGGCTGCAAGTTGTCTAAAAATACATAACTACGCAGTTCTATGCCCAAGACTTAAATCTCCGTGTGTTGGCAAGCAACTCTTAAAGGTGCAACATCTGAGTTTACATTATTTAACTTGGACAAGTGGTAAGGGCTGTAGAACAGGCGATCGCTCACCAATGACAGCATAGCGGCTAGGCAGCGTGATAGCCACCGTCAACATATAATATTTCACCGGTAATGTAAGAAGACGCCTCACTCGCCAGAAATAAGTAGGCTCCCAAAAATTCATCAACTGCGCCACGCCGTCCCATTGGCGTAAAAGTCACCACGCGCTGCTGATATGGGTCATCTTCGGCTTCGCTGCGTTTTTCATGATCTCTGGGTCTGATTGTCGAAACGCACGTCTTCGTAGATGAGTTCAATTTTTCCTGACCAGTTAACACTCTCAAGCGTCAGAGTGTCGCCAGCCGTGTAGGGAGTGCGCTCCTACTTTCTTGCTCAAATGACTGAGGAGCCATGTTCTTGTGCTAGTGGCGCTTCGCCAGCTTGCTCTAAAGTGTGCATACTATTCAACGATAGAAAACCAAACCCGACCTTAGATGCAAGATCAAGCAGTGTATAGAACATTGTCTCAGTACCCTGATTAATCAAGTTGAGCCCAGTATTACCTAGCAGCCATACTAAGGGATAAGCAGTCCACAGCACCAAATGGACCGTTAGCAGTTTGCGAAATACTTGTTTTGCTCTAGGATGCTTGCGTTCAGCTTCTCTGCGGTACTGGTTCACCAGTAGATATGCAGTAGCCAGAAAAGCAAAGCAGCTAACGATGTACCAGATGTGCCCAACCGATCTGTTAGGTGAAATGGTCGCAACAAAGCCTGTGACAATCATATAGGCGTTTGCTCCCAGCAAACTGCCTGTTATTGGTAGACTGGTTCTACCTAGAAAGGTGAGGTCTAGTATCAATAGCGGCGTTGACAAAAACCAAGTAATGTACCTAACCCAAACAGTCGGACGACCCTCGATGACACTTCTACCTTGACCCAATGCCATTGACAGGTAAAGACCAGCAGCAATCAGGCAAATAAAGAAGTTGAGTGTAAAAAGTATTCTCCATCTCTCCTTTTTAGCACTGTGTGCTCCTAATCCGAAGAAGATAGCCCCCAAAACCATGCCAATAACACCAATCCAGAGCCACGTTTGAGCCATAGTAAACCTTTATGATAAAGTGCTAACTGCAAATCAATTCTAATTAAAAGCGCTATAAATTATACCTGTAAAAACCGGTGTTAATCAACAGCGTTGCAGATGAGTTTCAAAGAATTCACACAAATACTGGCTAAATTCATAACTAGCGGAAGTTTTTCCGGAATCAAAGACTCGAACTGTGAATCTACATAATAATGCTTCAATTCTATATTTAAAGCTCTATGTTAAAACTATGGGCGCAGACTGATTAGCACCCCTCATTATTTATTGTTGATTAGCAGATGTACTGCGATGATAGGCTACAAGATATCCGAAAGCGTATCTCTGTAGTAGGAGGTAGCAGGGTGGTATCTACTTTCTCTTCTTTGTTGTGGGCTGAGCAGCTCTTGACTCCAAGGTGAACTGCGGGATTTCCTGTAGTTCATCTTCACTCAAACTATACTGTTCACAAACTAAGCTCAGACGAGTTCCTGGGGTCTTCACAGGATTAATAGAATGGGTTAAATCACCCTGAAAGTAAACCAAGGTATTCATCTGTGGTTTAATTTGCCCAACTTGGCGTTTCTGACGGTGCAGTACTAGTTCTCCCCCCTTCATATCCGATGGCACCTGAATATAGAGGACACTGACGAGCATCGGCGGCTCGATGGTTTTACAGTAAGAACGCAGGGAGCGATCAATGTGTGGATCTACACGAGACCCTTCCTTCAGCAGTAAAGGATTGAGGTAAAAAGCATTACAGGTCGGCTGGAGAGCCAGATTCAAATAAGGTTTGAAGAAGGGAAACTGCTGCTCCACTTGTGCCAGTCCTGATCGCTGAAACACTACAGAAAACCCCTTAGTACCCACAAAGTCTCGGTTGAGGTTGTTAATAGAAAAGTAAGGGCAAGCCTGGATTTGTCCCTGCAAGTCACTTAGGTAATTGCCGGGGAAGGCTGACAGTTGTTGATGATAGTATTTCAACACAAGCATCACACTAACACTACTCTCAAACTCCTTCTCGATTGAGAGGGCAAGTAATAGACTTTTCCCCTGACCAATCTGTAAAAGTATTTTCGTCTTTATAATGGCGAGGAGTTTGCATCAGTAAGCGCCAAGCATCTCCAGCATTTAGTAAATTCATGCGTCCAGGATAGTGTATCTTTAATAATTCTTGAACTAGCGGATAGTAGTCAGAGTTCATTCCAGGAAAAATATGGTGTTCTGTATGGTAAGAGAAATTTAAATGTAATTTGTCAACTAGTTTAGGAACTCGTAGAGAAATACTATTGATTAGCGGATCGTTAACGCTTGTCATTCGGCAAGCCATGTGATTTGTATAAATATAAAATATTAATCCAGCATAACCAATACTAATAGGGAGGAGGTAACCAAACAAGATTTTTAGGGGAGAAAATTGTAAACAGGCAAGAATGATTAAATGAATCGTTAATATTACAGAAAGTTCACCTACAATCGCTATACGCTTTTTGGCACTCATCGTGAAAGCGGCAGGAACATAATCAGCAGATTTACCATTGAATAACAGGACGGAGGTCAAATTGCGAAAATTCCAAACTCCCCAGGCTGTCATCATTCCAACTGTTAAATATATGGGATTGACTCCCAGAGAAGGCACAAATAAATTCTGAATTCCTTTTCCCCAGGTTTTAGGCTGCTCGTATAAATAATTGCGATCAGTATCAGCCAAGGAATTCGTTTTAGTATGATGTGTTTGGTTGTGAACTGCTTTCCACAATGTCGGTGGCATCCACAGCATCGTTAGCCCTAACAAACTAAGAATATGAATTAAACGAGAATTTCTAATCACGCTACCGTGCATGATGTTATGGGAGGTAAATAACAAGACAATCACGCTATTGCCCATCACCACTGCTAACGGTAGATAAAGCAATAAAAAATATAGAGGCAAATGATCTAGCTGTGTTGCTATCGCCCAGCCTAGAATTAAGACTATCAGATTAGTGAACAAAATGACTAATTTTCTCGGATCAGGGGCAAATGCCTCAACAGGAAGCAGGGGACGCAATATCTTCGCATACTCAGCTTGGGGAATCAGCATCTGAGTGCTATTTTCCATAAAGTTTTATGAATTTTTATCAAGATTAACTTCATTTAAAGATTAACTTAGTTGCTAATCCATATGCCTAATATATTAAAAATTGTAACTAAATCTTAATAAGTATTTTACGCGCTTTGACAAGTAGACAATCAAATTATTTATGTGTCTAAGAATATATATGTGCTATATTATACTAATTGCCTCAAGATTTTGGTTTTAAAGCAGGTTTAGGACGCGTCGTAAAGACAAAATCAGAGTCATCAAGTCAACTTACTTAGTTACTATCTTGACAAATGCGACTTTTGCTAAGAATGGATATTCAGAGTTACGAGCAAAATAAGATTTTTCAGAATTGTAATATATTTTTATATATTTGAGCCATACCTCATAGCAGAACAATTGGCTTAGCACCACCTGCTCTGAGGTTGTCCAGTTGACCGGGCTCTCCGAGTAATGCCTTAGTCTTTGTGGTTGGGGCTTGTTTCGGCCCTTCTCCCAAGGGGAGACGCCAAGGGCGAACGCGCTTCGAAGAGCGCAGTCTCCTGCGGGGGAGCCGTTGCCGAAGGCTAGGAGGGTTTCCTCAGATCTTGCACCAGCATCGTATCAAGGCAGAGCCTTGGTATTCTCGTTCCCAGCGCGAAGTCTGAGCGGAGGAAACCTCCGCTCAGACTTCTGCACCCCGCTCACCGCCTACAGCGCTGGACTCACCCCAAATGTAACGATTAATTTCAATCTACTGAGCCGTCGCCGGCGTAGGGCTGCTCGACGATGTAGTGGACTGGTTGTTGTAATTACGAGCGACCTGTCCAAATTTGTAATCTGTAACGGTGCTAGCAGTGCTGAAGTGTTTTTGAATAATTGGCAAACCTTTGTTCGCAACTGCTATAAGGGCTGGATTCTGTCCAAACGCTGCTTCGCGTTGGAAGACCGCTGCGTTTTCTAGATGAGCATTGACTCCCCCCTCATCCATATACGCTCGGTTGAAGTCTTCGCCAGAAAGCTGAGAGAGTCGTGCCAAGGCTGCCTCATGTTTAGCTGCAGGAGCCTTGGGAGGGGTTACTCCTAACTGTGGGGCAATCCGCGCTAAGTCATTTTTCACCTGCGTTTGCTCTTGAATCTCTGCCTGAGCAAACTGCTTGATCTGAGGATCGTTTGACCGCTTCAATGCTAATTGACTGAGGTTAGTGTTTCCGACCCCTGCTTGACCCGCATCAATGATAAATTGCTGATCGATAGCATTGAGTTTAGTGTTTGTCGTAGGTGCCATTTGATTGGTTTGAGCAGACACAGAGTGACTCTCAGGAAATACCGCTGAGTACCCCAATGTGATGAACAGTCCCACTGCAATGAAAGCAAGGGTAGCTAGGAATCGCCTAATCATTATGAAAACTTCCTGATGATGCTTTTGTTTGCGCTATTTCCAATGGTGATTTTCTCTTCTAAAAATTCCTCTCTCTAGCGATGTGTTTAAAAGTACTCATTTAGGCGTAGCTGGACAATGGCGCATTGCTGTTAAGAGTGCGTGTTTTGGCTTGTTCTAGTCCCAACTGTGACTGTGTAAGTCAGTCTAAATGGTTTAAACCCAGCTCCGGCTTTCGGAGTACCGCTCAACTCCAAATCATAAGCTCCTGGCTTGGGAAATACGACCTCAGCTCCGGGAACTCCCTTATACTGCTGGACTGATACAGCTTTCAAAGGTGGCTTCAGTAGCGGTGCTGCTCCTTCTACATGAGGTTTAGAGTAGACAGACATCTGACAGTTACATTGTGCAAGGGGGAGGATTTGCCCCCCTTTGCGAGTGAGCGCGATCCAAGCCTGAGTGGGTTTACCAGCTTGAGGATTGTCATGAGGTTCAATGTGCAACGTACCGCCCACATCTCCTGATATTTCAACCTTGTGAGCAGACACTGGGCTAAGTAGCAATCCTAGGAATACGATCAACCCCAGACTTTTACTTGTGTTTGCTTGGTAAAACATAGAATTTCTCCACGGTTAATATTTTCACCCAATTTCGCTTTCAGAAAATTCCTTAAGTTCTTGCCTCAGTGCCTGGATGAAATTTAGTGTTCGTTGAGAGGCAGCCGCGTTCCCCTGTTCAGTAAAACGGCTTACTGCCTGTTGCAGATCCGCGATCGCTTCTTGCTGGTAACCTAGTTCATAACGGGCAATACCCCGGTTGAGATAAGCTTCCGCATTATCTGGGTTAAGTTGCAGTGAGAGAGTGAAGTCTTGCATCGCTGCTTTGTAGTTGCCCTGTCTGCCACACACACAGCCCCTGTTATAGTAGGCTCGGTCTGAGTTGACATTCAGACTTATGGCAACAGAGAAGTCTGCGATCGCTCCTTTTAAGTCCGACAACCGAAAGCGAGCCAGCCCTCGGTCGTTGTAGATATCTGCCAAGAGTGAACTGTGGGCAACAAAATTGCGCAGTAAAGCCTGATTGTAATCAACGATTGCTGCCGCGTGATTCCCCAGTTCAGAATGAGATACTCCTCGGTTGTAGTAGGCTCGGAAATCGCCAGGATTACGCTGAATAACTTGATTGTTGTCTTCAATGGAGGCCAAATAATTGCCGAGTCTGTAATGAGCAAGCCCTCGGTTGAGATAAGCTTCAGTGTTATTGGGAGCTAGCGATGATGTCCGCGTACAATCCTCTATGGCAGCCTGATAATCTTCTAGTTGGATAAAAGCCAGACACCGATTGCTGTAAGCAGCGGCAAAATCGCTCTGACTCTGAATGGCCTGCGTGAGATCTTTGACGGCTCCCAGGTAGTTGCCGTGAAGAATCTTGTCTACCCCCCACTCAAAGAAGTCTTTCGCCCTGATTTGGGTGATGGGGCTAGGCGACGGTTCTGCTAATGCCGTCAGAGGCAGGCCGACAAGTGTGAACAAGCAAAGCGAGAATGCTGCTAGCCACACAATGCTAAAACTGAAAACGAATCGGTAGAAGCGACTCATGACTTGCTCTAGTAATTTACTTCAGATCCAGCCTTTTTCTGCTTGCTCCAGCACATAGGAGGCTACATCTTCAATCTGCTGATCCTTTAAACGATTCTTAAAAGCTGGCATGGCATTTTTACCATTTTGCACCTGGTGGACAATAGCCTCAAGCGAGTTCATCTGGTACTTCTCCAGTGCCTCCTTCTTCAGTGTCTTTACAGCAGCAACAACGTTGCGACCGCCCATGTGACAAGCGGCACAGTTGGCACTAAAAATTTTGGCTCCGCTGGCTGTGTCCGCTGCTATGGCTGGACGTCCAAGGACAAGGGTAAATATGGCACTCACCAGCAATATGACCGACAGTAGTTTTTTCAATGGGGTTTTCTCCTCTTAAGACGCGCAGAGATTACAAATACCGACCCTTATTTTGAGTCGAGCGTGTAGTCTGCGTCAAAAGACAAGCTGTCAAACTTAGTCATTTAAGTATATGGATGGAACACAAAGTTTTTATTGCTACTTTAGTTGTAGCACAAATCTAAGTAAGCTAGCGAAATATGCAACTAAAAATTCATGATGCCAGTTCGCTGGCTCCGGAGAGACCCTTTTCTGGTGTAACCTGATTTGGGAGATCGCATGCTGGCAAAATTTAATGACTCCTCTACCCAACTACCGTCCTAAACAACTTTCTATAGGACCGCTAGAAGCAGAAATTTTGAATATCCTCTGGGAGCTTGGTTCTGCCACTGTCAAAGATGTGCATGAACGTATTTTGGCTGATCCAAACCGGGAGTTAGCCTATACCTCAGTGACCACAGTGCTACGTCGCCTAACTGAAAAAGGCTGGCTTGTCTGTGATAAAACAGAGCGGACATTCTATTGGCGACCAATAGTGACTCGCTCTGAGGCACAGGTTCTCAAAGCTTATGATCAGCTACATCAGTTTTTGGCAGTGGGCAACCCTGATGTCGTGGCTGCATTCGCTGATAGCCTTGACGCTGCCAGTTTAGAGCAGTTAGAAGCGATCGCCCAACGAATTCAAGCCGCGCGTCGAGCCAGGGAGGAAAAGTGATGCATCTAATAATGATTCTGGCTGCCCTGGGATTGGCTTATTTTCTAAGATGGGGTTGGTCTTGCTCAACAGGAAGTTGGACAGCGCGTTGGGCTAGAGCTATATCGTCATTTTTGTTTCCCCCGCTGCTACTAATGATGACAGG
>QQTW01004437.1_pt1 | contig 10526 bp, 5 predicted proteins | sample 1904831 | NCBI WGS metagenome assembly QQTW01 (sample SAMN09435610, study PRJNA476489) | Subsurface metagenome, whole genome shotgun sequencing project.
GGAGGTAGGTGACCGAGAAGTTTGTTGGTTATAGTAGTCTTCATACACATACGCCATCAGATGGTGGGGGATATCGAAGCTATAGTGCCAGTCCCTACTCTCCTGCACAGTCTACCTTCACGCCGCACACCCCATATCGCTCTTTTACACAGCCGAACATCTCAGCGACGTCCCCTGACTACTATAACCAACAAACTTCTCGGTCACCTACCTCGGGATATGCTACCCAACAACAATCGAGGCACATGCCTCCCACCCAGAGACCTGGAACAGTCCCTCCCACAAACCGGCAAAATGCGCCAGTGGCTGATAATGTGATGGAGGACATTATGAATGGTTACTGATACTAGGTATTGGGTCACTTTTTGGGTTGATAGACCCCCTGACTAAGATCTCGCTATGGATTGGAAGATAATGATTGTATGATTTTGATGTAAGGCTCTGGACTGGATCTAGAGTATAGCGTGTAGCGCTGGAAAAGCCGTGCATCTGCTGAAGAAAGCAAGATGTAGAGATTATGCCTCACTGCATGCTTGACCAATAGATTACTTTTACTCGTTGTCTTATTGTCTCAACGAAGCAGGTGGTGCGAACCCCAACCGCATGGGCAAGTTGTGGGGTAGCTCCAGCTCGCTACGACGGGTACAATCACCGTTACAAGACTCCAGGACCTCTCACTGAAGGATGCTCTCTTCAATGAGCTCCAGCTGAATCCCACTGTCTTTTTTTGGCGTTCGTAACTATGGCACATGTTTACAATAGTCAACTGGTTCAGCTCTTCTAAGCCCTACTCCCAGTATTCGAGCCACTGACTCAATCAGGACGCCTTCGAGCTCTACCATCGTATCCATGAAATTCAAGGGCAGAGTCCGTCGTCTTTATTATCTTCCGGAGGGACAGCTTTGCCTGCACTTGGCCATGCCATCGCAGGCTCAGTCGGCTCTGCAATATCGAATGTATTCACATACCCACTCGATCTGATAATTACCCGCCTGCAGATCCAAAAACAGCTACAAGAGAACTCAACAGAGGTTCAGGAAGATGGATACAAAGGTGTTCAGGATGCTGCGCAAAAGATATACGAAACGGAGGGCGGTTTCTCGGGTTTCTACACAGGACTATTGCAAGATACTGGCAAAACAATTGCCGATTCGTTTCTTTTCTTTCTAGCATACAACTTCCTCAGACAACGGAGGATAGCAGCTAAGAGTGCTGGCGGCCCATCTATTACGGTCGTGCTGCCAGTCCTTGACGAGCTGGGCATTGGCTTGATAGCAGGATCCCTTACCAAGCTCCTTACAACACCAATGTCCAACATTGTGACCCGAAAGCAAACGTCGGCTTTGACGTCGAGTCAGTCGATCAATGCTTCCACTACTCACCCAGCGCGACCGAGATCCAAATCCTCGAAAGCTCCTTCAACCGCAGCCATTGTGCACGATATACTGCAACAGAAAGGCATATCTGGCTTCTGGTCAGGCTATTCAGCCGCTCTGGTACTCACCCTCAATCCCTCCCTAACCTTTTTCCTCTTCGAAAGCTTCAAACGCCTCCTACTCCCCCGTTCGAGAAGGGCCAATCCTCCACCATCCGCGACTTTTCTCATGGCCGCAGTTTCAAAAGCTTGCGCAAGTAGCGTCACTTACCCATTCAGTGTAGCTAAGGCAAGAGCGCAAGTTAGCTCGAAACCTGTGTCGTCTTCCGACGTCTCTGTCTCATCCAGTGTTGGAGACACGACAGACGAAAAGAGCCTAGCCTCTTCATCCACCCGTGCGTCAAGAAACGCAGCCGATACAACCATCTTTTCAACTCTCCTGGGCATCATCCAAACCGATGGTCCAGGCGCTCTATACTCAGGCCTTTTCCTCGAACTCCTCAAATCCTTCCTTTCACATGGTACAACCATGATCTTGAAGCAATATGTGCATGGTTTCATCATCCAAGCATATTATATATCAAGCTTGATAGTGGCTCGACTACGATCGAAGGGCCTTAAAGCCGGGGCTCAGACCGAGAAACTTCTAGAGCGAGCACGAGAGCAGAGGGTCGAGTACTACGATCTGGCACGCAACAGGGCTGAGGAGAGGGTGCGGACGGCGAAAGAGCGGAGCGTTGAGTATTATGACCTAGCGCGGCGGAGAGCAGGAGAGAGAGTCCGGGAGGCGAAGGAGATTATGGGCGCAATGACAGGGCTAGGCGACGATCTGATGGGAAAGGCGCATGAAACTGCCGAACTGGTGGCGGACTACGTCGAGGAGGAGGCTGAGGAATGGAGAAACCTCTATGGGACTGGATTGGCACGGTGGTTTGATGAGAAGTAAGCTAGCCAGTGAGGTATATCCGTGGCAATCAGCATTATGGGAAGCTGTTGAGCTCGAGAAGAGACCGTCCTACTGTGCATGCGATATTCAAATTATGATTCAAATGATGGTAGCATAGGCGCTAAGTTGAGTTGGCATGTTGTTAGCATGTAAGTACCTAATACGGAATAATCGGTACTGTTCATTCCATGAAGCCTGGTAACCAAAGAGTCATGATCCTCCCAGAACATATTTCTTGCCCTGTTCGGTAAATATCTATATGTTAGTTACGAATTCGTTCATTTCAAATTACTCCTCCTAAAGATCATTAATTAGGGGGATTTTCATTTGTGTTTACTCTACTCACTTCCTTTTATCATCAGACACTGTTTTCGAACTCATGTTACAAGCTTTATGTAATGCTCATACGGCTTTCGTTTCAGTGTACAGATAAACAAGAATCTGAACCTAAACTTGCTGCTTTCCTATTACAGAGGTCCATCTCCAGTTTGTGCTGCTAGCTCGTGTAAGCGAGAACATGGACGACCTTCAGGTGGGTGTCCTAGGAGGAGGCCAACTAGGAAGAATGCTTGTCGAAGCAGCCCACCGCCTGAACATCAAAATATTTATTCTCGACGCTGCAAATGCTCCTGCAAAGCAAATAAATGCTCTTACAGAGCACGTCGAAGGTTCTTTCGCTAAAGCTGCCGACGTTCTCGCATTGTCCCAGACGTGTGACATTCTTACGGTCGAGATTGAGCATGTTGACGCGAAAGTTCTCGAAGAAATTTCAGGAAAAGAGCCGTTGAAAGTCCAGCCAAGTTGGCAGACCATCAGAATTATCCAAGATAAATACAGGCAGAAAGAGCATCTCATTCAAAATGGCATTCCTACGGCAGAGTCGATACCATTTGGCACTACATCTCCTCAAGGTCTGAAGGAGATAGCAGATCGTCTAGGCTACCCTTTCATGCTCAAGTCACGCACGGGAGCTTACGATGGACGGGGGAACTATCCAGTCAAATCTGTAGTAGAGATCGAGAAGGCCATCGCTGCGCTCAAAGACAGGCCATTATATGTCGAGCGGTGGGTAAATTTTCGAATGGAACTGGCCGTAATGGTTGTTAAGACCTCTTCGGCTGCGTCAATATCTTCATGGGAGACGTCCACCCAAGCATTTCCGGTGGTTGAGACGATTCACGAAGACAGCATATGCAAGCTCACCTACACACCTGCACGTGGTGTCTCCAAAGCGGTCACACAACAAGCACAGGAGTTGGCGCGCAAAGTCGTTTCTACCTTCCAAGGCCGAGGAGTCTTCGGAGTAGAAATGTTCCTCCTCCAGGACTCGTCTCTTCTAATTAATGAAATCGCTCCCAGACCCCACAACTCAGGCCACTACACCATAGAAGCATGCCACATGTCTCAATACGAGGCACACCTTCGAGCAATTCTACCCGACCTAAGCAACACCATAACCCCTGGAGCCACCTCTCTCCTGACCCCCAACATTAACGCCGTCATGCTCAACATTCTTGGCGGCCCAACGCCCACCTCCCATCTGCTCGTCGCTCGCACTGCCCTTACCATACCTGGCGCCAAAATCCATCTCTACGGCAAAGGCGAAGGTCGCCCCGGCCGTAAGATGGGACACATCACTCTAGTGGCACCAACAATGGAAGAAGCCCAAAACAAAATACAGCCCCTCATCAACGTCGTCGACGCCGTCCGAACCCACCGTTTCCAAGGCCCGACCACATCAGCAGAAACTGTCCTTGCGACCGCTCACACCCTCTCCACCACCGACTCTTCCCGCGCACCCCTCAAACCCAAGCCGCTGATCGGCATAACAATGGGTTCCGACTCTGACCTCCCTACCTTAAAACCAGGACTTCAAATACTAGACGATTTCCGCATTCCCTACGAAGTAAGAATAACATCCGCCCACCGTACCCCCGACCGCATGCTGCAATACGCTCGCACTGCCTCCTCCCGCGGACTGAAGGTCATCATCGCCGCCGCGGGAGGAGCCGCTCATCTACCCGGCATGATTGCTTCTTCCACTCCACTACCTGTCATTGGGGTACCCGTCAAGGGTAAAACGTTGGGTGGGATGGATTCGCTACTTAGCATCGTGCAGATGCCCCGCGGGGTGCCTGTCGCGACGGTGGCGATCGATAACAGCGTTAATGCGGCGCTTTTGGCGGTCAGGTTTCTGGGGGTTGAGAACGAGGACGTTAGGGAGAGGGTGGAGGGGTATATGATGGAGATGGAAAAGGAGGTTCTGGGGAAGGCTGCGGTGTTGGAGGAGGGTGGGTGGAGGGAGTATGGTGGTGGCGGTAAATGAATTGGGGATTTTAACGGGTCTGGTCGAAATGCAACATCAAGGGGAGACAGAGACTAGATGGCAGAAGTGATGAATAGTCCACATGTAAATACCAAAAGAAAGTTTCCTCTGCTGAAATACCCTGAGACTGCCAAAGAATATACCCTCCGCCGACATTGTCTATCTTGCTTTCTGTATCCTCGTCAACTCCCCCAGAACGCGGACCTTAGACCTTCTTCCGCCACGCAATGTAGCCAGCCACCTATCTTGTTTTGGCTCGATATGGCTCGATATAGGTGGTGCATCTTTGAGGAAAGGATATGCTAGCACGTCACCCACGATCCTCTGCACTCTCTAGCTGCTTTCTTTCTTGTAAAGTCATGGGACGGATCCTCTTTCGCTGGGCAGTCATGAGCTAGCAGAGATTAATTCATCCTCTCCTTGCTTTCCCAGATCTCGAGATTGATATGTGCAAGCATGAGCTCTGTCTGTGACTTCTCGATTATATAGGTAACGTCACCGGGAACCTTTCGCGCGAACATTCTCTGTGGAGAGCTCCGTCTTACCCTTCCTCATTTCCCGACATCCTCCTCAATCAATGCCATTCTCCCTCTTGACCCTCTCTAACCTCTCCTGCCTCTCCGCCAGATTCTCCGCACTCTTCACCATCTTCTCCGGCTGGTGGTAGAGCACCACCAGATAGCGATTCATAAAATTGAACCCGTTCAGCTTGTCGCAGGCTTGTTTGGCGTCGGCGACCTCGTCGTAGACGACGAATGCGGTGCCCTTGGTGTTGGCGGAGTTGCCTTGTCGAATCTGGCGTACCGGGCCGAATTTGCTAAAGAGGGCGAAGAGGGCGGGCGGGTCGAGGTTGTAGGAGAGGTTCTTGATGAAGAGGATCCTATGTGAAGAGGTGGGTTAGCTGGAGCGAGAAAGTCGAGGAGGAGGATGTTGTTACCGGTTGGCTTCTGGAGCGAGCTTGTTGGATCGGGACATTGTGGTGGTCGAAGGATATCTGTTAGTGGGAGACGTGTGCTATGCGGTTGATCTTGGGGAAGTATCACGAGTAGAGGAAGACTTGAAGATGTGCGGAGTGGATATATCGAGTGTGAAAGGCGTTTGATGAAATAGAATGACGGATACAGATGCGAAAATGAATGCTAGTAGGAGGGTTGTTTTATTCTTCTGTCCTTGCTGTGAACTCACCGTCTTCCACTTCCTTGGCGGCTACAGAAGTTGAATTACCGCGGGCACATTTACGGAACTCCCCTTCACTACCAACGTCCATACACTCAGTCTTGTTCCTTTCTTATGTGATTGTGCGCTGGTTTCAGCTTTAGAATTGTTCAAAATTGATGTTTCAATGACTGCGAGGCCTTCTCACGGCGCTGCTTTGGGACTCGACGCAGGAGATTGACCCCACTCTGCGTGCGGACTGTGACTCGCCATTCGAATTCATCACATAGCTCTACAAACAAGATGCACACTGCTAAGTCCTTTCGAAAGACCTTCGGAAGCCTTCCGTCTTGCTATCGTACTCCTTCCCCCCCGCCCCGTGAGGCAATTGAGCCGCTCTCCCCGGCCGGAGAGAACGTTCACCACAATTGGCCGCCAGAACAAAACGCTTATGCTGCACAAGGGCTCGGTCTTAGCTTGAGTGGCTTCGATGGTCCCCAAGTACACCCAGCATATGAGCAACGGCTCTGGGTGGATAGTGATGGCCAAGCTCGGGTTGACCTATTCAACACAATTGCCACCAGAACCAATGCGACACAAAGGAGTACCTACGACGAATACAGTACGACCGCTCACACAGAAGGATCGCTAAAGAGGGAGAAGAAAGGACACGCAAGGTCTGGTTCGAGTATCGATGCGCTCGCCACGATTGCTCTAGCTACAAGTCCTACCTTCAGTCAGGGATCCCCTTCCTTCCCTCAAAGCCCTTGGCCGCCTTCTTATACCTATGGCAATGGCTATCAACATGACTACACATTGGACGAAAGGCCTTCGAAGAGAGCTAGATCCGAGAAACTTCCTTCCCCACAGATGAGCCGGAAACAGCCAAGACCATCTACGAGCCATCTTACTTCCTTTGAGAGCTTGAAAGATGACGCCGAATTACTTCTCAACTTTGCCCAACCTCATAATTTCCCTCCTCTTCGAAATAGCACGCCTCCACAGCCTCAAAGACTTCAGATCGACCCAGAAAGCCCTCCCTATAGGCGTCTTAGCGCGTCGACAACCGCAAGTGAGCAGAGGGAGCTTCCTATCCTTAATGGTGTTCAAGAAGACGGTCATGACTCTCCGGTGTTACATAGAGAATGGGGAGCGTCGAAGCGGGTAGAAGACTATATCACTCAGTCTGGGGTGGCGGAAGACAAAGGGCCCATAGAAACCAAGCAGGAACCTGGCTCGGCATCCAGTGACACCAGCAGTTTTCAGGGAACCTCTCACGAGCTTCAAATGGCGCCTCAGATTTGTGCTACTCTAGAAGAGCAGCTGACTGCTTCCGCAGCGGAAGTTCCTGTCATTGAGGAGAAGAAACCACGCCGAATTCAACCGACAACTCAAGCACCTTGTGGAAAGTGCAACTCCTTGCAAGCGATCAGTGGAAGCGAAGATCGTGATGGTCAAATATCGTGGATTGGATGTAATGGATGTCAGCGATGGTTTCATATCATCTGTGCTGGGTTCAAGGATAGCCGGGAAACGCGAACGGTGGATAGATACATCTGCCCTGACTGCGAGCCTGTCAAAGGCCAGACCACCTACGTCCGAAAATCTTCAAGAGCCAGAACTGCCATCGATTACGCTGGCCTCAATCAAGGCATGATTCAGTCTTCAGAGGAGACGGCAGAGCATCACTGGCTCAAGCCGATCAAAGATGGCAGAATCAAGTTTCAACCTGATGATTTCCCACGCATTCGACCAGAGCTTCTGACAACTGAGTATCTGGAGACGACTGATGGAATGAAGCGCCCTATCGTCATTCCTGCATGTTGGAATCCTCAATTCGGCATTCAGAAAGAGGTAGAGGCGAATGTCAAAGCAGATGACGAATCTGCTGGGCAGGAAGTAATCATTGACTCGAATGGAAACGAGCTTGCAGCAAGTCTCTCAAGGTCTTATTTGGAGGATCACGAAGCGATGCTGGATTGTGGTGAAGATCTTCTTGGCATGGTCATGCCTCAGAATCTTACGGTGAGGAGAGTTGCTGAACTTCATGGTCCGGATGTGCCTCTCGACGTGATTGATGTCAAATCGCAGCAGACAGCCCAAAAGTGGAACCTGAAGAAATGGGCAGATTACTATGAAAGTACAAGCGAGAAGACAATTCGCAACGTCATCAGCTTGGAAGTTTCGCAGAGCAAGCTCGGTAGGCTTTTGCAACGACCGAAAATTGTTCGTGATCTCGATCTGCAGGATGCCGTGTGGCCACCAGAGCTACCCTCCAAGGCTGTACAGTTCTATTGCCTCATGTCGGTTGCCGATTGTTATACCGACTTTCACATCGACTTTGGCGGTTCATCTGTCTATTACCACATCTTGAAAGGCAAGAAGACATTCTTCTTCATCCCACCTGAAGAAAAGCATTTGAAGAAATACGAACAATGGAACAACTCACCACTCCAGAATCAGACGTTCCTGGGTGATGTAACTGGTGATTGCAGCAGAGTCGACCTTTCCGAAGGGGACACCATGATGATCCCGTCTGGTTGGATACATGCTGTGTGGACACCGGAGAATAGCCTGGTAATTGGCGGCAATTTCCTTACACGCATGAGCTATGAAATGCAGATAAAGGTCAATCGTATTGAGATCGACACCAAAACTGCTCTCAAGTTCAGGTATCCACTATTTCAAAAAGTCAATTGGTATGCGGCTATCCGGTATCTCGAAGATGATCCAGTCCCTGAAGAGGTTCTGAACGAGTTTGAGGATGATCCTGATTACGTCTTCCTCCGAGCAAATCCCGTTTGGCATGAGTTTGGAGAATTAGAGAACAATGCAGAACCTGGCGACCCCTTCTACAATGCTCGCTTTTACTCACGAATGGAGATGGAGGGCTTACCAGCACTGCGGGACTATTTGTACCGTACAGCATTGATAGCTTCCGACTTCCACGTGGATGGTGTTACCGAGACAACACGAACCAACGTGAAAAAGTCGATACCAAAAGGTCACGGAGAACCAATGGACCTGATGCGAACATTTGGGATCTGGGTAGCATGGAAGACTGGTTGTGTTACCGCACCAGACTGGGTCAGGCCTGACTCACCATCTTTGTCAAGTCTGGCTCGAAAAGCTGAGAAACAGAAGAAGTCTGACGTGAGGACACCTGGTGAGCGAACGTCGTCAAGAGTCCAGTTACAGCTTGAGCATGCTCGTGCTGAAAGCGCCAACACACCCACCAAACAACAAACCTCTTCCGTTGAGCCTGAAGCTGCCAAAGATGACGCCAAGAAGCCAAAGAGGACGCCGAAGACGTCAGGACTTGGACCGCAGAGATTTGCTTGTGATGCTTGCCGAAAACGCCGCATTAGGTGTCGTCACAGGGAAGGGGAAGCCTTAGCTCCATCTAGCGAGAGCGATAGGCCAGGAACATATTCCTCAATCAGTGTCGAAATACCACGACCTGCCCCTGTACAGGTTTCTGCAACGCTTGACGGACCTTCTTCATCACCTCAAGCTAGGGCACAACCGCCGTTGGATTCGAACTCCGCCTCTACACTCTTGGGTTCCCAAGAAATGAGTGATTGCCACAATCAGCTACCACCAGTGCAAATGCAGACAGAAGAATCGATATTGACAGGTGCAGCCTCAGGCAAGAAAGGACGTAGTAAAGCATGCGAGGAATGTCGAAAGAGCAAGGTAAGACATGTGATTCCGCTCAAAGCCTTGGTATCTGACACTGTCCAGCGTCGTTGTATACACGACGAGAATGGCAAAGTTGATCCTTTCAAAGCCGCCGAACCCTCGAGGCCTCGTGGATCCACCTCGACCAAGCGACCCGCACGTCTTAGTGATGAGATGTCTTCGGCTAAAAAGCCAAAGGTCGACAAGACGGAGGATGATACGATTTTGATTGGTCAAGCCCAGTCTGCCCTAGCAGAGGCGTTCAATGAGCAGGCAGTAGAAGATGATGATTTCAATGCCCTGATCGATCCCTCTTTACGGCCTGCTATCCAGCAACTACAAGCAGCAACAAACGTTATGACGCAGTCTGCACATGAGATGAAGGAAGCCGCTGGTCCGGATCAAAAGCCAGACATTTCCAGCATCGATAGCCACTCTATAGAAGCACCTTCACAACAAGCAAAACTCACCATCCACATTGGGCCTCAATTGCAAACACCATCCACGTCAACAAAAACCGAAGCTCACCCCGCCGTAGCCCTCCCAACATCATCAAGTCAAATCTCTGCAAACTCACTAGTCTCCCCTCCAGACTCTCTCGTCAATGACGGCGAAGACGTCTTCCCCCCAAGCATAACCAACCACACCAACCCTAATGTCAACACATCCATTGAAGAGATGCACCATCACGAAGGAGAAGAGGAAGGAGGAAGCAGCAATGACTCGACAACACCAACATCAAATCCTTTCCAGACCCCAAAATCGGCTGGTTCGCGCCACTCGTCACGTCAACCCAAACCGGTCGACAGGTATGTTCCTGACTTTCCTGCTGTGTCCCAGTATCCGGAAATCGGTGCTAAGCAGGCACCGAACCCAGCTACTGCCAATAAGAAGGAACCGCGCCGCGTGTCCAGTAGTGGTGTTAGCGTTGGGACTACAGCCAACTCGAACTTAAACTTGGGTGGGGGACACAGTGCTGGTGGGAAGTCAAGACGCGCATCTAGTCATGCTACTTCATCCTTCCTCTTCTCCTTCGTGATGGT
>QQTW01004438.1_pt1 | contig 10525 bp, 12 predicted proteins | sample 1904831 | NCBI WGS metagenome assembly QQTW01 (sample SAMN09435610, study PRJNA476489) | Subsurface metagenome, whole genome shotgun sequencing project.
CGGGGCCTTGAACAGAAATCTCCGGGGGAACAAATGGTGGATTGTGATTACAGCGGCTGGATGAAGAAGAAATCATCAAACCTCATGACGACGTGGAAGCCCCGGCTTTTTGTACTCCGTGGGCGTCGGCTGTCCTATTTTTACTCTGAAAACGACACGCAGGAGAAGGGTCTTATCGACATTTCTTCACATCGCGTGCTTCCAGCGGACAAAGACATCTTCACAGGCTTTCACGCAACTGTCACTGGGGCCAAATCTTCTCCTGTATCGCCACACAACGCCCAGACCATGACGGTGGCCTCCCAAGAAGCGGCTGCGCAAGTCGAGACGACGCTGGGCAAAGACAAGGTCGAGGGCGTTTTCATCTTCAAGCTAATGCCTCCCCGCAGCGGCCTATCGCGCGCCGTCAATTTCACCAAGCCTACGATTCACTACTTTGCCGTCGAGAGCGTTGTTCAGGGACGCCTCTGGATGGCAGCGCTAATGAAGGCGACCATTGACCGGGACGACACCCAACCTATTACCACCACGTACCAGCAAAAGACCATTAGCCTCGCCAAAGCAAGGATGTTAAGGCATCGGCCTCCGGCGCTGATGAACGTCGACGAGAAGGTGGCAGGTGTCGAGCCAGGTCCGAAGAGTGACGAGACAGGCTTGAATATTCAAGGTGGGGACTTTGACGGGACAAAAGAGGAGGCGGAGCGCCAACGCGCAGAGAGTCTCAGCGTCGAGGCGACATCTGGCGCGGCTGAGAAATAGCATGAAAGAAGACTCGGGATTGAAATGGGCAAAAGGCACACCGGTTATTATATACCCTTCACGAAGCATATACGTTAATGTTTGTCGGAGCTGTCAAGGCGTTGGCGGCGACAAAGGAGGGTCGTGTCTTAAGGGGAACTGGGGAGAAGTGAAAGTGGGCCTTCCCATTGATATCACCAGTCTAATGTATAGGACATATTGCGGCCGCTGTACCGTATTTTGGTATGATATCGAAGCACATAAAGGAGCGACACGGTGACCAATATTGGCGTTTCTGTACTCCCCTACCCGGTCAATATTCATGCCCCTATCATACCTTACCTAGTCGCTCCATCCACCAAGTCCCGTGACCTGTTCTTGATGCACGTCATCCGGACCTTAGTTAGCTTTGTGATAGTCGTGGCAAAGTTCGGCAATCGGCATCCTGTGAATAATCAGAAGCGACTCCGTGGTCGTGCAGTTCGCGGCTGCAATATACATGTGCTGATCTACAGTATGTAGCAAACAACCGATGTCCAGCCTTGGGCAGGTTCCAAGTAATCGCCCCCTGACGGTCCCGTCAAATGGGCATGCATGCATAATGCAGAGGGATGCTACATGAGATTACTCCTACCGACGATTGTGGTCGGCATGCCTGCATCGACTTTCTGCTAGTTGAGGGTCTTGGTACTGGGTATCTTGGTATACGATGGGGAGCTCACGACTAAGGGACGGACTGACGGCAATGCAAGTCATTTCCGATTATCACCGCACCCAACTGAGGACTCGAGATGCTAACAGAAATGGATCGATGGGGTTTCCAGTGCCAACGGTCACTTTGCCTTGGAGATTGCTGACGTCTATGCAAGATAGACCAGCAGTTCCCGCGGCGAAGTATAAGTCTATAGGTTATGAAATTTAGGACATAACTACATGGATTTCTTATGATCCGTCCGCAAATATAGAACGACCAAGCTATCTCTTTTCCTCGTAGCTGTGGTACAGGTAATTGGGAAGCCCAAGAAGGCCAAACACTGGGATAAAGTGCTGTAGAGGGCAAACAGTAGTGGAAGCGAGGAAGCTAATCTGGCTTTGCGGGAGCTCGATTGCGTAGGAGGCTAAACCGCTTTCATTTAGCGGTCCCTCCACTTCTGTGGTATCCACTCATCGAGAAACTTTTCCCGTCCTCTTCCTCTCCGACCACGACGGATCATCCTCAAGCAGCATCTTTCCTGTGGATTCTTGCGTTCTTCTGCGTCGCGGGTGTTCTTGATTTCCGGGGATTGACTTGCAGCATCAGCATTGTCGCCATTGCACTATCCAGTGAGTCGCACACCCATTTTCGGTTTCCTCACCCGACCTTATCGCCTTCAACACTCTTGTACCTAGGCGGTTTTCTGTTTCATCAGCTGCCCAAATGAAGAGCAATTGTCACGTCGAGCATGTGAGATGCAAGAACGTGAAATCGAAGATAACCCAGCTAGATATGGCGCCTGCACGACTACTCTGATGTCCTTTAGCCCGTGATTACTGGTACCTTCACACTTCAAGTCTTGTTTTCAATACATGCTCTTCACTGACCGCTTCACTACACCGCTCGGCTCTTCGGTTGACTTTACTAACGCCGTGGAACTCTAGGTTGGCAAGCCTGAATCTTCCGACCACAGTCCCAGTATCTTTTCACCACTGCTCCAATCTCCATTTCTCTATCAACGTCAACACTCCTTCTTTGCTGTCCTCGGATGCGTGCCGGTTTCCTGCAGTATCAAGTGGTATCATTTACAAGATATTAACCGGTGTTCTTGGGCTCTACGTTGGAATTTTGCGCCAGACCTAAGACTGGATTTGGATCTGGATCTCAATCGGAGTTTGTGATCCCCTACCGCTTCTAGTCTTCAACGCGTCACTAGCAGTTCAGCGTTGGAATTGAGCGACATCCTTCTGGTTACTTGCAGTAGTGGGCGGACTGTACAGTGAGTTTCAGACACTACTCGAACAAGGCTACAGACACTGACGCTTGGAATACAAGTCCCGTATTTGATCCTTAGCCGTCAAGACCAGATCCTTCTTGTACCCTTATTCGGAACTATCACCAATTATACCAAAAACGAAACGTCGACATGGCAACACCAAATTATGAGACCTTCCAAAACCAGTACGATGCCCAAGGTGCCAGTGCTGCAGGAGCCGTTGTTCCACCCCAGCAGGACACTTCCATGGGCGGCCAGCTGCCGGACAACACCCAAGCGCAATTTCAGGGCGGCAATGGCGGCGATCCTGGCTCTGCAGGTGGCCAGCCCCAAGGCACTGACGCCAAGACAACCTTGTGGTATGATTCAGTCCGCTGTGTCAAATTCTGAGCTAATGACATGGTCGAATGTCCTAATACGCTGACCGGATTACTAGGATGGGAGAGCTTGAACCCTGGATCGATGAGAACTTTGTTCGAAGTGTGTGGTATAACATGGGCGAGCAGGTCAATGTCAAGATGATTCGTGACAAGTTTTCTGGGTAAGGCCATTCGCAGCCCAGGTCTGCTAGGCTTCTACCAATGCGTACTGATTGCAGTAGTAATGCTGGTTATTGCTTTATCGATTTCACCAACCCGGCCGCGGCTTCCAAAGCACTGGCACTGAACGGACAATTAATCCCCAACACCAATCGACCATTCAAGCTCAACTGGGCCTCTGGTGGTGGACTTGCAGATCGAAAGTACGTCATGTGGTTGTGATCATCGTAATCTTCTATTCTGACCTAAAACAGCCGCGATGACCGTGGCCCTGAACATTCCATCTTCGTGGGCGACCTAGGACCAGAAGTTAACGAATACGTCTTGGTATCGCTCTTCCAGAACCGCTTTCCCTCATGCAAGTCGGCCAAGATCATGACGGACCCTATTAGTGGCATGTCCCGTGGATACGGATTTGTAAGATTCTCCGACGAACAAGACCAGCAGCGCGCATTGTCCGAGATGCAAGGTGTATACTGTGGCAATCGTCCGATGCGCATCTCAACCGCTACACCCAAGAACAAAACCCAAGGAGGTGCCGGACCAGCTGGCATGGGCGGCGCCATGCAAGGTGGCGGACAGGGTCAAATGGGCGGTATGTATGCAATGGGTAATCCTCCTATGGGCTACTACGGGCAACCACAGCCGATGAACCAGTTCACCGACCCCAATAACACAACCGTCTTCGTGGGCGGCTTGTCTGGCTATGTAACCGAGGACGAACTTCGGTCATTCTTCCAAGGCTTCGGTGAAATCACATATGTCAAGATTCCTCCCGGAAAAGGGTGTGGCTTTGTGCAATTCGTCCAGCGACATGCTGCGGAGATGGCCATCAACCAGATGCAGGGATATCCGATTGGTAACTCTCGCGTTCGATTGAGTTGGGGCCGTAGTCAAAACAACTCTGGCCCAGCGGGAACTCCATATCGCCCGGCACCACCTCCTCCTGTTTATCCGTCAATGGGTATGCCACCTTCACATCCGTACGGGAACTACGGACCTATTAAGGTTTGTGTCCCCAGTCCACCTTGATGCGCACGACACTACTAACAGCCACATAGTAAGCATGCTTTCTTTTCTTCTGTAGCAGGACGCCGGAGACAAATCACCAGGCAGCATTGCTTTTCTGCTCTGCGTGCAGCCTTACGTTGAAAACCTTCTCTTCGGTTGCTATCCGCCGATAGCTGGAGGGACACTGCAAAAGTTTCATGGTTTTAGAGGGTTTCTATTGCTTGCTGGTTTCATTGCTGCAACCTTTCCCTTTCAGGACGAACTTTACGAGCGTACTATGGGATGCTTGATACCACCAATGTAGCTACTGAGCATTTCTTGTCAGCAAATGAGCCATTTTCAACTTCTGACCTTCGTTTCTCGGCCGTGACTGCTCACTCTTTACTTCCGGAAGCTTTCAGCCTGAGTACTAGCTGCGAGTAAGACTACATCTGGGTTGTGAATTTCCTGAATGTTTGCATGTCTCTTCCGCCTTTGATGAGCAAATGATTACAGACGGCGAGTTCTAGCTATTAGAATTCATCTCTTTTCTGGAAAGAGATCTTGCTAATCCTTGCTGTCAACTATTACAGTCCTCACGCAGCGCATGCGCATCCACCTCCAATGCCCGGCCATGCTGAACCACAAGGCTTACCTGGTGCCTTGCCTGCCGATACCCCAGGTCCTACCACCCCACTATCAGTCAGCCAGATCAACGAGCAGTATATGCAGCAGAATCAGAGTATCAGTGACAGGCTCGAAGCGGACCGAGGCTACGACAGCGTCTTCTCGCAGTAGACCGGGAACCAGCGAGTCCGGCATAAGGATATCTCGGGTTTTGAATACAGGGAGCAAATTGAACTCTATTGGGTTGTCGACCGGTTAACCAAGAGTCGAGATTTCGGTGACGGAATCTAGGTTTGTATTAAGCAGATTTGAGTGCTGTTCTATGCTACTTGTGAAGCCAGTTGTACTAGACCACTGAACAGCTGTTCTTTAGAATCTTAAGGTACTTAGTCATGGTTACCATATCACATAACGCCGAGATCTGGTCGCAACTTCCCACCCTAACTGCCCATATATGCCGATAAAGGTAAGTGCACCTGCCATGTTGACGAGTAAGTGGACTTTTCTTAGGATGCCAAAACCTTCTTCTACATCCACCCGGGTCCTCATACTCGTGCTTGCTAAACAGCTGCGCCCACCAGATCATTTTGCTTATCAGACACTCCTTACTCCATTCAACTTCTGATGCTTTCAAGAGCTCTAATACTTTCGTCCTACACCAAAATTAATCATCACCACCGCGCCCCTAGCTTTCTTCATCCTGTCAAGCAGTCCGTCCGGCAACATGAGGTATCTGTACTGGGACGTTCTCGTCTTCCCGGAGCAGTCTCGCGTGCCCCTTCAAGAATTCAAGACCACATGCCATGTCACTGCGGACCCAGGTAAGTTTGGAAGCCGCCCAGAGTACGTTGGCACGTAATGAACAATGCCTTTAACGACAGACCCGGCTGGAGCCCACAGTTCGGCTCCTCCAGACCTGAGCGCAAATCCCGTCGCACAACGCCAGCTGCCCATCGTTACCTGTTTTGTTCCAAGCCTACAGCATGGCTGCCCTTTCCGGGTATCTCTGCATAGCTGGCAAGAGCCTGAAGTCAGCCGTGGGACCCAAGCGTTGACATCACCTAAGGATAGCGTGTTTTTCGAAGCTCGAGTCTTGCTGGACGGTATCTGTGCTGGGTATGATATCTGCAAGCTTGGAAATCAAGGCTCAAAGACAATGGCTGATCCGATGTGTGTAGTACCATTCTGTTGGACAAGCAGGCTACATGGCCTCAGGTAATTGGTACGAGCTCTTTTCCAAGGTCAGGGACTCAATGGCCATGCTAATAGCTTTGGTCATCAATAGATACATGTACCAGTACGTCCTCCGCCCGAACCGTCAGCGTCGAGTGTAACTAGTAATACCATGTTAGAAATGGAAAAGACTGGCAACCAAGAATGTCTCCGGTTTCCACCATTTCATCAAGAGATGCTTATGCAGAACTGGTGGAGCCCGGGCGAGGATGTCGGACGGGTCAAGTTGGTGATCTCTGAAGGAGTGACTTCCGGCCAGGGCCCGTCGTCAGGGTTTCGGAGGGTAAACAACATTGTGATATTCTCCTTCCAGCATGCACCCATTGGTGAGTGCCTACGAGATTCTCATCTAAGAGGTAAAAAGGCTCTGGGACTTATCGGGAAATAGCCATTCTGGAAGACACGGGAATAGCCTGGCCTAACGCTGGCATGTGGTACCAGCCGTCCCAGCCACTTCATGCACCTCTTTCACCCTGCAAAGTGGGAGCTATGGAAGCCGACGCGCATGCTCATTCGCCTCGACGCCGCAATGCCTCGAGTGGATACAATACCAATTGTGCAGCAACATTGGTGGCTCCGAGGATGCTGATGAATGATGCCATGCCCCCTCCGGCACGCCGAAGCGCCTTGATGAACGATCGCAGTTGGCTTCCCAACCCTCATATGCAGGATCCCTTCACCGAGCAACATAGACATCAAGCACCGAGGCAATGGGGTACGCGGGTGAGTACATCGGATGACTCCATGCCAGACTATTCGCATTCAATCACACCACGCAGTAGCCGAGATCCTTCTCTACAAGAAGCGCAAGGCATACATGGAGGTTCTGTGCTACAGCAAGACAGCCAGTTCGAAGAGCTCATGGCTGCCTTCAGCCCAGCCAAAACAAATGGCACCCAGGCTCCTCCAACAACAAGGGTCAGCAGTGCCTCTAATAGTCCACCCACAGCATACAGGGCTTTGGGCGGCCCCAGTTCCAAAGGTGAATCATTCCAGGGCGGTCTCCCGCGTTCGGTGTCCATGACCACTCGCGAAGCTCCACCACGGACTGCTCGGGAGGTATCGGATGTCAGTATGAAATCGCGTTTCTCCGAGAAGTCGTGCGTCTCCGAGCGCCAGGCGCCTGAGGGCGAACATGGCCACGCAAAGGTCAGACCAAACCCGGCCAACGAAGTCAAAGGCAGAAAAGAGGGTAGGAGTAGCGAACCTGGTCTACTTGCACCTCCGAGTCGACAGTCGGGAACTGTCAAACGGCGGCAGAAGAGCATGACGAGTACCGGCGAGGATAGCTCTGCAGTCAGTGGCGATATCAAGAGAAAACGAGAAGGAGTGACTTCGGTCTCCGACCTTCTCTCTGAGCCATCCGAGGGACTTGGTTCATCCCCAGGCAGAAAAATATCGAGGACGATGTCAAAGGATAGCTTGAACAGTGCAGCGGCTCGTACTGTTACCCAAGGGGACAGCACGCGCGCACCTCTGTCGTCTTTGGAGAACGTTCAGTGACGGCCTCCGTGGCCAAATGTAGAGCAAAAGACGATGTATATTATGGATGAGCATGGATATTGAATAGGCGTTTCCTGTTCGTCACACAAGCTGTGACTTTGCCATACTCCCATGTGTTTGTCGAAGGGTATGGAGTTGATAAACTCTCCATTCTTTTCTTCGGTCGTGTCGACACTTCTCTAGCGCTACAGGACGATTCAGAGACTGCCGAAGGAATTCAGGGCCCATCAGCAGGGCATGTGCCGCGTTGAGCATCAAATGGAGTATACCTTAGGCAGTGAATGGAATAGGAACTTGACTAAGGAGTGAGAATACAAGTGATGAGACGGCAACTCGTGGAAGGTAAGAGACGATGCTAGAAAGAATGTCGTTAGTATCATGATCACCACACTGCATTCTCGAATGATACCATAAACCATCGCAAGAGATTCGGAGATCCATTCAGGGTTGAAGGCTACCTATATTTACATCTTGGCCATCTGGCGAGACGTTAAGAATATTTGTCTCAGGCTCCCTACGGTCCGCTTCGACGTCATCCTGCATGGAATCCGAGTACAATTCGACAACAACCATTGCGACAGATGCTTAGCAACAAAACCTCATCGACGCTCTCTCACCTAAGGCTCATCTTGTCATCGTCTTGTCTCCCCTAGTAGTAATACCTGCACCCGCCCGAGGCTCTACCATCTACCATCCGCCATCTCCACAGAAGCCGCCTCATCTCTTACAGACCGCTCCTTTTGGATCTTTACTTCCACATCAAAGATCTTTACGATCAATCTGTATTGCATCAAACCCGATTGCTGCCTACGACAAGTGGACATGTCGGACGAGGTCATCGCCGATGAGGCGCCCATTACCTTCAATATCAAGTCTTCCAGCGACGCCAAATATGTCCTAACCCTTCCACTCTCTACCACAGTCCTGGACCTAAAACAAAAACTCTCAACATCCGAATATGCCGATACACCGCCCGATCGACAAAGACTGATATATTCCGGTCGTGTGCTCAAGGATGCCGACACCTTGGCGTCCTACAAAATCAAAGAGGGTAATACCGTCCATCTAGTCAAAAGCGCCGCAAGCAATCAACGACAGAACCCCGCCACTCAATCCACAAGCACGAATCCGGCAACCTCGGGAACGACCCCGTCGTCTCAAGGTGTACCATCAAACCTAGCCGCAGGTACTGGCAACAATCCTTTGGCCGGTCTGACAGGTGCTCGTTATGCCGGCATGGCTCAGTTGCCTGGTGCTGGCATGTTCGGACCCGACGGTGGGGTAGGAACCCCCCAACGTAGTATACCAAATCTGTGATTAGGCTGATGATGTGCACAGATGGGTGCCCCTCCAGGACCGGAGCAAATGGCGGAAATGCTTCAGAACCCTCAATATGCTTCTCAGCTCAACGAAGTCCTTTCAAACCCGGATTTGATCAACTCGATGATCGAAGGAAATCCGATGCTTCGTGGAATGGGCGACAGCGCCCGTCAAGCGCTCAATAACCCACAATTCCGACGGATGATGACCGACCCAGAAATGCTGCGGCAGATGGCTCAAATGCAGCGTCAATTCCCTGGCATGTTCGGGGGCATGGGCGGTATGGGAGGAGGTCAGAACCCGACGTTTCCAGCTCCGGGAATAACGGATCAGACACCCGACCAACCTTCTGGCGAAAGGACAGCCACGCCAAACCAGCCCAACACTGTACCCCAGCAACCACCGATGAACCCGTTCGGTATGGGCCTATTTGGCAATCCAGCTGGCACAGGAGGCGCGGCAGGCAATCCATTCGCAGCTCTCTTCCCTAACGCACAACAACCACAAGGTGGTACTACGACCGGGAACAACACTTCGGCGACCGGCCAAACCCAAGAGAACCAATCAAGCCCTTCTTCCACCGCCCAGCAACCCCAAAGCAATCCTTTCCAAGAAATGGCCGCCCAAATGGCCTCCAACCCAGCCTTGATGCAGAATATGCTGGGTATGCTCGGCGGCAACCCTCCCGCTGGCGGTCAAGGACAGCAGCAGCAGCAACCAAACCCCAACGCCTTCAACCCTTTGGCAGCGCTCTTTGGCCCTGGGGGGATGGGCGGTGGTGGTGGTGGTGGTGCCAATCCTTTCGGAGCGGCGGCTTCACCTCCCGCCCCACCGGACACTCGCCCGCCGGAAGAGCGGTATGAAGAACAGTTGCGGCAATTGAATGATATGGGTTTCTATGAGTTTGAGAGGAATGTGGAGGCGTTGAGGAGGACGGGGGGGAGTGTGCAAGGGGCGGTGGAGTATTTGCTTACGCATTAGGGGGGTTTTTTTCGGGAGTGGGGGGGTGGTTAGGTAGGGATTGGTGGTGGTGTGGATTGACTACCTAGTTATTACTACTACTCAGAGCGGTAATTTATGGAGGGAGGGAGGGTAGATGCGGTTCTTTTTATCAAAGCTACTGCTGCTGCTTTTCGATGCTGTGTCCCTTCTTTTGTCTTAAAAAAAAGGCAGGGTAGGTTGGTGGATAGTAAGTATTCGAAATACCAAAACGAATGACTGTTACTTCGCATACGGCGTTGATGAAAGACCTACAAGACAGACCTATGACCACTATGCTTGTCTCTCTAACCAATCTGGTGAACTTTGAGAGGGATTTTCAAGTCCTAGGGCAATGAAATGTTCGTTTAGTTCATTCATAGAATATAAGACCCAAGATCAGGGGTAGTTCAAGTAAATTATATATACAAGACATTCTCGGTAGGTAGGATCGAGCGATGATGCATTATGGACAATAAAGAAGAAGAAGAAGGAAAACGCTCATGATGCCATGTTCCCCAATCCCCAATCCCCACCCCCCGTAGCTTAAAAAAGATCAAGCAGGTATTTCCTTGTCAAAAATGAAGCCGCACTCCCGGCTTGACGCTATGCTCATGAAAAGAATAA
>QQTW01004439.1_pt1 | contig 10524 bp, 13 predicted proteins | sample 1904831 | NCBI WGS metagenome assembly QQTW01 (sample SAMN09435610, study PRJNA476489) | Subsurface metagenome, whole genome shotgun sequencing project.
TGTTGACTGCACTTCGAAAATTCTCTATGATATGCGTGAGTGGCAGCGATATGTCCGGGGTCGTTCCAATTGCGAGCAGCCCTGTAAAGATCGTCAATTCCGAGTCCCGCGAAGGGCGCATAAGCCTTACCGATGCGCGTCGGGTACTCATACGCCAGTGTCCGATTGATGAAGGATTCGAATATCTGTTTGCAGACATTCAACTAGCAGATCAGACGTTAGCTGTGACTCTCGAAAGAGAAACATACTGTCTACCCTTGAGAGCTTGTCTCTTTCTCGCTTGGCTCTGCACTCCATGTCCTTCTCGGACTTATGCGGGTCCAGTTTCAACTTCAGAACTAATGGATAAATATCGGCGGATGCAAGGTCCCATTTTCTCTTCCGATCTGTGCCATCCCGCGTGGTACCAGTCGTAGTAGCGAAGATGTCCTCCTCCATGAGACTCCCTTTCGCCCTAGATGGTTTGAAGAAAGAAGCTAACGAGCTCCAGGGTTTCGATGTGTTCCCGAGCGAATGGCCGTCACCAGACTCCACAAGCCTAGTCCAGACATCGACGTCATGCGGTTTGAAAGCTAAGCCCTTCTCTTCATTGTACCGCCAATAGCGGAATATGACGCTGGCCAAAGATTGTGGGGTCCTTTTCGGAACCCAATATGAAAAAGAAGGAGCTTTGGTTCTGTCGAAAACCTTGACGAGGCAAAGTTCCTCCAGCTCCGCTTCGCCGGACGACTCGTCTTTGCCCCCAGCTGGGGCGGCGTTCGATGAGCTTTCGCGGGCAACAACAAGGATTATTGCGCCATTTCCTATGTTGTGAGATTGAATAGTGTCCCCAAAGGCATCCAGTAGATGATTGTTATGATGCAGATCGAAGTGTTCATGTAGTCCTCTCATTCCCTGGAATGCAAGCTTGTAGAGTTCAGCAACTAAAAGCAACGGGCTTACCCTTCGCGCAAAAGATCCAGAAGGGCTCTGAATCAGGATCTCCACATGCGAGTCGGTCGGAGACGATAGTCGAGGTCTTTTATCAGTTTGCGAAGAATCTCTGGTAACTCCTTCTCCTTCAACCCAGCTTTTGACGCGATTCATTATCAGTTGATTGTATTGTAGAGTGGTGTCTGGAAGATCGAGTCCTGTTACTGGCGAATGTTCCTTCAACTGGAACCATCTCTCAATAGCTTTTCTTTCATATGTGATACCGTCCTTGGCAGTCACTGCATCTAAAGCAACGGTCAACTTGGTGCACGAGTTGCTCAAAAGAAATTTCAAAACCAACCAGTAAAAGCCTCATGCGTGATTGGACACATGAGCTCCTGCAAAGGAATTGGGTCAGCAGAGAAAGTAACAATTTGAGAGTCACATACTCTAGGAATGGATAGCGGCTCTTTGTGCCCCTTGGATGCTGATGAATCTCTCCTTGGCCATTTTGGTATGTCATCTCCAGCATGCCATTGCCATGGCTCGTCTTCGCAAACGAAATTCGCAGCATTGGATTCAAGGAAACGGCACAATGGAAGTTTGTGAGTATTTAGAGCTGCGACATGCTCCTCCAGCTTCTGGATCTGTAGACGTGGCAGTTTTGATTTGCTTGCGAGATACCGTGCAGTTGCCCAGCTCTCAGTGGAGCTTAATCGCTTCTGAAGATGAGAGATTTGTCGCGAATATAGGGTCCTAAGATGCCTGAGAACAGCCAAGGCAAGAGTACGGCGCTCCCAAGGAGAGAGACCAGTCCGAACTATGGCAAGCATGTCTTGATAGCTTTCGTGCTTGGATAGGTGGTCTGGTTCTCATAGTACATCAACCTGACTCCATTGCAAATAGAACGTAGCAGAAACTGACCTTTGATCTCGTGCAGCACTGTACCCGGTTCTGCTTCCACGACTGCGCCTGTACCCGTTGCTGCTTCTACGTCTTTGTCTGTACCTGTCTCTGATTCAACATCTTCGTCTGTAAAACTGTATAAACCCTCGTCGTCACTTGGAGTTGATGAGACGCTCCGCTCCACCTCATCATCACTCTCTTTGAGCTCTTCAAAATCACAAGGTTTGCTCATACTTCGGCTGCAATCGACACAAAACAATATGAGTTCATCCGGGCTGCTCGCTCTCCGCTGATAAGCTTGTCCAAAGGATTCGAAAACATAGGTTCCGTCCTGCTCTCGTTGTCTGAGTATTGGCGCAATGAGTTGGGTCACGATTGCCACGTCAATCGTCTCTTCACTACCTAGGACGGGTCGGAAAATGCTGATGCTGATCGCAGCGTCAGCTTTCCCTCTGACAGTAACATGCTTGTTCAAAGTGAGGATGCCGGCTTACTCTTTGCCCGGCGCTGCGCACGGTGCTCGGCCGACGTAAACAGCCATGAGACCCCACCTATCCAGAGTGAGAGCCGGGGCGCTTGAGGACGGCAAAGCTGAAGGGGCCGTCACGGCGAGCCCGTTCTGTTCACATAGCGCACTGAGAGCGAGAACGTCGGGCATTCTGTCGAGTGCAACAGCCTCTTCCACTTCTTGAATGTATTCAGGCCTCCGAAGCGAATTGAGAGTGTCCAGACTACAGAAAGTGACTTCAGGCTTTGTTCCTCCAGATTGCAACGCCAATCTTATTGTTTGCGGATCAGTGCCTACCGACACCGGAGGCTCCCGGCCTCCGGAACAGCATAATATTCCGCCTTCCAGATGGGCTTTGTGGTAGCCTTCTTCACTCAGCCCGAAGTCGGTCTGCACCGGATGCAGTATTGGCTCCAATGTCTCAATGTCTCTTATGTCGAGCGTTTTGAATGAATCAAGGTATGGTAAGACGCCGTCCGAGGTTTTTAGCAGTCGAGCCTTGTCTAGAATGAACCCGAAGAAGAACCTCGACCCCTCGAACACCCGGCTCGCATCATCTTGAACGATTTTTTGAGGAAAGATTTCTTTCAAGACCTCATAAACTGACTGGGCTAGAGCAGCACATTCGGGCATTTTCAGGCGTTTGTCAGCCATCAGGATCTGGACAGCTCGGAACGCTGGCGGAAACCGAGTGATGGCGTGAATGAGCGAGAGAACATTGTTTTGAGACGCCTGGTCCATCTTCTTGGCATTGACAAGATCAGTGAATATCCGGAGGGAGGATAGAAACGCCGCCATGCCACGCTGTGATTGGCGAATAGGATGCTCCTGGAGAGAACAGAAGTTAGTAATGAGAGCGATGAGTGGCCAGATGACGGACCCAAGACTCAGCCAGCCCAAAGACCACTTCCTTGCCTATTCCATCTGCAAAAGATTCGGCGCATTCATTTCTCTCCACAGCATATAAGTTAAGGATGCCGCCAACAGACAGTTCCCTCAACTGAAGCTCCTCGACTGTCAAGTCTAGGTCAGTTGTCTCAATAGGAGCTTCTGATGTGTGAAGATCAAGAACACTGCGACGCTGAGACGTAGCCGAAATCTTAGACTCGGATTGTGATATTGTGCGTTTGGCGCGCTCGTGACGGCTTTTGGAGCATATTGCAATACTCAGAAATCTATAGCATGGATGTCCCGAGCCGCCATAGATGAATTTAATAGTCTTTGCCTTCTCTACATCAGGTCCGAACTTAGCTTGTATGCTAGCGATGACGGAATCTCTTTCGAGCCCAGACGCGCTCAGCTGCTCAACAACACTTTTCCCATGCACGACAAGAAACTCTGTACATTTCTGCTCGGTATCTGAACACTGGTGAGAACCTGACGGATGCACTAAATGAAGCTTAGCTTATGAAGATGGGTACCAGCGGATAAGATGATGGGGCGCAACAGCCTCAACCAACTTACTTGCGCTGCAGGCAGGCGGGCAAATCCACGCGCCCCCTGAGCTTACGCAGCTACTATGTATCATGTGTTGACAGGGCAGATCTGTGCGAAGGAAGACCTTATCGCCGCAAGTAACTGACTCATCATTTGATTGATCCGTAGAGATGTGGTGGTCCGCAAGAGGCTTAGAGCATATTGCGCAGGGATGAGATGAGGACAAGTAACCGTCGCCTTGAGCAAATCTGCAGGTACTGGTGTCGACCTCTGACTGTTTTGAACTGCTGTGCCCACAACAATCTATTGTTTTCCAGATGCCCCGCTCGCAGATTAGCCTTGCAAAGACGCAGTTGCATTCTTTATGGTCGGGCTGTAGGTCCACTTCACTAGGGCAGAGGCCAAGAAAACTTGCAAGCCAGCCCTTGAGTTCACGAAGTCTCGTGTGGCCAGAGATTTTTCTGCCGTTCAAAAGCAGTGGGATTGAGTTGACATCTCGGTGTGCTCTAGCAAGGGATGCCGTGATGACTCTGACTTTGAGACCTTCGTCTGCAAAGTCTGGGAGCGTGGCTGCTTGAACCTGGATGGGTGTAAGCTTGCCGAGACTGAACCCTGATGTTGGTAGATTGGTATTGCAAGTGAACATACCGCGATCGCTGGCATCTCCTTGGTCAGCGCGCTAGTTCCTTGCAGCATGGCAAAGATGACCTCGTCCTGGGGCTTGAGGACAACGTATTTTATAACATCATCAGCGTCAAGAATTGGGCCATCTTCTCGGCCAAGGCGGAGAAGCAAGTTTTCAAGGGCCAACGGTGAGCCCAGTTTTGAAGCCCGACGGACAATCTCCTCGATGAATGACCGTAACGGAAGCGAAGAATCGAACGGCACGAGTAGTTGAAGTGGCGATGCCGCCGGGGAGATAAGCGTGACCGTGTATCGTTCCATACTGATAGCTTCACACAGAAGATACAGCAAGACAAAGGTTTAAGGGACTTCAGGACAACCAAAGTTCGGAGGATATCAAGTTACGAGGCGGATTGTAGTGAATGTTCAGAAGTGGTGGGGCCCTTCAGGCAGCCGTCGCCTGGAAAGCTCTGGGAAAAGACAAATTGAATACTTCACAGGCCCTGGTCCTTACTGGGAAGCCCTGGAGAGGGACTGTTACCCAAATACGATAGTTTTCATTAACATCGATGAGTTGACTTTATACTGTGGCATCTGCTCTGAGTAACCAGGGCATTGAGCTAATGCAATCAGTCGCTCAGCGAGTCCATTTGACAGCATGGTCTCAGCCGCTCTGATACGTACAGCTTCATTGAAGGCCAACTCCTTCAGATTGACAGTTCTTTTAGGTTAACTTCAAACATGATTTGCTTGGTGGTCACCGTGAACTACGCTAACTGGTTCGGGTGCGCCCCCTTTCGGGCTTAGATTGCCAAGCATAGGAATGTATGTACTTATCGACCGACGACGACGAGGTGTTGGATGAAAAATACGCCTCAAATGAGACAAAAGGACCGGCCCAATTACCCACGGTAATTCAGGCATATATTCAATCTGACACGAGGGCAGGAGAGCAAGTCGACTTCCTCAACACTGCAATGGGCCGCGAAACTGTCAAAAGAGCTTTGGACCGCGATATTGCCCCGCTGAGCAGCCGAGCGAGTGACGAAATGGCGGACACCGGTCGCTAGTGGAAGCCCATTTCGAGTGTGGAGTTGGTGGCGAGATGGCTATATCATATCAGTCCGCAGAGCAAGATTTGTCATGGAGATGGTGGGGAGGCTGCCAAATGCGCGCATTTCATGCAACCGGTCGTCTCCGTGGAGGCATATTGTGATGAGCAAATGCCTTTCCATATTTATGGATACAGGAACTGGACAGCATCGGTCAGCTGAGCGATAATGACCGCCTCATCATGCACCGAAACCACCTTCTCAACCAGACCCTCCGGGCTGAACTCGAAAAACAGCATGCTCCTCACTCGCACCATCTTATCCTCTGGGGCTCTCCCCATATACTCTCCCTTCTGCCTGCCCTGCCAGACGTACTCAATGACACCAAGTCGTCCATCAGTAATGATGTACTCATCATATATCTGCTTCTCTGGAAACGCGCCTTGGCCCTGTTGCTGCGCCGCAACTATCTCCACGAATGCGTCTCTGCCACTTCTGACCTCGCCAACATCATTCACCACCACACCTTCAGTCGCAAGGTCGGCATTTGCGTCGGTGCTACCAGCGAGGATATTCTTGTGCATCGAGGCCATGGCCTTCCGTCTCGAATCCCGGTACTTCTGTGATGTCTGCCTGTTCGGGACAGGCTGAGAGCCGCGCGGCACCGGTGGCGGAAGGTCCTCCTCGCCGGCAAACTGTGCCTTGATCCGTCCGAGCGGCTCGATGGTGATCAACTCGCTCAACTCCAGATTCTCATCAAAGACGCCCAGTTCTGCGCCGTGGAAATTGAAGCGCGCTCCAGGCTGCAACGGGAGCCCGAGGAACTCGCCGGTCTGGTTGCCTTGCAGATCGTACATGACGCCGCAGATATTGCCGTCGACGACTTGGTAGTAGTCCGGGATGTCCAGGTCGCCAATGGGACCATCTGGCCCGACAATTGCTCTGATAGCATTGCCCAGTTCCACGTCGCCGATACCCAAGCTCCCGTCATAGTTCCAATGCACGTCCGATGCATAGTTATTCTCAGGAATGATACCCGCACTCAGCCTCTCATAGAAAGAACCAAGCCGCTCCCGAAGGGCCGACACATAGCGTTTATCGTATTGATCAAACGTGTATGGTTGCGCACTTTGTACTGGGTTGCTTGCGAGGAGCAAGAGGCTCACAAAACACTGCATAGAGCTGCATGTTGACGATACCAATCAAAACCGTAAAGTAGTCTCTGTCCGGGTGATCACTTACTTGTGGAAAGATGTAGTCTATCACTCCAGGGTTTCTGTCCTCCTTATATATTTATGAGCTCCTCTATACTGCGGCAAACCGGGTTCCTCAATTCGCCTTCAATAATGCCAAATCTTTTGAAATTTATTGCTGACCATGGAGGGTTCTCGCCATGCAAGCCATCAAACGCGCATTGATGGATGCCAGGTATCAGAGCATACAGTATTTTAGACGTCAGTACACATGTGTCAATACACATGCAAGGTGTCAGCACGCATGCTGCAGGAGGTAATAGTCGACTCATTCTTTTCGTATCCCTCCCAAGTACCTCTATATGCAAGACATCACACCTCTCAGACCCGCAAGCACACATCTTTGATGTTATATCGGTATGTGAGGCACAGACCGTTCATGTAGTCTCTTTGTTCGACGTAGTAGACTGGAGTGACTGGAAACGCAGCGTCGGCGAGCCCCATCAGCATGATCGCTCTGACCGATCAACGATACAGCATCTTTTCCATGGAGCCCAGAATCTTTCAGAGCAGCATTGAAACATATCAGTTTTAGACTGGCATCCATTATGTATACATCAAAGGTTAAAAGTCTTTTCAATAGGCGCGGAGGGTGATCGTGTTGATATTCGCTCGCCTCCCGTGTGTACGGCACCAACTCGTGTAGCGTGGATATAATCAGCCTGCGCTTGCTGGCATAACATGAAAGCCTGAAGGGTGATCAGGAGGTCAATTAAAAGTGGCTTGAGTCTCTCATTTGTCATCCATTGCTGGATGTAGTCAATGTATTCGTCGAGCCTTGGATCTTTGTAATCGTCGGCGACTTCTGGATTGTGAAAGCCCAGGCCGAGATTGCCTCTCCGCCTTCTTAGGACTTGTCTGAAATCATGGTTTGCACCACCAGCACGATTTTAACGGCTGCATGTACGTGGTGGCCGTCGCTGCCGTCGGCGCGGGTAGTCTTTCTCCACGATAGTGAAGTCATTTCTTCTTTTCCATATTGCTGGAGCAGGACGCTCCTCCACATCTTGTCTATTCCGGAGCCCCTAGGACCACTCGACCACGAACGGTATCCAAAGCTTCCAATTGCCGCACAAGCTGTTAAGCGGAGAACGTGAGCATACTTAGATCTGACAGATCCACGTTCGAACTAGCTTCTTATCGTAAGCAGGCTAATGTGAGACAAGACGTAGTGACGAGGGCTCACCGAACAGAGTCACAATCTCCATAGGGCGCTCCTAGAGGTCTTCCGCCTTCCCGAGTCAATGAAAAAATCGGGCTAAAACTCCTCCATCCACCGTGCCGTATTTTTCCGCCGCATTATGCCCGGTAGTTTAGCAATTTCGACGTCTGATACGTGTTTGTTCCTGGGAGTCGTCCGTACAAGCGTGTGCTCTTGAAAGGAATAAATAGGTCTTTCAACGCCGTCAGAATCGAGCTCCTGCGACGCGATGCTGAAGCCTCCCTCTTTTGAGCCGTCTGAGTAGATATGAACGGGTTGTCGTAATCAAGGAAACCGGAGGGTTGACGCTGGAATAAGTGCGTCTCGGAGCTTTTCCAATGTCTCTGCTTCGTTGAGTAGTGTCTTTCCGTCAGGCCCGGCATTCTTCGAATGGCATTTTGCTGCTTGGTTGATGGTGTAGTGGACGGTAAAGACAGACAAGGCGAGGCCGAGAAGAGACGGTGGACTGCAATTCGCTGCTTGGTTGATGGTGTGATCGAAGGTAAAGACCGACAAGACGAGACCGAGAAAAGAGGGTTGACTGCAGTCATCATCCAGACATCCAGGGCAGGCGCCATTAGGATCAATCCGAAAACAGAAGTCGTCCAGGTCCAGGCAAGTCCGGGTAAGTGAAAAGGAAAGTTGGAAAATACGGAAAGAACAGAAAGAACAGACATTACTACCCAGTCTTGCCGTCAGGCCCGGCATCCTCACCCGACCTGTTCAGGAGTGATGGTGGAGAGTCGCAGATTATATTGGTGCACATATTGACTTGGCTCAAGTCTTCGCTCTTGGAAAGTTGTGCGCGCCACTGGGACAGGAGACTTGTTCAATAAGAATGGCTCGCTGTACATGCGTCGATCTCCTTCTCCGAACTTCTCGGATCTGGTCGGATATCTCTTTGTCGCGTTCTATATAAGAGCTGCCGCAATCTTGAAACTGGGGTAAGAAGAAGACCACACCTTTGCTATGGCGTACAGTTTGCGACGTTCTGGCAGGGCTGGAAAGATCGTCAGTCACAAGCTTCAACTGCGAGATAATGAGTACCGTAAAGCTTGACTCGTTCTCCTTCATCCAACCTTACAATCACCATTGCCAAGTTCCGATTCCGCCGGATCGAGCAATAAGTGGCCGCCTATGCGTATGGCTTTTGTTAGAGCCTGGCCAAATCAAATGTAACACGAGCTACCCAGTTTCTTTGTACGAAATGGTCCAGGCGCTCTTGATCGCGCATGCCTGGGAAGCGCGGCGCATCTCCTCGAGCCTTGTCTTGTTCAGTCTTGTGGATCTTCCTGTCAAGCACCTTGGTCTTGCTTTCTCGTCGACTTGCCGTTCTTTGGGTATGCATTGTGGGTCGGGGAGAAAGCGTTTGAACCTAGGAACGAGCCATTCTCGACCTTCTCTCAAATTTCTTATTCCTGGTCTCTGACCGCACGAAAGCTGTGGTGGAGAACTTGGTGTTGTGCCGTGTACATTCAGGTACACCGAAATATCGGAGGATTGCTTCGTGGCTATTCAGCCAGTTCTACATCGTGGTGAGCAGAGCGAATCTTAGCACAAAGGAGACGTTGAAACTTACGCGCAACCACGCCGTCGGAGCTCGGCCAATGCGGATAGTCGAAGTCTACGTGCTTAATCAACCATTCAAAGGCACCCTGGACGTAACGGATGGCACGGCGACGAAACGGTCAGAGTATCAGATAGATATCTAGTGATACGATAAAATCGGTCAATAATCCAGCGCTGGGAAGTGACAAGGATTATGAATCGAGGTTCGAATCAGTGGAAGCAACGTGAGAGTGAGAGGAGAAGAGAACGATGTAATAAACGATTAGGGAGAATGGCGGGAACGGGGCCATTTTATGCCTTTCCACATGCAATGCATGAGGAGGAAAATAAAACGGAATAAGTCAATCAACATCGGCAGTACAGGGACATTAGTAATGGCAATGTGCTGAAACCTTGAGAAAGGAAAGCCATCGACAATTCCCCTATCCTTACCCGTCTGCTAGACGACTAAAGCCAGGGTTACCCTCCTCTTCTTGCTCGCCGACTTTTCGAAGAATACCATGTCTTCGTGCACCCCTCAGAAAGATATCACACTGCACGACGCAATAGACCAGGCGCTGGTGTTCACTTGCCATAGTTACGTCGAGGCCTCGACACCTGCTTCAGATATTACCCTGCGGTGTTTGATGCGATCATTGGTCGAGGACATCCCCACCCTCCGTTGTTTGCGACCTCTCAGACTACCAATCCCTGAGCTCAAAGCCGGGATTTATCCCAGCCTTGGCAGCTTTCGGAAGCCGCAAACTTCAGCACCCGAGACCTCTCAGTTTCGAGGTGGGATTCTTGACGATCCCATAGGCCTGGCATGACGCTGACGGCCATACCCATGCTGCTGAGTCCCTCTTCGATAAGTAAAGGATTGTCGCTATGTTCTGTCCTCTCTCCGCTAAATCGCAATGTGAAGAAGAGCCGCCATAGCAGATTTCGGGTCGTCCAATTTCTCCTGAAGGACCCAACAGTACTTTGTGGGAGAGGTCAATAGCTATGAAGTTATCATTGTCGATTACGAGTCTGTGATTGCCAAGTTGAGGCGCTGAAGACGCATCGTGCGGATCCGTTGAG
>QQTW01004440.1_pt1 | contig 10524 bp, 10 predicted proteins | sample 1904831 | NCBI WGS metagenome assembly QQTW01 (sample SAMN09435610, study PRJNA476489) | Subsurface metagenome, whole genome shotgun sequencing project.
CGGCTCATATCTTTGTAGTGGTGGAATCACATTTGAGCTCAAATGCGGTCAGGGCACGACCTCCAAAAGGCTCGAATTTCTGCCGTGTTATTCCCAGAAACAATGTGCCGATCTGTGTGCGGCAGATCCCCGATGCCAGAGCAGTGATTGGAACGAGCATCTGAACAAATGTGCGATTTTCGGCGAATATATTCCGGTATGTGCTCTCCGGATCCCAGCCTCCCAAGAGAAAGAAGACGGGGCTGACAAGATGATCTAGACGATTCCATACTCTGGCATCAATACCTGGTCAGCTCTGCTTTCAGATAAACACTGACCGGAGCCGGAACAGCTCTCGGTGCTGACGGATCATCTAGGTTCCCAATCGAAAAACGTCCTGATCCTGCCCCGCCGTCTCTGTGCCCCGCCACGAAACCTTTGCCCGGATTAGAGGCGATGGCGGCCAACATTGTGGCCGGTGCTTGCCCACAAGGTACCTGAGAATGAGTGGAACATCTCCTGGTCCTTGCGAGTCCAAGCCGGCTAATAGATCCTCTTCTATAGACGACGGCAAGATTCACGCCTCTCCGGAAGGTATGCACTTCAAGATCGTGTGTGACCATCACCGTACAGATGTTCCTCCCATCAGTAACTCGGTCGAGCCGTCGATGGGCGCTTGCATGGACAAGTGTGGGCAGACGATGGGATGCAAAAGGTCCTACCTCCCTTCGGATTCCCGTGGACATCATTGGTAGGACGGAGCTGATTTGTTCTGGCAGCATTCGTTATACTGCACGTAAGACGCAGCCGGCCACCGTAAAGAGCGAATGTGTTCTGTATGGAGCTGGCGAGGAAGTTCCGACGACAAAATGCCAGTCGGGTGAGTAGTCCTGCGAGAGCCGTTCCTCTTGGTTTCCATCATTGATGTTGCCTCGAACCATGGCTTCGGGGGCCTATAGGTGAGCACGACGCCGCTATCATTGTTGATCCACCCACGGTCCCGTCCCCTCCGCAGCCGGTCTTCAAACGTTGCGCCACCGAATGCCCGGCTGCGCATGGGAGGACATTCACGTCGAGCAATGGCGAGGTGCGTTTGTGTTTCTCGATTGTTTGCCCTTTTTTCCCTCTTGACCACTTCAACTTCAGGCAGTCCCCTCGCAGCCGGCCACCTCGCGGTTTTCTTTATACTTGGCTAACGCCCGTACATCATGGTATCATAGACCTACCTGATCAATTGCTGCGCCCGCCATGCAACCACTCCACTGCCGGATGGAAAGGTGTATGCCCAATCAATGCAAGACTGTCTGGAAGCCTGCTCCGCACACTCGCCCTGTTCCGCTGTCGATTTTCTCCCGGCCATGGGCAGCTGCTTCCTCCTCGATCGGAACGGGCCCGCAACCGCCCCGTCGAAAATGTTCATGAGCGCGTACAGCTTGGGATGCGCTGGTGCGTGCAAGAGCTGCCACTGTGCCACCGAGGTGAATGCGACTGCCGCTTGAAAAAGAGAAAGAAGGGGAATCGAAGGTTGCATGTGGAACATCCTCAAATCCACTGAGTGGGAGATCTCTGATGGGTTTCCCCTCAAATTTAGCTTTCGAACTGGTACTCTATATGGTCTAAATAGCGTCCAAAGAAGCGGAAGAACAAGACTGTCATTTGCCCTATATCTTGTTCCCTCCTAGTCATCCTGAAGCAACTCACTTCCTTCAGTTGTGTTAGGACGATGATCCCTCATGAATCACTGTGGTCGATTTTGCGTACTTACAATTAAGCTTAGCCTAAAAGAACAAAGACTGAGAACGGTATCAGCTCTTGTTTTTAGTAAATCTATCTCTATCTCTGTCGTGGGGTGTAGAAGGTGAGTGGTAAAGGCGGCGGCGGATTTACCAGTATAGAACCAAAACCCCGCGGTCACGATATTTGGCTTTCTTGACAGCAAGCATACCCGTACGATAACTCTAGTCGCTATTTCTCTTCAAAAGGTAATCAAAGATAGCTCAGCAGACGGACGTTTGGAGAAAATTCACTGTCAACAAATTGACGCCGCCCAAGTTCCGTATGCGGACTGGGACGAGACTGGGGTTGGCCAGGGTCACAGAATCGCTTGGCAGGCAGATATGTGCCAGATTAGAGTGAGCATGACCCGCAAAAGCTCTCGAACTACTTTCTGCTGCTCTTTTAGGGCGACAGCTTCATGTTGGACCGCAATCTGGCGTAACAGCCGTGCCCTTGAGTTGGGCTTAGTAGATGCTGAGATCAGCATTGCAGCCGTTAGCGTGTCAGCATCCCGGGATGACCGCTCGCGGCTCTACGCAGCCGCTGTTGCACCTTCCCACCTCTGCGCAAGATAAGCACCGGATCGATGGTACAGACGCGTTAGTATTGTTTCAGCCAAGAGCGCCGCAACTTGGCCGCTCCATAGGTAAGTGTAGTGAGGACTGCCTACCGGGCCTAGTGTATCGGAAATCGGTGTTTCAATCCCATCAAGTCTCACGGTCCCAATCCAGCTAAGGCATGCCATTATCATTTAAGCTAGGCATAATGGGCTAACTCCGAAGGTGCGCAGCATTTTGAGTAGCGCCAGAGTCGCAACGCCGCCTCCTATTGTTTTGCCTGCTAATTTCTTCCAAGGCGAGAGTATATGGTCGTTGGAGATACTGTTCAAGATGATGTAAGCACGGAGAACGACCGACTCGAGAATTTCCGAACAACCTACCAGCAGCTATGTTGGAGGTAACGGTAGGTTTGTGGACCGGATGGTCCGGGGGCCATGGTCGTGAGAGCAAACGAACCAAATAGGTATAAAAGCCCTGGTCAGACTCCACTGGAAAGCAAGCAGGCAGCATCTACCGTCGAGCAGCATCCCGTGAAGCCTCTCGGTGATCAATTCAGTCATTCATTTCTCGAAACACCTGTTGCCGGGCATTGATTCTCCGCCATCATGTTGCTTCTCAGCAAACTTACTGGTGCCCTTTCGCTGGCCTTCCTGGCAACCATCATACTTGCCTCTCCGGTCCCAGACGAATCAGATTCAACCGAGCGTCCAGCACTTCCCAGTCTTCAAGACTGCAAAGACCACCTCAAAGTGAAAAAGGACACCTCGCTATTCTATTCGGGAGACAACGGGGAGGATTACAGGGGCAAGGCCCAGAAAAAGATCAAGGATGTCGATAAACTCCAGGATTATAAGATCCGTGCAATGTCGTGGACGGATAATGCTTGGCAGGACAAATGGGTGATGGGCAACAACAATCAAGCCAAAGAATTCTTCCAAATCTGTTCTCGGGCGATGGCCGAAATGTCCTCGGGCAGAGTATATGTGTTACTTCCTAAAGGCACGGGTACGGATTGGGAAAAAGGGACGGTCTGGGCCGATTATGAGTGGCCAAACCTAGGGAAGAGCGTCACCGAGGTGGTTCGTATCGATCCATGGAGCGACCACGAGCAAATCATCTGGCCTCAGCCTGGGTGCTATGGGCTGGACACCAAGAGATACATCAGCGAGAAGCGGCTGGAGGAAAACATCGAGGAGTATTGCGGCCAGGCCGTCTCCAAAGGCGAGCAGGATCCGAATTCCGAGGGCCTGATGCGAAAATTCAATGAGGGTAACGCCGAAGAGATTGCCATCATGATGTACTGGCCATTGGGAGATCCATTCCCCACCAACGAGAAGGATTGCAAGAAGTACCTCGCAACAATCAAAGACGGTTGTGACAACGACGACTCCAAGAACCCGAAGAACTGGAAGGCTGGCGGGGCGCTGCAGTTGGGTCAGGTGCGGTATCAGATCCTTCCCATTGCTCGCCGCGATCCAGTTCCCAAAACTCCCAAGGCGGCTGCGATGTGACTTTGTCGTCGCATTGGGATAACGTTACCGTCTGGGGTCACGGTTGGTTGAACTCCGGCAACGGCGGGCAGCTCAGGTCGGAACTGAACGGATGTAACGGGAGCAAATAAGACTTCAGTTACGGTCTCGAGGATGATGGCCGCGAGTGGACCTTCACCACTCAAACGGATCTCGGGCAGAAGCAGTCCATTCAAAATGCCATCGTCGATGCTGGCGGTCCGGCTCTCCGATGTTCTGGATGTGGATAGTTCCAGCTGGCTGCGGAGTTGGTGTCCGTTTTCCCAGTGCTCCTTGCATTGAATCTGCCGGTGGAGCAATGCATCGCCTTGTTGTTTTTCGTACTGAAGTCGTCATCGACGCGTTTGGGTCAGCCGCCGCCGGCTACTCGGGGAGAGAGGGCCTCAGGAGCTGCCATTCACGGGAATTTATAGCATTGTACGGAGTATGGTCATCGTTTTCCCTAGATACTGTAGCACCCTTAGGGGAATATCACAGAAATTTGTCCACTCACGATTATGTGTATGACAGAGGTTATGCAGCTTCCTTCTGCCGGCCATCGTGATACTCGCTTGACCCTCGAGTCGGATGACCTCAGGAATGTGCCAGGTAACTCTTTCAAATCAAGATTGGATCGAGGCTTGTGGCACGTCCCTCCAAGCACTAATCTATCGAGATCAGGCTTGTTGGTCGTTCGTGGGAGAGATAACGTGTTGAGTAGTCCCAAGCTTGAGATAAGGCAGGCTCGCTCTAAGGCGTCTAAGTCGGGGAGTTACCTGACTATCGAAGTTGTTCATTGTCGAACAGTTAGTAAGTAGATCTCCCACTCGGCTTTACGTACATGGGGACGGACTTTGTCTTCTTGGACCACAGTACCTAGATGCGATTTTTGCCATTCTTGAGCAAAGTGTAAAAGCTTCTGCATCATAATGTCTCGTCAGTATCAACAGCAATCGATATCACCTACCTTATCTTCTCGTACAGTCTTCTCAATTCACTGGCGAAGTTCCATTGAGATTGTTTAATTAAGTTCTGCATCCTCCTTTCCCTCGCAGTTTCATTCCTCTCATCCCGGTTTGACACATAAAACGGGTAGCTGCAACAGACTGGTGAGTTGAATTATCGATATCGTTCAAAAGATCTTATTGAAAGGAAATTCGATCTGTCTTCGGGTACTTGAAGCTGCTGTACGTACAGTGTGCTAGGAAACTTGAAAAGCGGTCCTAGATGCTCATCATCATTAGTGTTATGGTAAACGATAGCAAACGAGGAGATACTGAAAAACAGCCCAAATCACCAGATGATCATGTAGAGCATCACATCAATAGCACAAAGCATGCTGTAGAAGATAATCCAGAGTATACAGATACCAAGGTAAAAGCAGCCTAACGCTATCCTACCAATCCTGACGTGTATCTTCTCAAGTGCAGGGTCCGTTTGAACCTCCACCGATTGCCTGCGCTTGTTGCAGATTTGTTCAAACGATTCTTCGAGAGAGCCATTATTAACTTCCCGGATTTTGCGTTCGAGACTGGTGTACGCCTTGATCATCTCCGTTGATGCGTTGCGCTGATGATACATGTATTTGTTTGCAGTGTTTCCTTCCTCGTCTTTTGCATCAAAGCTCATCCCTCGTAGTTCACCAGCTTCGTACATGAGCTTCGTTAGCTCAACATCTTGTCGAATGGCAAGATAGTGCAAGGTCGATCCCCATTTCGAGAAAGTCAGTTCGGGGCGGCATCCGCGTCGTAAAAGAGTTCTCGCAGTGGCGTAGGATTCGCTGTTCACGGCCTCCTGAAGTGGCGTCCATGAACCGTCTGGCTGATTGCTGCTGACGACGTTTCCAAAGTCTGTCTGGTGGACAACGAGTTCGCTGGACACGTAAGCATCGCCACATTCCCTTCCAGCATCGATGGCGGCGCCATTGTCAAGAAGAAGACGTAAGAGTTCCTCATTACCCGTGGCCGCGCGATGCAGTGCCGTCCATCCGCCCGCACATCTCGCGTTGACGTCCGCTCCATGCTCGATGAGGAGCTTTGCAAGTCCCACGTTATCCTCTCGGCACGCGTGGTGCAGCGCCGTTGATCCGCCAACGTTTGATATATTCACATCAACTTTATTAGCCTTCTTGTTCCTGAGAAGCATTGACACCGCTTCGTAGTTTTGCAAGTGCGCAGCCGAGCTGAGCGGACTCAAGCCATTCAGATCGCTGATACTTGCATCAGCACGATTTTTCAAGAGGATTTCCATCGCCTCGAGGTTCCGCAACTGCACAGCCCAATGAAGGGCCCGTGTATCCACAAGCATCCCTGTCGTTGATCAAATAATCTTTCGATGGGAAGGCTTGCTTCAGATCTTGTAGACGGCCATCCAGCACAAATTCATGCAGTTTCGTATACCGTTGTTGGTCGTAGTAGTCGTCCCAATGGTCGGCAAATATCAGTTGTAAATCTGCTGCCTTCTTGTGACCGCTTTTGATCCGCATCCATGCCCTGTCAATAGGGCAACTAATATCCGCTCAGCAATTGCCACGTTGTGGAATCGAATTTACTTACATGCGCGTGTGTTGGCCCTGGAAAGGATCTGCCCAGTCCAAAACTTCATCGTAGACGGAACCTTCCCCTTCATCAAGAAGAAGCGTTGTCTTTGCAACATCCCCATCAAAAGCAGCAAAGAAGATCTGCACATCGGGAGGTCTGCAGCGTGGCGTCTTCACGAGTAGATCTAGACCATCGGTGGGAGAGAAGCGGAACATCAGAGAGACCATTCTCGACCAGAGCCAGGCGGGAGGGTAGTAGGCTATCTTCATCATGGGCCCTTCTCGCCGCAGACATCCTCGGGAGTCACAACGTGTTGAAAGGAGTGGAATACGAGCAAAACAGAGGGTCATTGAACCAAAAAGATGGTTCGCTGATCGAGGGCTTCTGATCGCCTTGATTTGATGACAGCTGCATTCGCAGTCTTCGCGGCAGCTCCTCCTTAAGTTCGAGCCATGGCGAGCATCCGTCCGGGTTGATTGGCAAGTACCATAGTACCGATTGGCTCTTTTGAGATACCATCAGGTGTATTAAGGGTATCGTTGTTCGTGTTGTTGATATAAGGACCGCCCAAGCTGACATGCAACTCGATCCTCCGAATATTCTCTGATTGCTGCGTGAGTGCATCTTGTATATCCTGCATATGCTGCCTCAATTGCTGCATGTCTTGCCTTGCCCGCAATCCATCCACCCTATACCGATCGTTAGAAGGGAGACCGTCCTTCAATGTGTCATAGGATGGTAGCTTACAAGTTGAGAGTTGTGAGAACGAATTGAATGCTTTGATGCATCGAGCGCACGTTTGCCAGCGCCTTCATGACCTGGGACTCTTTGCGCATCCAAACCCATCGTCGAACCGTGATCCCGCCGCCCACCCCAGGCACGGTCAGTTCATAATGCACCCCACTGTGAAGTTTGAGGATGAGGGCTTTTGCGTCTTGGATGAGATCGATGATTGAATCCGGTATCGATTCACCCGTTTCTCGTAACTGGTATACCACCCAGCTGACATCTTCAGTCGCGCGGTCAAGACAGGAAAGTTGCGGCACAAGGTCTTGAAGACCCTGAGGCGCGTCGTGAAGAAGCTCTATTGCCGAAGCGCCCTGACCGATCAAGGAGGGAATGGTAAAGAGAGTGAAAATGCTAGCGGCCACCGACAGGGGATCCATGGACGTGGTTGAGCCGTATCGTGAAAGAAGCGAGAAGCAACATGGAGGTCGGGTAGTTCTAGAGCTCTAACACGCCCAGGCGGGAAGCGACAATGGTCCTACACTTCATGACCCGTCTGATAGCGACCCGCAATCTCTAAGCGATATAGTGCGGTCTTAATATCACAATAGAGCTAGAGGTAGGGATAAGGAACAATATTTTTATATTGCGAGTATCTTATATCGAGATCATGTGTGGACCAATCATAGGGGCTAAAAAGTCAATTGATTTGTTAGCCAGCATGTTGATTTAATTTTGATTGGTCGAAAGCGGGATTTCTACCCGCGCTATGAGAATGTTGGTAGTCGAGACTCAAGAATATATAAGAATATTCAACGAGTCACGATCATTAGATATGTGGGTGAGACCGCTACATTCTATGCTTACATCGCGAGTATTCTTACATCGAGCATTCTCATATCGCGCCCGCACTGTACCATGGTCGGGGGGGAGACATCTGGAAGACCAAGGGCGTAATCCAATGAGCTGACAAGATCTGATTCCACAATCGGTTTCACTGTCTCTAGCGACGGTCTTACTACCGATGACGCTGGGATTGCTTTACCCCCGAGCTGCTGGTCGCTATATGTGCATCGTGCGATTCTGCGCCGTCATTTGCATGCAGCTGCGTCGTCCCGAAGATTGCCGTGTGGGGACACGACATTAAGGTCCGATCCTCGGATAGGAAAGATAATCAGATTTCCTGGAGCTGCCAATGGCTACCTCCCAAATCGAGCATGGAGAACGTTAGATGGTGGCTGTCACGCGGCCGTAGTTTGAAACGTGCAACACGGTTGGTCTCGTTCAACCCGGTTTGGGCAGGAAGCGACCCTCCCCCGCTCAACGAACGGCCCACCAGCCCTTTTTTATCTTTTCCCGACTTCCCCATCTGGGGTTACCTTCTTCAGCTTCCTAGAACGGGCCTCTTTTGATCGTCAGTCTCAGACACTGGAATGTGTTTCAAATTCAATGTATCCCGTGTAATCCATAGAGATGGGAAGTCGATTTAGGTGCACGTGTGTGTGTATGGATGTTTGGGTATCCGCACGCATGTCAATCTATGCTCGATGCGTGTTTGTTTCCCAACATAAAATGAATCACAACGACTTCTTCAATTGTTTCACCTACGCGGCTGAAGCAAGATCGAAGGTACAATCATCCTCTAGTTGACAACCCCCTTGTGGTGCAACTAATAGATATTGCCGACCTAATAACAACAGGAAGTATCTGGAGGCATCAACGCGGTAAATGGCTTGAACATGTCGAGCTACCGCACGAGGGAAAAGCTGCTGCTGCCAAATGGGTGATGGATGACACATGGTTGCGGAGAAAATGTGATCCGGTTCCGTGACACAAGGGGCTGAGTGGGTCAGGTGGGTTCCACCTTCAACCACTACCTACTGTAGCTTCTTCATTGGGCTATATCGTCTTTGAGAGCGGCACGTGAGGCAAGGTCTCTTTCCCGCTCTTCCTCTCCACCACCTAAAAATGGAGAGAGCTGAGATGGAGAAGAGAGACAGAGATGAGCAGAGGGGTGGAGAGTTAGGTGCGACAGAGTGCCTCAAAGACATCAGAGCGCGAGCGTGGAGGAAGGTGGTATACTCACTTGGCTGCGGTCCGACGAGCCTGACCAGTGCCTGAGACGGGTTCTCTGCTCATACCCGCGGCTGAGCCAACACCAGGTCCGCCTTCGCCAACAGATGTATGGTGTGAAAAAGACCAATGAGCATGGACACCAAGAACAAAGATGGACGGAAGAGAACGTCGACGAGAGCCAAGACAATGATTGACTCCTTCTGGAAGGCATCGTGGAAAGACATCGATGGCGAAGGTGCGCGACAGGATGAAGACCAAGACAGGGAGGACTCCTTCTAGGAAGGCATCGCGAACGATGAGAGAAGTCTGCTGCGATGTAAGAGGGTGAGATACCGGTGTGCTGGCATAGGATGGAAGGATATAAAAATGTGTTCCTCTCCCCTTCTTCGTCTACCATCATCACAACAAGCATCACCAGAGCATCCGGCAAAGATCCCCAGCAGTGAAGATCTCGCGTTCAAATCCTCTCGATCGATTCATCTTATCTTCGCGATCAGCTATCCAAGCGGGTATGTTGGGCCCATTTCTCCATTGCCGCCCACAGGTTCGGTTGGAGACTCGTTTCTAACCTATTGGTGGATTTTCTCCAACAGCATTCAATTCGGTCCATCTTTCCCTTGTTTTCCAAACTCAGTCGATTCTCTTCAACAATCTCGTCAACAGGTACATGATCGCCCAGCCCGACCACTGCTGCTGCATCCTCGCTCCCAGAGCCACGAAACCATCACCAAAACCGAGATCCCAACCAAAGGGGGCCGATGCGTCGCGATTCCTCCACGTCAACCTTCCGATACCTGAAGGGTTACGACTCTCTCTCTAACGGAACCGGAGGCAGAAGACATAACAGGCGGCCACCGGAGCCCTGGAAACTGCCCAGCAGGCCCTTCGGGCAGGGCTGCTAGCTGGGATTCTGCGGCAGAATGCCTCCAACACTTCCCCACCCGAGTCACAAGCAGCGTTGCACTGTCGTCTCGAGAGCCTGGTGCTGGCCGCCGCGATGGTCGGCGGGGGACGAGGGGACCACTGCGGGCTGCGAGCTTCGAGGCGAACGGGGCCCTGGGAGTCCACGGAGTCGGAGTCGGCATCGGAGTTGCCAAGGGCCGTGTAGCCGACATCAGCGAGTTCGACGTCCGCAGTGTCGACGTCAACGGGTCCAAGGTTGGTGAAGTCGCCATCAACGCCTGGCATGGGCATGGCCATCACGGTCGACACGGGGACCAGAAGAGCGATGATGGTGGAGACCTTCATCTTGATTCTGAGGGTGATGGAACCGGGTTAGAAACGAGGATGCAGCAGCAGTGGTCGGGCTGGGCGATCATGTACCTGTTGACGAGATTGTTGAAGAGAATCGACTGAGTT
>QQTW01004441.1_pt1 | contig 10524 bp, 9 predicted proteins | sample 1904831 | NCBI WGS metagenome assembly QQTW01 (sample SAMN09435610, study PRJNA476489) | Subsurface metagenome, whole genome shotgun sequencing project.
ATCAAGGGGTGGGGGATGTCCCTGAGGCACAGTCACAGTAGTTGCTTGAGATGACTAATATAGTGAAGTCGAGAGGTGCCTGTTTGAGATGTCGGTTTGAAAAGCAGAAGGTGGGTGGACAGCAAACTTTCACCTAGAATGCCAACTAATATGTCCAATACCAGTGTTCCGGGAACGACCCGTGCGATTCCTGCAATGCGATCTTTGCTAAAGCTTATGCTGGACAGCATCTGCGGTGGACCGCTTGCATCAGGCCATCTCTAACAGACAAGAATGTGTTTGCCTACGGTACGCTCAGTCTATATCACTATCGCAGTCTTTCTAACTTGTTCAAGGTATCACACTGCCTGACACCTTCAATATTCAATCACTCAAAGCCTCGAACATCAAGCTCAGGCTTCGGCCAGGGCTGTTGTCATTATATTCATTGTTTGTTGACATATTAGCAGCGAGTATCGTCGGGAGGAGCCCAATTTTCTCTGAAAACCTTCACTGCAGGACTACTGTGAAGTATATTAGCGGCGGGCATGACAACAAGTCTCAGCTACTTTCACCCATGGTTATGGATCATAGTGCTTTCGGTGTTATGCTACTTACAAACGCTGTACTTAAAGGCGAAAGCATAACGGATGATCACATTGCAGACAATGAAAAGCATATCCGCCAGTTAAGAGCATTGGCAAGTGTCAATGCTCTCACAGCATTAGAAGCGGCTCTCCGACCTCGAACATTAGAGAACTCTGTCGATCCTTCTAAAAGGAAGATCGTCAGTCTTATCCTTCGTATTGCCCTCACAATTGAAGTCCTCCTTAGCGCCCCTCCTCATGGCGTGCTTACCCCAGCACCTTCAAATAACAAGACTCTCAACAACATGCACGAGCATCTTGGACTACTTCTTGTCCACTATCTACACCATCTTTGCTTGAAAACGTTCTCACCGGACTCCAAACTCTTCTCATGTTTCGGCAACGCCGGTGGTAATGTCAGTCTATCCAGATCCTTTTGGTTGGCCCTCGAGTCAGAACTGTCATCATTGCCTGAACCACCTATGACTATCCCAGCAAGCAGGGCTCTGAGTAATGCGGAGTACCTATCATTTATCCTTCCGGGTATATCCGAGATGGTGTTGACAGCGAAGGAATAAAGGCATCAACTACCTACGATGAAGAGCTGTCCCAGCCGGCATCTCTAGATCAATACTCAAAAAGCCACAAGCGAATAAAGATATACAAACCATCCCAGAACCAAGATCAACCAACAGCCAACACGCCTCGAAAAATCACCGTAAATTCAGCGCCTCGGCAAATGGGATTCCAGCTAATTGGCTGCGGAAGAAACCACGTCAATGTTTTCCGATAGAACGATGGCCTTAGGAAGAGCACAGAATGTCGTTGACGCTTTAACGCTTATAGACAATGGGCCGACCGTGCCCTCTAGTGAGAAACCACGCCAGTATCTTCCAATAGTACCATGGTTAGCTAGAGATCGACCATGGCAAGCAGTGTATCCATTCAAATCAAATTAGTCAATCAACCCAAATCAAATAAACATTTGACAAAGTGATCAAAATTGAGTCTTGGCGGAAAATCGTTTACTCTTTTAGCGTATTTATAATTATATTTAATGAAAAGACAAAAGTCATGGCAGACTCTGATTTGACAAATCAATCAAATCAATCAAATCGGAGCTAAATTTGAATCGTTTGATCTGATGGATACACTGATGGCAAGTGAATCGACGGATGCGTGATGAGAAGCGAGAGAATGGAGAGGGAGTGGACAAAGAGGAGGGAGAGGAGGGAGAGGAGGGAGAGCTTAGTTACTGCTACTTCTTCTCCGTTATCATCTCGACTTTGACCGTACCCTTAGCGGTGGGGGATGGAAAAGCCAACAGAAATCTGCATGGTTGAGCATGCCACACACACACACACAATCTCTTCATATCTATCCTCTTTCCTGGTGGAAATTCAAAGGAAAGAGATGTGTGGAGAGAGAAAAGCGGATGGGTAGTGATGGGGACAGAGGAAAGCACCAATGCAACGGCATGGTTGAGCATGCACGCACGCGAACCCAGACTAGTTAGTCCTCTTGTATTGCAGCATCCATTCAATGATCGACGATGATATAATCTAGCCCCATAATCGTTATTCCCCCCACTATGTTGCCCGCTTCAAAACTCTCTCACACCATCCTCCCTCCAACCCCAACCCCCAGCAAAAGGAGCTCTCAGTACTAACATCCTCTGGGCTCAAACCCCCGAATCCTCCTGAAACTCATGGGCATTCCACCAATTCTTGGGGTCGTCGAACCACTTCCTCCAATTATGGCACACGCGATCCTTCTCCTGGACGTCGGCCCGACTGAGTTTGATCTGGGCCTCGTTCTCCCTGATCTGCAGCGCGAGGCCGGACGAGGCGTGCCAGGCGATATGGCAATGCAGGATCCAGAGGCCGGGGTTATCGGCGCGGAAGCCGATGGCCATGTAGCCGTTCTTGGGCAAGAGAGCAACATCGCGGCGCGGCGGGTTGTCGTACTTGAAGGTGCCGTTGGTCAGGTCGTCCAGGTGGAAGGGCCGCGTCTGCTGGGAGAGAAGGACGAAGTCGTGTCCGTGCAGATGCATGGGGTGGGCAAGCGGCAGGAAAACGCGTTTGCCCTCGGCGACTTGCTTCGGCGTGCCCTGGCCCGTCATGATGATGTAGATCCAATCGTCTTTGGCGAAGTTGTGGGTGATCATGGCTGTTTCGTCGGTGCCCCATGAGTAGTCGCCGATGTGGTCGATGGTAGGGTCGGTGAAGTTGAGCCACATGGGCGTGTCGAGCATATCCCAGCGCGGGAAGTTGCCGTGTGGGACTGTATAGTTCTCGTTGGGAACTTCGATACCTACTTCGTAGTTGTCGCCCGTATCCGGGTGGACTAGGTAGCATTCTTTGTCAGCCTGGTAAAGTGTAAGGGACAGGTTGAGACCAACTGTCGTTCGCTGGACGATCACGTGCAGTTACGTCCATTGGGACTACCGGCACTAGGCTCTCATATGGCTCGTCGGCACACTCTGTACTAAATCTGTAACGTGTCGACGTTGGTTCTTTTTTGCTGCCCGCATTGTATCGGATGATTCCGAGCTTCTCATTTTCTTGACCTGGCTCAACGTCGAAGCAACCGTCAGCGCCGGTGATTCGAATCCAATAATTCTGGTCTTCTGACGGAATGAGATCGTTTGATGGTCTAGCCTCAACGATGACGTGATAGCGTTGTCCTATGATGATTAGCAGCGGCATTTTTCTGCGCGAGCTGGGCTGATACCAATTCCAACTAGGATCGAATCGGCATACTAAAAGTCCGTTAGCCAACGAATGACAGCATGGAGAACACCGTGAAACATACATAAGGCTCAATAGCAACAAAGTCCATGCCAACCACTTGGAGTATGTGTTTGTCGATGGAGAAGATGAAAGTGGAAGCTGTCGACGTGTTGATCAGCCGTAGAAGATATTTTCGGCCCTAGAAGTCGCAGACATGTAAGTCTGATAATCTGGTTTCGCTAGCCATATAAGCTAAAGCCTCACCCTCTCAAAGACTTCCTCATGGATTGGTGGTGGATCACTCCACAGATTATTGCAATCGGGATTAGGATTATTAGTGCAATTGTAGTATCCTGGAATATGTGAGCAGGTGAAATGGGAGAAATTTGTACGATTTCGTACCTTTCCCGTTGAGGATAACCGTTTTCATCTTGGCGGGAGGTCTGCGAAGCTCTTCCGAATAGTCCTCGAATGCACTGTTATGACTCCAATCACTAAATAGAAATGGCTCCAGAGCAACATCGTAGGCGCTAGACATTGGGCCATGGAAAGTGATTGGTCCAGCAAGACCGTCTGCGTACTGAAGTGAGTAATGGCTATGGTACCATGCTGTGCCATACTGAGTCACTCGGAACTTATACGTATACTTATCTCCGGGAGCAATAGCGCATTGAGTAATGGCATTGACTCCGTCATGTTGGAAGCTGTTGAGCATTCGGACTCCGTGCCAGTGGACGGATGTACCATTGTATCGTAGATGATTTTCGACAGTTATCTCTAGCCAGTCACCCCAGCAGGCCTCGATCAACGGTCCTGGGTATTGACCGTTGAATACCTTGCCACCATCTGGACGGGCCATGCCGTCGACGTTGATGTTTTGGTCCGTGACATTAAGATGGTACTAATTCGAGTGAGTGGAAGCTGGAGAAAGAACGGCAGGGGTCATGCAAGATGATATGCATTACCTACCTTTCGAACTATTCCAATCGGTGCAAAGCGATCGTAATTGGTGAAAATATTGTAGATTCCACCAGTAGCATCTTCGTCACCAATAGGCTTTTCTAGCCAGGCAGTACGCGAAGCAGCGGTTGCAGTATGTCGCCATCCTTTCATCGCCGTATAGTCGCAGACGAAGCCGGGTCTAGCATTTGGCGGAGCAAATATAGGACCATCTGGCAATATGACGTGAGGCGGTTTGCCGACAGGGAGCTTCTCGTACTGCAGCGAGATACCGCCTTCTTGCGGATTGTAGGGCTCGGGGACTGGAAAGAGGGTTTCCAAGGACTGAGATGGCTGTCGTACTTGAGACGGACCTACAGGTTGCTGCAGCCCTGTATCCTGGTTCCATGGAGAGAGAGTCAATAGACCAAGTGCGCGCGTCAGGGTCTCGCAGAGACCTTCAATGAACCTCATGGTGGTGACTGGTAGCTAGACTGGTCGAGGAAGAGAGACGTTTTCCAAACGTGCTCAACGGGATAGGTAACGTTCTCAAACTTGCTCAGTCGTTTCCGACTTCTTATAAAGGGTCGTAGGAACCTAGTCCTCCACATTGCACTAGCTTTAGATGCCTGAGCCCTTATACAGACATCGCTTTCCGATCTGGTTCGTTGCATAAGAAAGGTGGGTGGTTCGGTCCACGATCTCTGTCTGGGGGTATGCGTTGGCAAGGTTGATTTGTGCCACATCGGGTATTGAGAGCGGCAAGGATATGCTCCTGTATGCATAAAAAAGCGGAGATCGGTGTCCACTGTACTTTGATTCGGTAAAAATACAGATTGGTGCTCTCCCTTGACTTAATACTTGGTACCTTGAGAGTGGTACAGCATGCCTTAATTAGCGTGGTAGATGCTGATCGGTTCTTGTTGTGAGGACTCTTGTATCAGTAGCTCTTTTGAATGCATATACAATAAGAGAAGATGCCTGAGAATAGGACTTCTCTGGGCCAGCCAAGACGCGTGTTCCATGCGTTCAAACGCTGTGCGCGGGTACAAAGACTTTCGTTGATAATGAAAAAAACATATTGGATGTTGAAGAATTTATCATAACGAAACACAGCAACTTGGAAGTAAGCTCAAACGAGTCGACCCGTATTGTAAACGGACTACAGACGAATGTAGTGCTTATTGGAGGCATCGTTTGCCATGTAGTAATCACGTAAAATCACTCCAAAGGGCGTTGTGGATAATATCCAGGAGGAGGGTGTGTTGCAATAAATCCGGTAAGCTTACTGGTACAAGGATTTGCGGTAGCGAGACCGGAGTTGTTGCGATGTTGGAAGTCATGGACTTGGCCTCTTTCCAAGACATTGCTGCATTTCGATGCATACTCATGGTCAAGACTGCTGTCTCTTGTATTGTGATTGCACGGATCTGCAGTGGTTCTGCATATTTTGATATCGGATATGATGGGTGGTGGGGCTTGCAGAATGTAGTCAAAAGGTGTCATGCCATACTCGTAGTGTCCCATAAATCACTCAAGGCCTCAAGCTGACCTGTTGAGCGGGAGGTATGAAGGCTGTTATGCATCTGTCGCTGTGATATTCTGCATCATAGTCTGATTGGAGTCTGTCTGCTCTTCTCTGCTACCGCTTTGCCGTACTACAAGCTATGTCGTCTGAGAATTTGAAATTTCCAGATTGAGGTTAAGATCCAGGCTTGCCGCGATCTAGTCTAGTGTCTGGTCTAGTGTTTGGTCTAAGCTCCGCATACGCTAATGTACTAGATAAGACTCCGAACATGCACATAGTCAATTCTAGGTTGATCTACCATCAATTGGGTCCACAACACTGTATGTACTCAGGGAAAAACCTATTTCTATTGGGTAATTGATTTAGTATCTGATAATCACTCATGATGGCTGGGCGTGGTAGAAGAAGAGGGTTACACAGCTTCAGCCGATCTACAGGCTTACTTTATCCAGAAGGTAGTTTCCATAGAGTAGAAAAGGGAACACCTACCATTCCGCCCAAAGGGCAGCGCTTTTGATTTCGAACCTAACTGGTAGATATTCCTTTTCAGAGCAACACTAGAGTAATCTCTGTCCTGGGCGGGGGAGGCATATATATTGTTAGCTCGGCATTAGTAAACATGTACCGAAACAGCTCCTTTAGATATTACATAAGAATGCGCATGTTGTTGTATCTAATTCGAATTAAGTCGAGATTTAGTAATTCGACAGATTTAAGGAGTTCTATAGACCCTATTGTTTCAGTTAATGCTTATGAAACAGTTTCTATCTCATGACATTTTGAATCAGTCAAACTCGTTGTACGGCAGATGCCAAGGTTGCTTCCGGTAGCCATGAAGGTGGGTGGCGTCGTATCACAACAAGCTGATGCTAGCGTCAGCCTAACAATATTTATGCCTCCCCCCGTAACTTAGAATAGTCAGCAGTACAGCTTCTGGGCATGATATCTCCCACCATAGTCATACAACAGTCTATGCCTTCGGTGCCCTAGAGTAATTATCGGACTCACTGCCCCGTGCCAATCATAGTCTCCACAGTGAGCTACTAAACTTGGTGAGGTTGCATTACGTACATGGTACTAGGATACGCAGTGAAGAATACTCTAATGTACCTACTCGGATGGCCCACCAGATATGCATCCTAGCGTCTAACGTAATATTGCGGTGCTCCGTATTACCACCCAACCCCTGTAGTCTAACCCTCAATCACGATCCTCCTACCGACAGCTAAAACTTCAATAGCTTTGACCACTGCGGCGAGTCATTCACCGTCACTCAATGGTAGATTCAGGATATCTCAGAAAGTGTTCGTCGTCTTCTCCAATCGTGAAGAGTGATCAAGTAAAATGAAAATAAGTACTAGCCTTGCCTCATGGCAGCGGTGCTTACACATTGAAAGGACCAGCGAATTTGCGTCTCTATAATCGAGTGGTATGTTCCAATTCCTGAGGTCTAGCGCAGGATTGGTCTGTTTCCTAACCCTGACGTGTCGCGTCTAGGTGAGCCGGCGTATTTCATCTTCAGCCAACAAATGAACCTGCCAACACACCTGGTATTTGAAGGTTTGATTCGGAACAAAGCAGAGTTGCTCTGAGCGAGCGCGGCGCTCCGCTCTCATTTTGCCACTCGTTCAATGGTTGAAGCTCTGCAGCCACACTGATTTCGCAAGTGGGGTACGGGAGAAATCCTTATCCTCGCGGCCGACAGGATTTTCGCAGCTCAACTCGCCGTGCAATCCGTTTGACGGTAACGGGAGAGAGTCGGCAGAGATATTAATGTAAAACGCTATCGCTGTTATTAAAGGGTAGGTTGATGCGTTACCGGATGCCTTGAACGCGTCGCACTTTAAGGAGCATATGGTTATACCCAAAGAGTTATAAAATCTCATTCTGTAGCGAAGGCCCTTCGTAAGAAAGCCGATCAACCTGGCCCCGGTGGAGCCGTAGAACCAGAAGCAGATACGATCGTGACAGCGGGGAGACCACAAATGATGACCTCTCCCTCAGGCAGTTCTCTTTCGCCAGGTCTTCATCAAACGTGGAAAACCCATTTGGATAAAACCGTCTGGCACCGCATACCAACCCCATTTAATACATGTTGTCAGTACCAGCCTTAGTGTTAGGAAAGCGAGAAACCCCTCCTGCAGCAAGTACCAGTATAAAGAAGTCCTGAGCACTACTTCGTCTTCATGCAAGTTCGCTGTTATTATACTGGGCTTGGACTCGGGCAGGTAGTAATTATTCCCGTCCACTCTCTCTGCCCTTGATAGAAAGGGAACTTGACGAAGTAGATGAAATAGCGACACATCGGGCTGCAGTAAATATAGGTGGAAGAGTAGACAAGTCGCAAAGGAAGGTAGAGTATGCAGGGCACAAGGGTAGCAGAGAAGGTAGGAGGCCAGGGGAGGATGGTCTGCTCCTTGTAGTGCTCTGGCAAGATAACTGTCCTAAGAATGTCGTAAAGTACTCAAATCAGATCCTGCGTAAAGCCGGTGTAGTAGCAGCAGGGGATCCGGGCAGTGCTTGCCGGAAGCTCATACTGCTTGCGAGGCGCGGCTGTCTATGCGGCATCGTGGACAGCGAACGTGAAGGTGAGCTGGGGCAGATTAGGTTTCGCATCTTTTCCATGCCAAGCAGTGAGTCCCTATTTTGCCATGTATTCATATCTCAGTGTTTAGTAGTACTAATATCAATACAGCACAGCGCCTGAAGAAAGAGGATCTCTACTGGGGAAATGTTCTGATGATTTCATGAAGCCGCCAGCTCGCCAAGAAGTTGCGCTCTTGTAGTTTGTTAGTCCAACCGCGTCATGACCAATATGTACTACCGACCTTTCTCTCTCCACTTCTTCGGCCCGAATATTGAAGTCACTGGACGAGACCTGATTCACCCTGCCAGCAGAAAGCTTCAGTGTAGCTCGTCCATAGCACCACGAAGAACCGTGTGCCGAGTCACTCTACATATCGATAGCCATCTACCCTGATCCAACCAATTTAGCTTCACAGTTCCTCTACCGATAAGAAACACTACACAACTGATATATGGGCGACGCTGGCCCTCCCCTGCCCTTATTCGGCGAAGATGTTCCGGGACAGAGGAAAGAAGTCACCGTCTTCGTGACCGGATTTGGCGTACGCTACGAACATGCTACTGCATCTCCAGCTCACAACTACTAACCATCACATAGCCCTTCAAAACATTTACGCACAACCCCTCTCACCTCATTACGACCCTACTACCGCCCATTCTTCTCCCTGACCCCAAATGCCTCTCCTCTCAGCCAACCCCAATAATCCACCTTCTCATTCAACCCCAACCCCTCCGAGTCTCTTACCCCACAATCACCAGCACCCTTCACCTCCTGATCCAGGCCCGAAACCCCGATTACATCCTGCACCTCGGCATGGCCGGCGGTAGACGACACTACGCGCTCGAAACGCTAGCCCATCGAGACGGATACACAATCAAAGACGTCGACAGCGTCGACGGAATAGACGTCGGATCCAGGCGATGGCAAGCTGAACGCTGTCCCTCAATCTTAGAAGTAGGATGGGACGGGGCAGACGTGCTAGGTCGATGGAGGCGCGAGCTCAAGAACGACCCGATCAGCCGAGCTGGCGTGAAGCAGGGCCCGGATGTGAGGCTAAGCAGCGACGCCGGCCGCTTCCTGTGCGATTTCATCTTCTACGAAAGCTTGAGTCTGCGCTGGAAAGAAGACCGGGACCGGCAAGAGCCCCAACACGACGACAGTCAACAACCTCTCCCGTCAATACCGCTCACAGCATCACCAGCGCTCGAGAACCGGACGCCTAATCCAAACAACCTACCACCACCACGACGAAGCTACGATCATGACAGCAGACTGGGCAAAGTCGCCTTCCTCCACGTCCCAGGCGACACCGACGCGTTGGCCATCGAGCGCGGCGTACGCGTCACCATTGCCGCGATCCGGGCCCTGGTCTCTAGCTGGGAGGAGGGATATAGACGGGGCGGAGAGGGAAAGCCTGTCTGGCTGCCAAGTCCAAGTGATGGTGATAGAAGTGGGATGGTGGGCGTGGAGTTCGTGAGCTGAGCATTCGTGATATCTCGGGACGATTATAGTACAGGATTCTTTCCAAAGAACATTACAGGCATGTGGATGGAATACATAGTTATGAATATACGGCTGAGTTGGCAGGTTACTAGCTAGTTAGCGGAGATGGAGATGGGAATGTCTTTTGGTCGTGTGTGATTAAACATCTATATACAGAATAAAGAAATAAGCTCTGTTATTTTCAGACGCCTCTGGTAAAATTTAGGAACCTGCAGAAGTAGCCAGATAGCGACTCGGAAATCAGTTCTCGTCAAGATTTACACCGGAGTCCTACTCCAACTACACCAAAGACGAGACATGGAAAAGTGCCATACGACTCCGCTGTGAAAGGCAGCATTAAAGCGTACTTATCTCAATGCAATGTACTCCGTATTATGTGGGTGAGGTGAGGCGGAGTATCCAAGAAGTTTTCCGAGTCGCTAAAGACCAGGGTAGGGTCACTCAACAGGTTAGAGCCCAGACACGGTGAGACACGGTGTGATTAAAGGTTTTGTGATGAGACCAAGTTGGGCAGGCCATGGCTATTCTGGCCGCTGCCAACTCTAATACAGCCTCTCTGCGCGCGCGCGCACATACACACATACATACACTCCAAATGTACATGGGGCGCCAATCCTTCTCGCTCGCCCTTGATTGAGCCTCCACCCGAGAAGACCACGGTGCCGAGTG
>QQTW01004442.1_pt1 | contig 10521 bp, 11 predicted proteins | sample 1904831 | NCBI WGS metagenome assembly QQTW01 (sample SAMN09435610, study PRJNA476489) | Subsurface metagenome, whole genome shotgun sequencing project.
CTCACAAACGCACTACTCAAGTACCAACTCGAATAAATACTTCTAAAACGAAGCAAACATCGGTTTTTGAGCTATCAGGTAAATTATGGAAAAACTGAATAAGTTTACACAGCGTTTCGTCGGGAGGCAGAATTTTGAATGTTAATAAACCTTTATTGCTGATAAAACAGTAGTTTGCAAAGGGAGATTTTTCTACTTCAGGCGTTGAGATAGATTCTGCTTGTTCAAAATTGGGTTCATCGCTTGGAGGTGCGTTCTTATTTTCGCTGTCCTCAGTTTTGGTATCAATATTTTGAACAACAGCTTGTTCTACGGGAGAAGGGGAGACAAATTCAAACTGAGTTTGCCAATCTGGATCGTATTGTCCTAAAACACGACTAGACAAAAATAAACTGTGAATTTCTGTAAGCTGTAGAGTTTTGATTCTATCTGTAATAATTAGTGCGATCGCACTGTAATCGAGATGAGTATCCGCCGGGCGATTTAGCACAACGCTCAGACATTCATCTTCCAAGCTGGTTTGCACTAAAAGATTGTAGGCTACTAAGTCTTGTTCTAAAAGCTGATTGAGATCGGAGGCTATCATAGCCAAGGGTTGGTTGGGCGAACTTTACAGATTTATATTGCCCAAAATATCTGCATAGCTAACGACAATTGATTTATCGCTTTGAAATTGAGATTAAAAGAGATATGTTTTTATAGAAATTTTAAATCAATCACGAACGTCGTAGGGGCGCAATGCCTTGCGCCCCTACTGCATTGCGCCCCTACGGATAATGTTCGGAAATCAAATAGAATCGCTACATATTTCCTTTGTCAATTGTTCGCGCAACTTTAGGGCAGCAAACAAGCTAAGAACATCATGCGTCCACTGGGGTAAAATCAAGGTCATGACAATTTCTTCAATACTATTAACTATACATAGAGCGATCGCACCCCATAATCCTGCACTCCAGCCAAAGCCAAATAATCCCACCACCGCAATAAATAAAGAAATGCCCCAAAGCTTGGCGGTGTAAGTGTGAAAGCTGGGAAACTTGCCAAATTTAACTAAACTAACAGCAAAAAGAATAAGTTGAAAGGCGATCGCAATTAGCAAAGGAATTTGAAAAGTAATAACTACTGTGGGATATACAAGCCAAAGACTAACGGCAACGCAGAGATACAAACTAATATCTGCCCAACTATCTGCTTGGCGTAGTTTAACAGTGCTAACTTTTAGTTTACGGGCAATGATGCCATCAAAAATATCCGAGAGAAACGCCACTATATAGCCTAGAATGAACAACCTACCCGTTTTGCCATCTAGAGCATCTAATAATAGTAAAGGTGCGATCGCACACCGTAACCCTACTAATAGCCAAGGAATATTTGTTAACTTCAACACTCAGCCTCTGAAGATGAAAAAGATTAAATAACTAAGCTATATCAGGCTTTGAGCAGCAATAGAACTTTATTTAAGCAACTAAGTCCGGGAATACTTCTCTCACCGCCGGATGCACCAATTGATGCTTAGTTACATTTACTCCAAGCGCCAAAGCTAAGTTAATCTCCAAGGCTTTTTCGCCAAGGTTAGCTAATTGCAAAACATAAGGCAACGTACTATTATTGAGTGCCTGCGTTGCCGTCCAAGGTACTGCACCGGGCATATTGGCAACTCCATAATGCACTACTCCTTCCTCTACATAGGTAGGCTGAGTATGAGAAGTGGGGTGCATGGTTTCCACGCAACCGCCTTGATCTACGGCAACATCAACAATAACCGATCGCGATCGCATTTGTTTAACTAGGCTGCGCGGGACAAGAATCGGTGCTTTACGTCCTGGTACTAAAACCGCCCCAATTAGTAAATCGGCATCCTTTACCGCCGCTTCAATCTGGGCAGAATTGCTATAAAGTAGCTCTACTCTAAAACCAAATATAGTCTCAAGATATGCCAAACGCTCGACATTTACATCAATAATTTGTACCGCCGCGCCCATTCCTACGGCAATTCTGGCGGATTCCGTACCGACAACACCGCCACCTAAAATTACTACTTTCCCTGGTTTAACGCCCGGTACGCCGCCCAAAAGAATCCCTCTACCGCCTTGCTGACGTTCGAGATACCGCGCCCCAAATTGCACCGCCAAGCGTCCAGCAATGATGCTCATGGGCGTAAGCAGGGGTAATTTATTAGCGCCAGAAAGTTCTACAGTTTCGTAGGCGATCGCAGTTATCCCTGAATCAATCAATTGTTCGGTCAAAGGGCGGTTGGCGGCTAAATGCAAATAAGTAAACAACAACTGCTCTTTAGCCAAAAACTGGTATTCTGAGGCTACGGGTTCTTTGACTTTTACTACTAGCTGACGATTCCAAGCATCAACGGCGCTAACAATTGTTGCTCCAGCTTGCTGATACTCCTCATCGGTAAAGCCCGAACCCATACCTGCAAGAGTTTCTACAGCTATAGTATGACCGTTTTCTTTTAGCACGCGGACGCTACTCGGAGTCAAACCCACGCGAAACTCTTGGTCTTTTGTTTCCTTGGGAACGCCTATTTCCATGTTTTTTCTCTAACTTCTATCTCTAGCTTACGCCCCAAATTGAGTGAGGTAGCGGACGGCTTTTACTACTAACGCCGCACACTCCCTAGGAGAAGTGTTGTAAAACGACTTCCACGCCGCAGCTTTATACTCGTCATAGACTTCGCTCTTTTCGGCATTATTTTCTAACCATCCCAAACGCACCGCATGACCTACCAATACATCTAATACAATATATTCCTCAATTTGCAATTTTGGATTGCGCTGGGTAACTTCTGCTAGTTCCATGAGGGTTTCTACATTCACTTGTCGGTATTCTGGCGCTTCAATTTTGTTGAGCAAATGCTCGACTTGCAAAGCAAAGTTTTTCTCTCCTGGTGTCATGGCGAGGATTAAATCGCTATCTAAACGATTGCGTCGTTCTAACTTATCGCCAATAACTACACCCTTGCAGTGTTGCAATAATTGCCATACACCTTGATAAAAATCCTTTGGTACGCGGTTCATTGAGCCGTCCCATTGCCTTTGTTGATGCCAACCCCCCGCAGGCAAAATTTGATTGTCTTGAGCAGGTATTACTACCCACTCAATATCGCTTTCTTGCTGCTTGACGTGCAGAGATTCTTGCTGGCGCAATAGTTGATTCATCCCCTCATAACCAACTAACACTTGGCGCAGCCGCAATTTGACTTCATAGGGTGAAAGCTGCATCAAATGCTCGTAAGCTTCATCTTGAGTTAAACCCAACTCTCGCGCAAGTTCGCTAGTTATTAATAGAATTAAATAACCTACTCTCAACGTCAGCAAACCGTTAAATAATTGGGGTTCGGATTGAATGAGCAAACCGCAATAGATGAGGATTTCTTGAGTCAAAACGCGATCGCGTATATCTTCTCCACAAAAGCGATCTATTTTTGCAGCAATCTCTTGATTAGATACAGGGCGAGAAATTAGCGAATCAATACTATAAGACTTCCCTACAGCAATTTGTTTTCCGCGTACTAGCATCCTCGTTACGCGATCGGATAAGCCAATATCGACCATTTGCCTTAATCCTGCCGCTTTCCTAACTACCGCCCAAATTCCAGATTTTCCAGCTTGAGTGTAAACTTCATCTAATAAGGCTGCGATCGCTACATATTGTCCCGCACCGCCAAAACCTGTATCAAATTCTATTCCCTGCAAGCGTGTCAATGTCTGCAATAACTCAATTTGTTCGTAGAGATTATTAGAACCGCGCAATTTATCTAACAATACTTTTGGATTGGTTTCTTGCTCTAACTGAAACTCTTGAGTATTACCTAGAGGCTGATTTTGTTCTGGGTGATAAGTTAAATAATACTTTCGGGGCGTAGCGTCGGTAAGCGGTGATTGAGCAAAATCAAAGTCATAAAGAAAATCTATCCGCTCAGTCGCCGCCGTCAGCATTAATTGATTTAACCGTCCTAATTTTACTTTTACACCATTGCAAAGCCCAGCTTGGAGTTCTTGCATTAAAGCTAGAATTGCTTCGCTACCTGTTTCAAACATAGTATGAGTCAATTCCAGCGCTATAGTCGGGCGACCTAATTCCCGCCAATGCTGTTGTATATAAGCTAGTTCACCTTTAAACTCATCTACCAAAAAGTGATAGTCAAGGGTTAAATAAAACTGTTGCAAGTCTAAAAAAGAAGGTAAAAATACAATCGTTTCGCCGCGAATGCGAAAGATTCTAGACGCAATCAAACTCCTCAACCGCCGCACTGGACGACCTGTTAAGCCTAATTTATCGTTACGTCCAATTTGAGTAAAAATTGCCGAAAGATCCCCCGCTAGTCTCACCTGAATCGGCTCTAACTGCTGGGGTGTCTGGGTTTGAATCCCGTAAACTTCTAACTGCGCCTGCAAGTCTTCATCCTCCGCTAAGAGGGCAATTTGTACCATTGCTTGGCGATCGCGTCCCAAGCGTAAATGCTGCCCCAAGGGGTCAATATCTCCCACCGACAACAGTTTCTCCCTCAGCATTTGACCGAGTAAATACAAGCCTTGCGCCCAAACTAAGGGGACATTTTCGTTAGGTAAACGCTCTTGAGATGATGGAGCTTTTTTCTCTGCTTCAACGTTTTCTTTGGGAACATAATAGAGTTCGGGTAACAATTGCAATCCATCTTGCTCAATTAACAAGGGTTGCAAGCGCTGTTGATAGTCATTGACTTGTTCCCTATCTCCCCGAAAAATGCCATCTAACAGCAAGTAAGTGAAAAATAACGGCCATTCTGACTCTATATGCTCAAACTGTTTGAGTTCCCAAGGTTCGTAATGTAAGCGATGACTGTCTTCTAAAACTGTTTGATGACCATCGCGTAAAAAGCGCTTGCAACCATACCGCCCTTGTAGTTTATTAATAATGTCGTTTCTAGTGCGCTCTACTAATAAAACATCTTCCACAGCAAAAGCCGGAAAACTAATTATACTAAGCAGCGCCGCATCAATTTCTTTCGAGCCAGATTCTCGCGGTAACAGGTTCTCTAAAGTAATTCGAGCGCGGGCGATTTCATCAGGTAAAACGTGAATTACCGATGCTTGACTACCGCGTACACCAAATAAATCCAATCCTGCGATCGCTTCTAAGGCGGCTTTAGACATCCCTACAGAACTCGCATTTAATTCCGAATTGCCGTGATTAATCTTATTTCCCCGCTCCCAAATGCCGTAATCAGGAGTACGATAAGCTCTCCCAATGTAATAAACCAGGTTTTGAATAAAGTTAACTTCGTCTAGAGTGTAAACAATTTGCAACCCCGAAGCGGTCATTTGCGCCAGCATTAGGATAAAAATTGAAGTAGCGTCTAGTTGCAGGTGTCCCCAATCGCCATCACCCACAACAATATCGCCTGTTTGAGTGTTGTACTTAGCGTGCAGCGCATCTTGTGGGGATTGACTGTGTTTGAATTGCTCGACTTTCCCAGCTTGGCGCATCATGGCAAACAACAGTCCGCGCATCAACTTAATTACGCTATGTTCTAGCTCGTAAGTGCGCCCTTTGTCTTCGTCTATTTTACGATAGGCGCTCGCAAGTCCCCACACCGCCAAAATACTATAAACATTGTCTCTAACCCAAGCATCAGTATAATCGCCGTGAGCAGTAACCGCCGTACTAGCTGGTAGCAAGCCTGTAATCGGGTTTTGCCGAGCCAGAATAATAGTTTTAATTTGGGTGTAATAGTAATCCAGACGAGAAGGGGCGGCGGGTTTATCCATGTTTTTGATGTAATGCGATCGCACTTTAATAACAATGTAGTTCGCTTGTTACTCTAAATCCATGAAAATGCTACAAGTCTACGGCTATTTCTATATCAGGAAATTGAGGAGTGAAACATTCTATTGCTAGAGCCAAGATTAATTTAGACCAAATGCGTAGCGAGGATATTGCCGCATACCTTTCGGATGTTTCTGATAGAGCTAGGCAACGTATTAACGATACATCTCAAAGCGACTGGTTCTTACGAGAACTAGCTCGCACTCAAGGCTTTGATAGACTACCACACCTCATTACTAAGCAAGAAATGGATGAATATGTAGCATCTGGAGAGCGGGAGTTGTTTAGAGGGCTAGACTCTTATGGTGTCAAGGGCAAGACTGGGGAAGATTTAGCCCAGCAGTTTCGCTCCGGCGATATGTATGTAGGCAAGGGTATCTTTGATAATGGTATCTATGTTACTTATGGTGCTGATAAATATGATGCCCAAGAGTATGCAGGAGTAGAAATAGAAGGTGCGATAGTACGCATGAGTTTGAATAAGAGCGCAAAAGTTATCTCCTACGATAAGTTGCTTGAGGAACAAAAAGATTTCCTAAATGCGTACCCTGAACTAGAAGATCCAGGTCATTATGCTGCTTTTAAAGGCTACGATGTTATTGATGTGGGAGCAACTAGAAATCGACCTAAATACATGGTTGTTCTGAATCGCACTGCACTACGGGTTCAAGACAAGTCAATAGCGGGAGTAGAACAATGAATCCTAAGTTAGACAGAAGATTAGGTAAGATTTGGGATCGGGTAAGAGAGAAATTGGGCAGCGATGAAACTAACAAGCTTTTAGATTTAGTAATTCAAGCCAAAGACTTTGACGATCTGCCTCCTATTTACAAAGATTTGGTATTAGAAATTGAAGGTAGCTCGAAAGAAAAAGCCGCCTAAGAAAGTGTGCTAAAGATACTTGTCACCATCACGGATTGAACGTAAACGCGATCGCCCAATGACTCAACAAGACAACATAATCAAACTCGACCAATTTTTGAAATGGGTAGGAGTCGCATCTACTGGCGGACAAGCCAAGCTAATGATTCAAGGCGGCGATGTTCGAGTTAATGGTGAAATTGAAACTAGGCGAGGGAAAAAATTAGTAACAGGCGATCGCGTTACCGTAGGTAATGAAACTTTTACTGTTAATTTAGACAATCCTTGAATAGTTCTAGACTACACATCTTACAAAAATCTTTTAAAGCTATGAATAGCAAGCTAGTGGATTCTTTAGTTCAAGTTATCATCTCTCTTTCTCCCGAAGAACGGCTTTCCCTTGAAAAACAGTTATTTTTCAATACCTCAGAACCATCAACACCAGAATTAACACAATTAGCTCAAAATAGTAGTTCCTATGAATTTCTCCATAATGAACCTGACATATACACGCTTAATGATGGAGAAGCTGTTTAATGTCCCTTAGTAAAGGCGATATTGTCTTAGTTCCATTTCCTTTTACAGATTTGAGCCAAACGAAGCTAAGACCTGCGTTAATACTCCACGTAGATAGTGTAGGCAACGACATAACATTATGTTTTATTTCTTCTCAAGACCCGAATAATTTAAGCTTAGAAGAATTTGCTATCAATCCTTCCGATCCAGAATTTGCAGGCACAGGATTGAAAATTGCGTCTAAAGTTAGGGTTTCTAAAATCGTTACCCTTGAGAAAAGCTTAGTAACTAGACGTATAGGAAAATTAGGGATTAATCAAACTCAACAACTAAATAATATTCTCATTTATATATTTCAGCTTTGAAAATTTGCTTAGATTTTGATATTATTCTACATCTTTAGTTTGTAAGCATAAATAATTATGAAGCATGAAAACTTGACATTATATCTTGCAATAAAAGCGTATGTATTAAGTGTAGTTCAAATCGTCAGAAACCGCCCTCAAGACCAATTTTTTTCTCGCTAGATAAATCAGAAAACCAGCCTTATACTTTTTTGTCTAGTAACGAGTTGAGCTTACTTCCTGATTACAATAAATGTATTGAAATTATCTCAAACGATTCAGTTTTAAGTAATCATATAGATAGATTTGTTGGCACATCTGTAATGGGAGGGTATCATATTTCTGCGTCTGAATTGCTTGAGAAGTTTGTCAAATCTGGTGAGTTATCAAAAAAATGTATGTTTAATGGTGAGGCATTTGACAAAGCCTATATCCAGTTTGAGAATGAGATTTATAGTGATTTTATCTTATGCGAAGCTATTGCCCCTCTACAAGGACTATTTGCTAATAATATAGAAGTAATTAACTTAGCTGACAATCTTGAAATAAGTAAGTTAAGCCAAAGGGAAGAGAAGCTTCTTCATACAACAAACTTACTAAGAAGATATGGTTTTCGCTGGAGTGATAACTTGTACGCAGTTAGAGCTAAGTATCAGCTTCCAAAATTAAAAACAAATAATATTTCAGAAATTTCTGATTTTCAACGGATGGAAGGAGAAGAACTACAATTAAAAATTGAAAACCTTGTTAAACGAGTTATTCATATAATGAAAGTGTTTAAGCGAGGCACTATTCATTATGGTGGCATTCTTCACTGGAGAAAAAATAATTATTCTAGTGTTATGAATATATCACCAAAAACCTTAGAGTTGGTAGATGGGGTCTATATCCTTGAAAATAATGAAGAAATTAATAATTTGAAAGAATTTTATAAAAAAGTAGAAAAATTAACAGTCAATTCACAAAATAATGTTATTGAAAAAGCTATTAGGATCTACGGATCTCGTGAAATTAATTGGGTCGACCTTTACAAAGTCTATGAAATAATTGAGTCAGATGTAGGCGGGATCAACACAATAGTAAATAAAAGGTGGAATAGTAAACCAGAAATCAATCTTTTTAAACATACTGCAAATAGTCCAAGCGCTGTTGGAGATCATTCACGACATGGTAAAGAAAACACTTCTCCTCCTGTAAATCCTCTCTCGCTGTCAGAAGCTGGATTTTTAATAGAAAATATGCTCAAGCATTGGATTGATTCCAAATAAGCCATATACTCAGCAATTTGAGCCTCTAGCCGATTGATTTCGGTGTATCGACTCCCCACAATTTGCAGATATTTCCGCTCAAAAGCGTGTAACTGGGCAAGATGTGTTGCCAAATCCAACTCACGCCCTGCTAGTGAGGTTTCCAGTGCAGCTAATTCGGCTAACTTATTTTCTAATTCTTGTTCTTCAGGGGTTTGGCTAAGTGCGATCGCATTTTCCACTTTTGGCGACGTAATTTTAAAGTTAACAACTTTAGGATTCCCCAAAAACCTCTATGAATCTCTTAGGCGATCGCGATCGGATAAACTAGTGTACAAATAATATTACTTTTTAACTCATGACTCCATCAGGCAGTAAACAACGAATGAGGAGAAATCTATTTAATATCGCGCAATTTCGCCGAAATATCTGCAACAAATTCAATAAGGGACTCAAATTGCGATCACTATATTCTAAAAAAGTTAAAAGTTTAGCGATCGCAATTTGCTAAATTGGCTTATTACTCTTTATCCAAACGCAATACTGCCATAAAAGCCTCTTGCGGTACATCTACAGTCCCGACAGACTTCATCCGCTTTTTACCTTTTGCTTGCTTTTGCAAGAGCTTTTTCTTGCGGCTAATGTCGCCACCGTAGCACTTGGCTAATACATCTTTCCGCAAAGCCGGGATTTGTTCGCTGGCTATAACTTTACTGCCAATCGCTGCTTGAATTGGCACTTTAAATTGATGGCGCGGGATTAATTCTTTAAGCTTTTCTGCCATCGCTCGTCCCATATTGTAAGCTTTGTCTCGGTGGACAATCATCGCTAAAGAATCAACAGGATCGTTGTTAATTAATAAATCCAGGCGGACTAGATGATTTTCCCGATAGCCAATCAAGTGATACTCCATACTGGCGTAACCGCGAGTGCGCGACTTCATTTGATCGAAAAAGTCTGTCACAACTTCCGCTAAAGGCAATTCATAAGTTAAAGTTGTCCGCCCTTGGGTAAGATACTTCATATCTTTGAAGATTCCCCGCCGATTTTGACACAACTCCATTAAAGTACCAACGAAGTTTTCCGGCGTAATCATGTCTACTTTGACGTAAGGCTCCTCAATTTTCTCCCGCGCGTTTGGTTCTGGTAAGGTACTGGGGTTATCAATATGCAATACCTCCCCTTTAATAGTAGTTACGCGATAAACCACCGATGGAGCCGTTGTAATCAAGTCTAAGTTGTATTCCCGCTCTAACCGCTCTTGGACAATTTCCATGTGCAGCAATCCCAAAAAGCCGCAGCGAAAGCCAAACCCCATGGCGCTAGAGGTTTCCGGCTCGTAATGTAAAGCTGCATCGTTTAGTTTCAGCTTCTCTAAAGCCTCCCGCAAATCTTCAAAGCGATCAGCATCAATGGGAAACAAGCCGCAAAAAACCATTGGATTTGCTTCTGTGTAGCCCGGTAATGCTTCTTTAGCTCGGTTTCCCGCTAAAGTAATGGTATCTCCAACTCGCGCATCGGCTACCGCTCTAATCGAGGCTGCTAAATACCCTACCTCCCCGGCGTGGAGTTCGTCTATTTGTTTTTGGGTAGGTGACAATACTCCCAATTCATCAATTTCGTATTCTTTGCCCGATGCCATTAAGTGAATGCGATCACCTTTTTTTACCGTACCATCCATCACCCGAAAGTAAACTATTACTCCCCGGTAGCTGTCGTAATAACTATCA
>QQTW01004443.1_pt1 | contig 10520 bp, 14 predicted proteins | sample 1904831 | NCBI WGS metagenome assembly QQTW01 (sample SAMN09435610, study PRJNA476489) | Subsurface metagenome, whole genome shotgun sequencing project.
ATACCGCCAGAGTCCTTGGCCATCATAGCTACTATTGCCGTCCCGGCTCGCGAGTACAATCTCCCATTACCCATCATAGCAAGAAGATCGTCAACGGCGACAACGTTCTTGTCTACGCGAAGAGTAGCGTTGTGGAGAAAACTCTTCTAACCGCTCATCGTGAGGGTAAGGATTTCAGCGTCGTGGTTGCGGACTCCAGGCCATTGTTCGAGGGGAAGAATCTGGCAAGGAGTCTCGCAAGGGCAGGGTTGCAGGTGCAATACTGTCTGCTTACTGGGCTAGGAAGTCTCAGAAGGAAAGTGACGAAGTGTTTTTTGGGCGCTTCCGCTATGATGGGTAATGGGAGATTGTACTCGCGAGCCGGGACGGCAATAGTAGCTATGATGGCCAAGGACTCTGGCGGTATGGTTCCGGGATTCGGGGCTGCGGGAAATGTACCGGTGATTGTGCTGTGCGAGAGCGTGAAGTTTTCAAGCCGGGTGGTGCTGGACAGTATCGTCAGCAACGAATTAGGGGAGGCGGATGCGCTGGTGGAGCACGAAGACGATGGGATCATCACGCCTTCAGCGACTCAGCACCAAGCCCCTGCCGTTGCCGCTGGTACTGGTGCAAAGAAGGGTAAAGGTGGCAAGGCGGACGCAGAAGAGGAAGATGATCCAGCGAGGAAGAAAAACTTTGGACTAGAAGGGTGGATGGAACAGCCGCATCTGCAGCTGCTGCATCTCATGTACGATGTTACGCCGGCCGAGTATCTGGATATGGTCATCACGGAGCTGGGCAGCATACCGCCGAGCGCGGTGAGTGCGGTCAATGGAGTTTGGGGCGGGGAGGCGTAGCGGAATATGGTTGTACCTATGGGAAAAGCGTATATATGAGCGAGCATTGCCGGGGTAATGTTCTAAGTGGTAGGAGACTCTGCTGCCAATTTAGGGATGCAGAGCACATTGTATTACCTAGCAGAAGCTGAAATGGGCCACTTGATTGTTGAGGTAGGAATCTGACAAAGTACGGTCCGATGGAAGTGCGATATGAAAACAATAGTAGTCTCACTGCACGAACAGAGGTGATAGAGCTTGATGACCTTCTTGCTTCTAAGAAGCTTTATCGACTTATCACCCTTCAACGGCTCCATGCTCCTCACAACGAATCAACTGCTTGCAGGCCAGAAGAGGTCTTCATCTGGACTCTCATCTTCCGCCACAGCGTTTTGCCAGCCTCAAGCCTCGTCAACCCTCCATTGCCATCTTCCAAAAATCACCGGTGCTAGAACAAGATCAGCATTCGGCGGGGCCTCAGAATTCTGATAGATTAGCTGTACCTTGATGAAGCCGATATCCTGGCTCTTCTCCCTGAAGCACTGTCGGCAGATATTGAGACCGTACTTTCGGATCAGGCCTGCTGTGTGGGTGCAGACTCGGCTGTAGAAGCGGGGTCAGCAGCATTCGATATACAGATGTGGGAGCTTTTTCTTCGAATGGAAGGGGGGATATAGAAGATGATGTTTGGAGAGGGGGGGGACCAAAGAAGATATGGTCAAGGCATACCATTCTCGGGATCCTTTGCCGTATGTCCGTGGGCGCGAGTACCAGACGGATTCGTGAGACATGTTGACGTTGGGTGTGTCTTGAAGACTTGGATGAGAGAGGGTCGTGAAGGAGTGCAGAAGGCTGCGTTGTTGTCAGTCCGGCTTATCTCTGAGGTATCGGAGAATGAGATACTTACGTCTGCGTTCGTGAGATCTCTCGGTGCTGATGGTGGTGTGGAATCTGTGGTCAAAGCAGTTGTGAATATCGAATTTGGGAGTTTTCAAGAGTAGGTTGCGGAAAATGTGTGCCAAGAAAGTGCGCTGTGCTAAATTAGTACTAGACTAAGACGGTCAGAAGCATCTAAGCCTGATCCGGTAGTTTGCGACTTTTCCACGATACTTGGTACTCATATGTATTACACTAGACTTTCTCACTCGCACTTCAACGCCCGAGGAGTCCTGATACCAATTATCCGTCGCCCGAAAGCCTCCAACATGGTATGTAGAATGATTTGCACGCTTATGAATGACAGCAACTGACATTGTGTTCCCCGTTCTCAGTCCAAAGACTCCTCGGCCACCTACATCCACATGCACTCGCCCCGTCTCGCCGACCTCTTCGAAGAGTTCTGCCGCCCGCCCTCCACCAACAGCCCATCAACCCAGTTACCCAGCGCCCACAACCCGTCATCTACCAACACCAACACCGCCGCCGCCGCGGCCACCACCACCACCGGCATCAGCAACCCGCAGAACCCAAGCGGCAATCCCGGCAACAGCGACAACATGTCCCAGCTCCCCGGCCACTTCCTCCCCTTCGAAGAGATCTATCTGCCCCCGCACCTGGTGCCCGTGAACCCGGAGGACGAGGACGACGTCGTGCCGGACATGCACGCCGCGTTCGGGATCAACAGGGCGCTGGGCCAGGGGCTGGAGGGTGCCGCGGTCGGTCCGGCTGCCGGGCCGGGCCACCCCAGGGAGCCCGCCTGGAGGGATTTTGGGCTGGAGGAGCTGGTCACAAGGGGTCCCGGTGGGGCTGCGGGCGGGGAGAGGGTCGCTGGCGCGGTTGCTACGGCGGTGGGCAGGAATAGGAAGGATGGGAAGAGGAGTGGGTTGATGATGATGCGCTGATGCTTTGATCGTGATGAGTGGGTTTGGGAGTGTCTTTTTTGAGCCTGTGGAATACCCCGGGAATGCTTGCCACACGCGATGCTATTGTTACGACGATGATACCCATTCGGCAGGAATTTGAAATTACGCAAATTCTCAATTTCGCCGAGCGTGCCACGTTATATCCTCACCACATCCACCCTGGCTCGATCGTACACTTTGTGCAGCACGCTCTTCTCGCCCTTCTCGTCTTCGGTCAAAAGGCGTGGCTGAAGCGACATCTGCGAATATGTCCCAGCGCCTTTCCGCTTGGAAAGCGTGCCCGGGTTGATGACCGTGACTCCTTCCACAACCTGAGCATGGGAGGGTTAGCAAAAGCTTCACGGTTCGCATCAGGCGATTGAATCACTCACCCTTGCGAAAGCTGGGAGTACACTTGGTGTTACCAACACGTCGGGCCTAACATTCATCATCTCTCCCAACTTCAGGTACCCTACATCCAGACACGCTCCAGTTGCCAGCCCTGATTCAGTGCCAGTCTTTGGCAGATGTTCCCTGGCGACAGGGGGAAACAGGGGGAAGTAATGCCTCTGCTCGATCAAATATCGTGACAGTCGTGTTAGCATGTCTTGCTGATTGCTACCACCAATAACTTCTTCCTTGCGAAGCTCTCCTAGAATATCCTGGGATGAAACCCCAACCACCACCTCGTTCAACCAGAATGTGCATGGGTTTGTCATCATCCTTGCTTGTTTTGGAAGCCCTAGATCTTTTCGTGGCAGCTGTTCTTGTGGCCAAGATACGTGCTTGCTGACAGCGTCGCGGACGCTGGGAATTAGGACGACTATGATATTAGGGTTGGCGTTGCAAAGTCGTTGTAGTGGAGAGGCGATCGTATGGCGAAAGAGTGTGGACATGGTTGCATCTAGGTCAAGGCCTTTTGTGTCAGGTAGATCGAAGTTCCCAGAAGCTAGGAGAGGATGCTCCACGTCCAGTAACGGACCACTCAGAACTAAGGCATCAACACCATCATCTGCTGCTTTCGAGCACAAGGCATTTAGAGGCTCGAATGCCAGATTATCGTCCGCGCAATATGGACCTGAACCAAATATGACATTGAGAGGGGATGATTCAGCCGTGTCTCCGAGTCGTTCATTGCTGGCTTCTACAATAGTTGGCGCAGATCTGGGATCTGGAAGGGATGGAATGGATAGAATCTCCGATACGACGAAATCTTCGCCTGAGGCGTTCTGGCCGCGGAGAGCAACAATCTGGCCCGGGAAGAATTGCCATGAGACTGAAGTGTTGAGCTTTAGTGGGACACGTCGTCCGGCCCCCATTGGTCGTGATGTCTCGAGGACGAGCGATGCAGCCACAAGCTTCGACTCTGGAGTATCAGACGCGATCCGGCCAACTGCCACGATCTCATTTGTACTCCGGCAAGCTGCATTGCCAAATGCAGCATCGTCGAGACTATGTGCCTTCTGAACTATGCTTTTGAATTCGTCAATCCGGTCGTCCAGAATTTCAGAGGATTCAGAGAGGCGCATCGCCATGGGTTTGTACGAAAACTTCTTCATGTCTGTGTTCGAAGTAAACTTGATTCGGGATTCGGCAAAGGGGGCAATTGGTGCTTCGGCCACAGGTAAGTGCTCGTTTAATGTCTCCACCACCTGTCCTGGATTTTGTCTTTCCGCGAAAGCAAGTGGTCTGGGAAGAAGTTAGCGTGCACGCAATACAATCAATATCGTGGCCCATACTTGAATCCGTCCTGAACAACGTCTCTGTTTGCAGCCTTGAAAGATCCGGGGTTGCCATTGGTTTCAGGCCTGCTAACTTTTCTTGTGATTGGTGTGTCAAAATTTCCTTTCCGTTTTCCACCATTGCCATTGATAGCGGCCCTGCTCGGCAGCTTGTTCGGTGTGATCTCATCAAGCCTGATCAAAACTATCAGCCGTGGAAGCATAATCAGCTTGCTCATCCATACATCCCAAAGACATCACCCGTGAGAGCAACTCGAGGAGTTGCCGCTGCGCCATTCCGTCGATCGGTGCGAGTAGCATGTTTTCCTCGATTGTCTCGCTCCAGACCATCTTGCACATCCTTCTTGAACATGCGTACAGTTTCGAGGTCGAGTTTCGTCTCTTCGGAGCCCATCTTCAGGCTGTAGGATTCCCATTTGTAGAACAGTTCCTGCGGGGAGATGGAGTGTAGCCGCAGCGTAGACTCCAGCTCACCCAGAACATCGGAGGGTAAGCCATTGTCAGAAGACGGACAGAAATAGCTGTTGAGATCTTCCTTCATGGCTAACAATCGGGTGTGATCAGAGATGTTTGCTTGCGATCTGAAAATGCACTGCATATCACAATAAGTGGTTTTTGGAGGGAGACGCGACGTAACGCGATGCAACGCGTGTAAATAAATAACTAGCGTGGAAGGTGGACCTTACGAATGATAAGCTGGTATCATTTTCTGATTGGATGCAGAATCGATACGGCCGCAATCTGATCCTTCGGCTTCCTAGCGAGGCTGAACAAATGTACAAGAGAGTTTCGAGCTTTTTATTCACGTATTTTGGATCATTCTTCGCGGGAAGGCCATCTTGTCTGCCACATTTCTATATACTTCCTCCATGCAAGATTTAATGAACGATTTGCACATATCAGAAAAAGACACGATAGCAAAGCCTACAGCAGACTCATATTCCCCAAAGATAGATGATTTGTCCTTGCCGCTCTCCTCTGCCGATGGCCTTGCTAAAAAGCCCTTTGCAAGGCCGTTGGATTCCACATTACCGGTTCCAAGGCCGCCATTGACGAATGAAGAACAGAAGAAGTATGATGATCTCTTGAAAGTAGTCTCGTCCTGGACAGAAGTTCCGGAGACTTCTGCAAAAGGAGCCAGCAAATCCGCTATCACTGACAGTGAGCGCATGTTCTTGACCCGAGAATGTTTACTCCGCTATCTACGAGCCGCGAAATGGGTCAAAGCAGAAGCCGAAGCAAGGCTGATGGCGACGCTTGTGTGGAGGCGAGAATATGGAGTGGAGAAGTTGACGGCTGACTACATTTCCGTCGAGAACGAAACAGGCAAGCAGGTTATCACTGGATATGATATCAATGCCAGGCCATGTCATTATCTCGTGCCCTCAAGGCAGAACACCCCGAGAGGCGATAGACAGATACAACACCTAGTCTTCATGCTGGAAAGAGTGATTGACCTGATGGTGCCAGGTCAGGAAACTTTGGCACTGTTGATCAACTTTGCAGAAACAAAGTCTGGTCAGGGGGCCACTGTGGGACAGGGCCGACAGACTTTGTATATCTTGCAGAATCACTATCCTGAGAGATTGGGGAGAGCGCTCGTCACTAATGGTAAGTCTTCTTAAGGCTATTGCAATGTGTAAGCGAGATGCTGAATGATGCAGTACCTTTCATGATATGGGGATTTTTCAAGCTGATCACCCCCTTCATCGACCCGTTGACTCGAGAAAAGCTGAAGTTCAATGAGGATATGGCACAGCATGTGCCTCCGTCTCAGCTTCTCAAACAGAATGGTGGTGAGGTCGAATTCGAGTACGACCACACAATCTACTGGCCAGCTCTGATCCAGCTAGCGAAGACAAAAAGGCTAATTTATCAAGCTCGATGGGAAGAGGCTGGCAAGCACGTCGGGGAAGGCGAAGATTACCTCCGTGGGGGCAGTGAGGAGAGCTTATTCCAGGAAAGGCCAGAGATTGACAAGGTCAATGGACTGGGGTCATAATGCAGGAGCGTTGTTTCCGAGCTTTCGTTGCGTCTCTCTTCCAAAAGCAGCTTGATTCTCACTCGTTCTTGGTTGGCGGGCTGTGTTGGTCTCGTCTCGTACCAGGGATAGAGCACACAAACGGATAGATTTGTATAGACAGCCACACATTCAAATTGAGAGTCATACCTGAAGACCAGGCTATGTCCAATGAATTGAGCACTTATTAGCATAACTTTAGCGATTGTTAGGGCGCTGATGCATTCATTTCGCTTGGGACTTGGGATGTAATAGCCATCCAGGCCATCGAAGAAGCAGCCTACTCGACATTTTGGTAGGCTCTTCTGCCGGATGATGCCGCTGCGCTGTTGTGCAACCTGCAACTGTCCGAATCGGGCAATGGATGAGGTGTCAGGTACCGGGTCAACTCATTCTCAGTGCGGTTGACCAAAGGATTGGTAGTGGTAACAGGTATCGGGTAGCCACACCGTGCAGTAGGGTTGATTGTGCAGTGTTGGATTGAGCTGCTCGTATCCTGACCAGAGATGCACGTCTTGACGATCCTCAGCCGACTTGCTGTGCATGGCCGGCATCCGACTTCTGGGTCTCCACTCTGGAGAGGATCCAAGTATGGGAAAAAGCCTTCCCAAGTCCCCACAAGGTGGAGCCTAAGCGGTCGCCTAGCAGCTGTCAGTCCCGTCCAAGATCTCCACTGATCAAGAAAATTCACCCCGTTATCAGTGTCAGCCAATTTTCACGTGTCAACCAGAAAAGATGGGTAACTTGATCCTCTGCCTCTATATCTGCCTGTGCCTCGTCCAGGTTATTGGTCATCTGCTGTGTTCTGACCAAGACCAAGACCATACATGCTTGATAGCAGCAGCAGTTCCTTTTGCAGGGCGCCTCCAAGCCCCCCCCTCTCCACGCAGCTACCAAATTTGCTTCTCTATTCCGGCGCCCCGTCCATAAGTTCCCCAAGAATGGCCGATTCGTCGGCAGCCCCTCCAGGAACAAGCCTGCCCGCAGCTGTCCCTCCCCAATCTGGTCACAAGCCTGGCTTTGTTCAACCTTCAAGTTACCTCCGGCCAGCCCACGAGAAACGATCCATGACCTCGAGATCTGAGAAACAGATCGAAAAGGATGAGAAAAATGCTCTGGTAAGTTGCTCATCTACTTCACAGCTATTTGCCGCAGCGAGTTTTGGGGCAGTGGAATGCGCCCATAACTATGCTGTCTTCAATCTGAAGCGCCTTGAGACTGACCAGTCGCTTCATCTACTAGAGTGCCATTCGCAAATTCCTGAAAGTCCGCACGAGTTACGATGTCCTACCTCTCAGCTTTCGCCTTATCATCTTCGATACTGCCTTGACTGTTAAAGAGAGCCTCAACATTCTGGTCCAAAATGGTAACCTGGGTTCACAATGCCCAATCGATTACCAAGCTTACCAGGCTGTTCCCAGGCATCGTTTCTGCTCCGCTATGGGACTCCAGCTCGTCCACCTTCGCCGGCCTTCTCACCACTTCTGATTACATGAATGTCATTCAGTATTATTGGCAGAATCCCGCCGCACTGGCGCAAATAGACAAATTCCTATTGAGCAAGCTAAGAGGTGGGCGTTATACCTTGTGCCAAAGAAATCATGCTAAATTGGTGCAGATGTTGAGCGCGCCCTCGGTGTTGTACCACCCGAGACAGTCTCGATTGACCCCGAGAAGCCTCTTTACGAAGCATGTCGCAAAATGCTGAAATCTCGAGCCCGTCGGATACCCCTGATATCACTAGACAGCCAGACCGGACGAACAATGGTAACAAGCGTCATCACTCAGTATCGAATTCTGAAATTCGTGGCTGTCAATGTTGGCGACACAACAAAGCTGCGGAAACCTCTGCGTTCTCTACATCTCGGCTCTTTTGAAAACCTTTGTACAGTGTCCATGGATACATCGGTGATAGATGTCATCTTTATGATGGTCAAGAGGAGTATTTCCAGTGTGCCAATTGTGACTTCACAAAGTAACGCCATCAACGTCAGAGCTAAAGGGGTCGTTGCTGACCTCGTCCAGATATTCTTCTCAACGTATTTGAGGCTGTTGATGTCATCGCTTTGATCAAAGGAGGGGATTACGAAGCTCTTCAGCTATCGGTCGGCGAGGCGCTAAAGAAGAGACCACAAGTAAGACGATTTGCTCGCAACCAGGTATTCTAGCTAACCCGCCACAGGATTATCCAGGCATATACACCTGTTCCATGGACGACGGGCTCGACACCATCTTCGAGACCATTCGCAAATCCCGGGTTCACAGACTGATGATAATCGACGAGGGTCAGCACCTCGAAGGTCTTCTGTCACTAAGCGACATCCTTGAATACATACTACTGAAAGGCGAGGCCGAGGAGATTGCTGATTTATGACCCCCTCGCTACCGGGCGGCTCTTTGACACGATACCTTGATTTGAATGAGAAGTAAATAGCATAGCACTGGCGTTGAAGGTAAGGACTAGATCAAGCATCTAGCTGATTCTGGTGGGGTGGATTGCTCATCGAATACGAGAGGGAGCTTGGAGTAGTGAAAGTTAGATCGCATGGGATGGGGATGGGGATGGGTGGCAAACTGAATTGAAGCGAATCAGACACAGAACCTAGACCGGACCCGGGTGTTTGACAATGATTTTGAAATGATAGATCAATCGGAGCAACTTTTCAACCGCTCGAAAGCATTTCTAGCCGTTACTCATCATATCCGCATATGATTCAAATACGTGGAGCTTCTTCTTGCTCGTAGTCACTGCGGCACTTTTTTTCTGACCACGCTCTGAACGGTCCTCCCATCGTCATCCATCCAGAAGATCCATACACGATGAGTGAGAGTGAGAGACACACACACACAACTTAGTCGGAAGCACGGATCCTGTACCCCGATAGCGTATATACACACTGCATCACCGCTGTCGGCATATACATGTCTAGCCTTCCCCTTTGAATATTGGGGGGGAAATGGGACTTGGAGGGGGGGCGGGAAGGGCACGAACCTTTGGGGGCTAGATAGTATTGCAATATACTACCCTGGATCTCAGCGCTTCATTCACTTTGAACTGAAGAATGGGCGCCGCCGCGTCGCGACAGCAGGGACTCGGAGAACAGAAAGGGGAGCGGAGGCATATATTAAAGAGATGAGCGACGGAGAGGAAAGCGGTGCAAGGCATTGATTGCGTGGGGGTCGAATCGGACTCTTTGCAGAGGAATTTCTTCTTCTTCTTCGAGAGAGAAAGCTATCTGTGCCCCTTCTAGTTACCTGGCAGTAGAAGCAGCAGCAGTTGCTCTTCGACTCTTTCCCAACCTCTTCTTGCCACCGGCACCGGGTCCAGCGGCCTTCATCTTGCGGGTGGAGAAATCCCGCATGTCAGCGGTGCTGGCTGCGTCGCCGCTCTTGGCGAAGCGTTTCTTCCCGCCGAATCCGAACTTCTGGTCGCGTTTCTGCCGCTTAAATTTGCTGCTGCTCTCTTCTCCTCCTTTACCGCGGGGTCCGTGGCGGCGATCGGGCTTCCCGCTCGCGTCTTCGATGTTGATGTTCTCGAAGAGGTCGTCTGCCTCGTTTACCGTGCCTGTGTCCTGGCCTTTTCGTTCTGGGGGTCATTTTGGTCAGCTGTCCATGAAATACAGATATCTTCCGTTAGGAGAGGGGGGACCATACTCCTTTTCAGGCTGCTGATCTTCTCCAGCGTCTGCCTCTTCTCCTTCGCCCTCTCCTGTTCTTTCGCTACCTGCACCGCCTTGCCGAACTTCTTTGCATCTCTCACCCTCCGCGCTTCCGCAGCGGCTTTCTTGTCCGCCGCGGCATCGTACATCTTCTTCTTGATTTTGCCCATGTGCTCGTCGCTCTTCACCATCTCGGCAAAATAGTCGCCCGGTCTCGTAAATGGAACCTTTTCTTTCTTTAGTAGGCTCCGTGCATCCGTCGCTGCGGTGCGGCAGATGCGGTAAAATTCTAGTTCTCGTGTAAGGTCGTCGTTGGGGTCGGGTATTGAGGCAGAAGCTGCGGGTAGGGAAGTTAGGATCAAGGAGTTGTGAGCGGAGAAAGAAAAGGTTCCATTTACGAGACCGGGCGACTATTTTGCCGAGATGGTGAAGAGCGACGAGCA
>QQTW01004444.1_pt1 | contig 10520 bp, 9 predicted proteins | sample 1904831 | NCBI WGS metagenome assembly QQTW01 (sample SAMN09435610, study PRJNA476489) | Subsurface metagenome, whole genome shotgun sequencing project.
AGAATTGGTGCAACCGTTAAGCGTTTAAATTTTGGATTGCTTGCATAAGCCCAAGGAGCCAGGAGTCAGGAGCCAAGAGGCTCCTGACTTTGTTTGAAGATGTGGCTTGACTATTAAAAAATAAACATACGGGCACCATGGCGGTGGACTGAAAAAAGTTCTATGCACACACTCCCATAACCAACTCAGGCTTCACTTTTTATTCATAAATGAGCTTTTAACAAATACCTTGCTTGGAGTCCTGTATAGGGGTATTATTAATGTCTTAGTAAAACTTAATATATAAGTTAATCTAGGCTTGACTCTGAATGAGCGTTGATGAAGTTTTGGAAGCTGTAGAACAAATTTTGCAACCCAAGCAACTCGGTTCTATAGAGCGATTTGTGTTGCGTCAATCGTGGCTAGGGCAGAATTACAGCGAAATGGCGAAGGCATCGGGCTACGGTAGCGACTACATTAAAGAACTTGGCTCCCAATTGTGGCAAGACCTTTCAGGAGCACTTAAACAGAGGGTAACGAAAAAAAATCTGCACCTAGTCTTGAGTCAGTACCAGCAGGACGGGATAGCTCAGCACAAGAACCAGTACCAGCAGAAGTTTACAAAAGACACCACACAAGAGGGGCTAGATTTAGCCACAAACACTGAGATAGACTTTCCCAGCGGTCCTGTGCCGCTTGATTCCCCACTCTACATCAATCGCCCTCCAATCGAAGAACTTGTTCGCGCCACAATTAGGCAACCTGGATGCTTGCTCCGGATCAAAGCACCTAGTAGAATGGGGAAAAGTTCGCTGCTCAATCGGATGATTGCTCACGCTAGAGAGCAGGGTTATCAAGTTGTCTATTTAGACTTTCAAGAAGCTGACGAAGCCATTTTTACTTGTTTGGATAAACTTCTGCGTTGGTTGTGTGTCAATATCAGCAGACAGTTGAACCTCGCCCCTAAACTGGATGATTACTGGGATGCAGAGATGGGCAGCAAGGTAAGCTGCAGAATCTATTTTCAGGCGTATCTGCTTGAGCAAATCGATAGTCCTTTTGTCTTGGCTTTGAATGAAGTTAATCGGGTTTTTGAACATCCCAATATTGCCCACGACTTCTTGCCAATGCTGAGATTTTGGCACGAACAGGCAAAGCAGGAGAATATCTGGCAAAAACTGCGCTTAGTGGTAGTTCACACAACAGAAATCTATATCCGGCTCAAGCTCAACCAATCGCCTTTTAATGTGGGGCTAGCAATTTCACTGCCACCGTTTACCTTAAAGCAGGTACAGGATTTGGCACAGCGCTATGGACTAGATTGGGCAGCGGGAGCAGTTGGGGCGCAACGCATTGCGCCTCTACAAGCAATGGTGGGGGGAAATCCCTATCTGGTGAGCCTTGCACTTTATCATCTGCGTCGGGGGGAGATGACACTCGAAGAGTTATTACAAGCAGCTCCTACACTAGCTGGGATTTACAGTCACTACCTACGGGAGCACTTGACCTTACTCAAAGGTGAACCACAATTGGCGTTAGCTTTGCAACACCTTGTAGGTGCTAATCATAGCGTACCGCTAGACGCGATCGCCGCTTACAAATTAGAAAGCATGGGGTTGGTTCAACTACATGGCAATCAGGCAACGCTTAGCTGCGATTTGTATCGCCTCTATTTTCGCGAACAGCTAGGACTGTTCTTAGGGGTTGCAACTGCAACGCCAAGCTTTCTGAATTCCGAGATGATAAATGAGGCTGTTGAAGAACCACTCTTCCAAGCCAGAACAGAGGGGTGCGATGCCGTAAGGCTTGCCCCTAATGACTATCGCAAAGATGGCGATCGCCCGACGCCAAATCCGCATTCGTCCGCAGATAATCCCGTACCCAATTGCAACCATACGCCAGTTCATCTAGCTTGAGAATTCGCTGCAAATCCCACAAAATCACCGTCTGCTCCTCACTTGCCGAGGCAATTGTCTTACTGTCGGGACTAAAATCGACATCCCAAACTATAACGCTATGTCCGTTAAGGGTTGTTAGCCTCGTGCCGTCTAGCTTCCAGAGTTTGACCGTGTTGTCGTGACCTCCCGTGACTATCATCTGACCATCCGGACTAAAAGCAATTCTGGTAAAGTTTATTAATCCGTTATAAAAAACTCTGTTCACAATTAAATTCATATCAGCCTATGTAGCTCAGCCGTGCAAGAAGGTGTGAATTAGCTTAGGATCTGGGTTAAGTCTGCTTGCCGTTAGACTCTCTTCGTCCACAAACTTGTTGGACACGGTTCAACTACATAGTGTGTATGAATGTGAGCTCTGGTGGGAGTAACAGTTTGTGGTTTTATCAATGGTTCGAGCGCTTGGGTTGGCCCCGCTCCTACTTCGGGAAGGTCTTTCTAATTGCCTTCATAGCCAACCATTTTCCCTTACTCTGTTTCATCGTTTACCTCCTCTTTGACCCTGGAAATGCAGCAAGCTGGATAACTGTTTTGCTCCTAGTGCTGGCGACACTAGCGGGGACTACACTAGTTTTTTGGGCTTGGCACCAGTTGTTAGAGCCGGTGCTGCTGGCCAAGCAGGCACTGGCAGGTTATTTGGCTCACGGTCAGGCAGTCGAGCTACCCACTTGCTTTGGCGATGAAGTTGGTTTGCTACTCAACCATGTGGTTGATATCATTCAAAGATTTGAGCGAAGTCGGCTGCTGCTGGAGCAAATAGCTACTGAAGATCTCCTTACGGGTCTACCTACCCAGCGCGCAGCAGATAGGCAATTGCAACAAAGTCTGAGTCTAGGCGGACGGAAACAACTGCCAATTGGCATTGCACTTTTGAGTATAGATAATTTTAAGCGCGTCAATGATCGCTATGGGGATGCAGCCGACGATCAAGTTTTGGTACAGCTAGCTGCTCATTTCAAAGACACATTGCGGGGGGGGGTGACTGGGTAGCCCGCTGGGAAAGAGATCAGTTTCTAGTTGTCATCTTTGCTGACCGAAACGGCACCCGAATCGCCTTAGAGCGAATTCGCAGCGAAATAGCCAATCTGAATGTAACTGTCGCTAGGGCTGAAATTAAACTGACCGTCAGTATTGGCTTTACTATGGCTAGAGGCGCTCTAGAAGCGCAAGCTTGCCTGGATCGGGCTCAAATAGCTCTTTCTCAGGCAAGACAAGGTGGTCGAAACCGGGTGAAAATTTTCACAACTCCAGCCTAAGAGGGTTCAAATAATTATGATTGAATTTCATCACAGAGATGGCGATCGCCATCCTTGACCTCTGCACTGGTTCGCAAATAGTCCTTCATCAAAAATTTTGGGTAGAAACCCCGTCCTTCTAGGACGGCTTTATATTAGTAATGTGTTACTTTAACCAAACTTTTTAAGATTTTTAGCGATTGATTTAACAACGCAAAAATGTGAGTATATAGATGGTCGCTGACCCACCCGCGACGATGGAGACATAAACCCTAACACCAAAGTTTGTTTAAAAGGCAACGGGGAAGAAAAATCGGTAGACTCCCGACCCTGCCGGAGGTGACCTCCGGCAGGAAAGCGGGAGCGCATTCCGCGCCGGGAAAAGCATAAGGGGCAATGGGTTAGATCTATCCCTGAGTGACGAAAACACATAGAAATTCTTTTTGGATTTCGATACATGATGACGCTGCGGGACACGCAGTTTGAGTCTGTGGAGCGAGCGTAAGACCCAATGGCCGAGGAAACAAAGCGATCGAGGGCAGTTGCTGAGAAACAGAAACCTAAGTAGGTGACTCTTAGGAATCACTGCCGTTCTACGGCGGTGAGGATGTCAAATAATGACACCCATACGCCAGGGGATCTACCCTGAGAATCTGCTCCAAATTCCACAGAATTACCATGCTGTCGTTACTGGCTGAAGCGATCGCCTTGCCGTCCAGGCTAAAATCAACAGCCCAGACTTGAGAACGATGTCCACTGAGAGTAGTCAGCAACGTACCGTCCACTGTCCAGAGCTTAACCGTGTGATCCAGACTTCCGGCGACGAGCATCTGACCGTTAGGACTGAAATCCACTCGGGTTAGACCAGCCCCGTTGCCGCGAATAGTTTTTGACCACGTCCCGTCTGACTGCCACAATTGAATAGTGCCATTGGCGTTAGCCGAGGCGATCATGCGACCGTCAGGACTAAATGCAACTCCTCCAACCTCCCCGTCGTTTCCTTTTAGCGTTCTCAGGAGAATGCCATCCAGTTTCCACACTTTTACAGTGCCGTCTGCACTGGCGGAGGCGAGCCGATCGCCACGAGGACTGAACGTCACTTGGAACACTTTATTTTGATGCCCTGAGAGCGGTCGAATCAATGTGCCATCCTCTCGCCAGAGCCGGATAACACCGTCATTACCAGCAGTGGCAATGATTTGACCATCTGGGCTAAAGGCAACAGATCTGACAACACCATCTTGTTTAGTTAGCATTCTATAGGGATGAGTTTGAAACTCACTCTTATAATCTTGCTGCCAGAGTCGGACGATGCCATCATCACCACCTGCGGCCAGGATTTGGCCATTTGGACTGAACGCAACGGCATGAAGCGCCACCCCATCCCCGTTCAAGGTTTTTAACACTGTCCCGTCGGGTTTCCAAAGCTTGATCTGCTTATCGCCGCTGGCTGAGGCAATCCGTTGACCATCTGGACTAATCGCCACATCCCAGACCGTTGCCTGATGACCTCTAAGCGCTCTTAGCAAGGCAGTTTCAGGCTTCCTGAGGTTGAGCGTGGCATGTGGGCTTGCCAAGGTTCCATAAACGGCTTGCTGAAGCACCTGTTCCACCTGCTGCTCTAGGTCTGCATTAACCATGTCTACTTCCTGGAGCAGTTGCTTTGCCCGGATGGCATCGACCAAGGCATTCATCTGTTGATTTGAGGCGAAGTGTCCTTGAGACGACGAGGTCAATGCCTCAATCTCGCCGATTCTCGCTTCACGGGCACTAGCAACCGCTTGACGGTGCTGCGAAAGCGCGGATAGCCACAAACACAAAAAGATCACAGACTTGAAGGTCATCACGGTCGCCAGAAAGGCAAGGAGTCGGTTTTTTCGTCTCTGCTGCCTGATGTGCTTTTGCTCCAACAACAGCCGTGCTTCCACTTCCTTAACACGCTCCGCTTCCATTGCCTTTTGCACTTCCTGGCGATCGCACTCAAGGCTTGCTGTTAAAAACCGATAATCCAGGTCGCTTAAACGTTTGCCTTTTGCCCAACTTTGGGCATCTTTCAAAGCCTGCCCCCGCAGCAGTCGAGATGCATCGGTTTGGTTTGAGATAATCCAGGCATCGAACCCTTGACAATAGGGGCGCAGATTGTTGAGATGCTTTTCTACCCACTCCAGGTTAAATACAGTTTGATAAATCGGGTTATTGATATTCAAATAGCCCTGCTGCTTGACGACCAAACCACTTAACAACAGCTCGCTCTGTTCGCGGCTATCATCTGTTTTGATTTCAGTGCCTTGTAGGAGTTGCTGATAAATGCCTAGCAATCTGCCCGCCATATACTCATTGTGTAGGAGGCGATCGCGAATTGTCCGTAAATGCTCCGGTTCGTCCTGCGACTCCCAGTTGTGAATGATGCGGGACTTCACCACATTCTCCACCCAAAATGCTTCCATGCCGGAAGGAATCGTTAGCACGCTGCTCACCGTGTCTTGGCTAGTGCTCACGACTAACTGACACAACTTTTGAGTGAGGAATGGTTGCCCCCCAGTCCACGTAAGGATCTCTTGCAGCACTTCCTGGGAATCCCCTTCGTTGACTACTAATCCTCGCGCCAATGGCTTTGCCTCCTGCAATTCAAAGCCACGGAGTTCGATCGCCTTACCAATGTTAAACGGGGTGCGCTTGCGGTCTTGAATTAAATCTGATGGCGTACCAACCCCAAAGATAGCAAAAGTAATACGGTTGAATTCTGGATTAACTGCCCGTTGGTTATAGCAAAAGCGAATTAAAGCAAAAAAGTCATCAACAGCAAAATCAAGGCTAAGAATACTATCTATTTCATCAATAAAGACAAATAGTCTTTGGTTCGGAAATTGGGCGAGCAGCACTTCGGAGATGAACTGACTTAACCTCTGGGATAAGGAAACATCCTCATGCTCCTGCCACCAGGCTTTTAGATTGACACTTCCTAATAATTTGAACCCTGACCATAGGTCACCAACCACTCCCTTGTACCACTGAGCAGGGGTAGTATTCTCACTGCCGATATTCGTCATATCTACCGTGGTACATTTACAGCCTTCTTGTTGCAGGCGATACTTTGTTCTGACGAGGAGCGAGGATTTACCTATTTGCCGTGAGTTAAGAATATAGCAAAACTCACCCCGTTTCAAGGCTGTATAGAGTTCCGCATCAGCTTGTCGCTCCACGTACGTGGGAGCATCACCACTTAGAGTGCCGCCGACTTGGTATTGATAATTAGTCATTCTCTACTGGTGTTCGCTATTGACATACTCACTGGCAGCAATCGGCACAGTGATTCTTAACGCTTCAACGGGTTGTGCAACCGAAGTCGTCTTACCATCCCTCTGCGTCCGTTTAGAGTCGTGGCGATGCCCCATCCCGACTTTATTTATATTTTTGGCGGCATTCTCGTCTCGATCATGCTCTGTACCGCAATTCAAGCATTGAACTGATCTAACTTTCAAATCTAATTTGCCCCATCTGTAGCCGCAACTAGAGCAAATTTGACTCGTAGGTTCCCATCGGTTGAGCACTTGAAAGTCGTGACCAAATTTTTCAGACTTAGCCTCGCACAGAGTTCTAAATTCCCTCCAACCTTGCTGACTAATTACCCTCGCAAGCTTGCGATTTTTGACCATGCCAGAAACATTCAAGTCTTCCAAAACGATAGTTTGATTTTCACTTACCACTTTAGTAGACAGCTTGTGCAGGAAATCCTTGCGGGTGTCAGTAATTTGGTTGTGCAGTTTAGCAATTTGAATTCGGGTCTTGTTCCTCCGTCTTGAGTCTTTTTGTTGCCGTGCGAGTCTTAGTTGCAGTCTGCGAACTTTGCGATCAAGTTTTTTGTAGCTAGGACTTTCAGCTTTCTCCCCGTTGCTCATTGCTGCAAAAACTTTGACGCCTAGATCAATGCCGATGCTTTTGTTTTTAGCTTCGAGTTGAACAGGCTGAACTTCTACAACAAAACTCAATAAATAGCGTCCACTGCAATCTTTAATGACTGTGACAGAGCTAGGTTCTGACGGCAATGCTCTAGACCAAATTGGCTTAAGATTACCAATCTTAGCTAAATAAACTAAATCATTCTTAACTGAAAATCCCGCCTTGGTAAATTCAGCCGCCTGCTGGTTAGTTTTCTTTTTAAATCTAGGAGTACCTATTTTGCCGCCTTTTCTCTTGCCGCTATGGGAATTGAAAAAGTTTCGATAGGCAATATCTAAATTTCTGAGAGATTGCTGCAAAGGTACAGACGAAACATCGAGGAGCCATTGGCGTTCCTCTGTCTTTTTAGACAGAGTGAGCATTGCTGAAAGTTTGTTGTATCCGGGTAACTTGCAAAGGTTGCTTGCAAACAGCTAAGGCATCATTCCAGACCACGCGAACGCAACCAAACAACTGAGCTAAGCTCTGTCGCTGTTGGTCTGTCGGATAAAATCTGTACTGATACCTGCCTTTCATGCTTTGCGCGGTTGTTTGGTCTGTTGAGCTATTATATATTGGTCTACTCAAGATGACAACTCTATTTCGTAAAGAGCGGCACAGTGTTTCAGACTTAAAAATTCACGCTTGGAAAGCGTTACCAAATATAGACGTAAAATATTTACGCTTTCATTGCCTTGCTGTAATTGAAAAATCTTTCAGAGAAGTAGCTGCGAGGATGGGTTTACAGATACAGGAGTTTAACGGTGAATCCGCGCCACTACCACGTCCTGATTGAATATCCACCAAACGCTCGCCATATCTCAAATGGTTAATGCTCTTAAAGGCGTATCTAGTCGCCGCTATGGACAGGCTGGATACGCCAAACCATACGGAAGAGATGCGTTGTGGAGTCCTAGCTACTTCGTATCTTCGCGTTTGAGGTGCGCCGCTTGAAGTCCTCAAACGATACATCCAAAATCAAGAAAAGCCGTCGTAGAACGACGGGGTTTTTACCCAAATTCTCGATAAAAATGACCCGGAGGCACCAAGGTTATATATTGATCTATTTTCTGAAAGGCTTGTCCAAAATAAGGTATATAAGCCAATCTCTTGAGCGCATTTTTTATTGATTTTTTCATGATTACATCTTTTTAGATAACTAGTTACTGCGCTAGAGTTAATTTTTATAACTTAAGAAAAAATCATTGACTCTAGTTTTGACCCAACGTTTCTTGCTGTGCAACTCATATTTGATAGCTACCTGCCACCGCTGAAACAGAGGAAGAGCCTTTCGATAAGCCCTCAAAAGGCGTTCATTGCGCTCAAAGGTCTGATCGCCGCTAGTCAAAGTTTTTGTACCCTTGATAATCCTCCAGTTTCCCCAAGTTTCGTCTACATACTTGACTGTTGCCACTTGCACAGCCCTGAGGATGAAATCTAAATCCATTGAATAATGGTCGTTGACATCGTAGGGGCCTATTATTTGATGCAACGAAGTATGGTAAAAATATGCAGAAGGGTTATATGGGAAAGGATATCTATGCCACCATCCCGTCAGCAAATGGGCTAAATTCAATTTTGCTGGTTTATTTACGTCAATAAGATTGCCTTCATCGTTCCATAGATTACAGTTTCCGACAAGCAAACTTGGCTCCGGTAGAGTTTTGAAGATTTCAGAGATGCGCTTCAGCACATTTGGCTCATAAAAATCATCCACGTTCAAAATTCCCAGAATCTCCCCTTTAGCCATTGCAATTCCCTTGTTCATCGCGTCTGATTGCCCCTTGTCTTTTTCGGAAATCCACCGGATGTGCGGGTACTCCTGGGCATACTGCTTGATGATTTCTACGGTTCGGTCTGTGGATCCGCCATCCATAATGATATGCTCAACATCAGGGCAGGCTTGGTCGATGACGACTTTGATGCACGACTCAATGAATCGCTCTCCGTTATATACTGGCGTGATGACGCTGATCATAGTGCTGCTTATCTGGGCGATCGAAAAATAAATAGGTCAGCTAGTATAAGTTCAGCGATTAGCGAGCTCTTTGAGAGCCAGAGCTAAGCCTCTTTGTGAGGCATCATAAACGCGACGTGATTTCGGCTCCATTAGCCAACGTCGGCAGTATTGCGCTAGCCTTAATTGCCAAGGCGGCTTAGGCGGAAGAGCACCCCGCAAGGAATCCAGGATAGCGAGAGAGTAAGTCATTCCCTCCGCTAACCTTAGCAGGTAATCCTCTTGAATACGATAGGCCGGGATTAAGTGAGTCAATTTCAAAGATGTAAACAGCCCTGTACCTAAGCCAATATCACAGGCTGTGAACGCCATGTCCGAGTCTCCACAGGAAGTAAGTAGCTTACCCTTGCGATCCATACCAGCTCGTTCAGGTTGTGAACGAACCAACTCCGCATACTTTTCAGCAACAACCTTGCGCACACACATTCCAGCTCCAGAAGGGGTTGTTTGGTACTGATTTAATAAGTTTGACCATTTGTCTCGGTCAAATTCTCTAATAGCTAACATGTACCAGTAAGGTTTTGTCCATTCTGGAGGTTGCTCTTCAAAGTCCGGTACGATTTGGCCGCCCCACGCTCCGAGAGTTGGCCATTCTTTGCTGATTTTCAGTGCCACTTCCAGGTATTCTGAATCCAACACGTTATCGTCATCAACAAAGACTAGAGTTTCGCTTTCAGCTTCCTGAATTCCTCGCAACCGAGCAGGTGTAAGACCTAGTTGATCTTCTCGAATGTGACGAGCATTGGAATGCCAAGTCAAATCAATTTCTGAAGAAAGCAGTTGATTACTGGCATTATCAATTAGCAAGAGTTCCCATTGCTCCATCGGTAAGGTCTGAGACTTTAGTGCCTCTACTACCTGAGCGAGGTAATCACGCCGAGGATTGTGGGTACAGATAATAACGCTTATGACTGCCTTCATAACAGGAATAATGCATTTTGTTTAAACAAATCTCACTAATCGTCTTAACTTTATCAAAATCAATGTTAGGTAATGTGTTTTATTTAGCGAAAATAGCTAATTTTTAACATATACAGTACAGTGAATAGTGATAGTCAATAAGGTGCATTTTCGCTTCATAGTCTTGTGGGTTGTGTCCAGCGCAAGCCTGACATCATCAGTTTTTGCAACAGAGCCGCTTCAACTTTTACTAATCGGCGTCTTGCGGCTTAAGAGAAAGTCACGCAGTTGCTTGCCAACCACCTCAAGCGAAAAGCACTCCTCCACACGGTATCGGGCACGCTTGCCCAACTCGCGCCCCCAAGCTTCATCGTCCAAAACACGACCAAGCGCTACGGCCAGAGCCTGGGCGTCCTCGCGTGGCACTACTAGCCCACCTGAAGCCTCGCCTAGCTCGAGGATGTCACGCACACCGGGAGCATCGGCTGCTACCAC
>QQTW01004445.1_pt1 | contig 10520 bp, 15 predicted proteins | sample 1904831 | NCBI WGS metagenome assembly QQTW01 (sample SAMN09435610, study PRJNA476489) | Subsurface metagenome, whole genome shotgun sequencing project.
CTCATCTCTTGGTAAGGCCGTCAGGCCTTCCGGAGATCATTCGTGCCCCCCCCCTCCTATCCAGGATCATACCTAATTATCAAGGGTCCTTCACCAGCTTGAAAATTATTAGACCGGGTATATCCAGCACCAAAGCAATCACCGATCCAAATGCAAGTATTTTGTCATCAGCCAGAGCCATCAGCACAATGTCCACGCGAGAAGCTATTTCGAAAAACGCATGCCACTCGAGAAAAGAACCATTCATCCGATTGAGCGTGCCTTGGAAAGGGGAGAGCCTTACGTACAGACAGGATTCGGGGGAAAGCAAAGAACGTTATCAGCTCTTGCTTCATCCACGAGACATACTGAACACCGCTTGTCCAGTAACCCATAGACATGATTTAAATATCTTTGCTGCTTCAGGATTGTGAATTGGACCAGTGGCTTGGGTGACAACTAGAAGACTTGAAATGCCGGGTCTTATCATGCAGGGAGGGATGTGGAGATCGACAGAGGTGAGTTGGGAAGGCCAAGAAAATAAAGCTCTTGCAAAAGGGAATTTTCATTGCTATCGCTATTGCTGTATTGTCTACCCTGTCGACTAACCTCGACCGACATTTGTCTATCTTTTGGCATTACGGCCGAACACTTCGAGCACAAACACTCCGAGCCCGTGTTTTGCAGTGCAAAAAGGGTTATTCCGATCAAGGGGAACGGAATCAGGGGACAAGGAAAAGACAAGGAAGTTTACACTGAACACAACGAAAATTCAAGAGTTTCCTACCGTCTAGTCGCTAACACAAGCGCGCAAGGCCAAGTAAATTTCCTCTTCACCCCCTGTTCCCCCATAACACCTCTCGATTCCTCAAACAGTTCATCAATCTCAGTATCTCCCTTCCCCACCGCCTCCCTAAAACCAGGAAACAGACCTTGAAACACGCCTTTAGCGTCTCGATATCCCATTCATTCTGCTAGAAGTCTCTATCTTCTTCCACAACCACCTTTTCCCCCTCCCTTACATTTGTAGTTGGCTCAGTCGGATACCTACACGCTTCTTCCCCGAGAAATGGGAGCGTACTATAAGTATTTTATTTATATCGCCTTATATCAGTCTAAATCTGCGGATCAAAGGGAAGAAAATCGAGCCAGCTTTTCATAGCGTCGGCGCAGCGATTGATGCCCCAGGCTCGGCGGGGCATGCTGCCACTAATGACTTTCTTCCAATTGAGGACCATATTTTTATCTAGTAGAGGCTGACCAGAGGCCAGGAGCGTGGGGTCTGAGGAAGTAGGACGACCGTAAAACCAGGCTGCTAAGGTGCGCCTGGTTTGAGGAGGTGGCCAAACTATGGAGGCCGGAGTCACAGTCTATGAGGAGAACGCATTCACCAGCAGTGATAATATCAGCAGAGGCGGCGGGATGGTGATACGCGAGGTCTTCCGCTTTGAAATGCCTATAGCAGACACGTGACTCGTATTGTTTGGATAACCGATTTTCGGCCACTGCGTTGATGGTGTCAGAGGAAATAACGTGGGAATAGTGGCGAACGAGGTCTTCGACGATTTTACCGGCGCCGGTCCCAACATCGTGAGCAATATATTGAGATGAGGAATGCGAGGCATGGTAGTCGTGGATGATCTTGTAGATTGGCTTGCTGTAGTTTGGTCGCGTGGAGACGTAGGCATCCCAGAATTCATAGTCAGAGGCGGCGACCTTCCAGAAGTCTTCCGAGTCCTTGAGTTTGCCGTACTGTGATCCGAACTCCATGGTAGGAGAGCAATGTACGAGGTCGCTATGTTTGAGCCTTGTTATGGTGGTAGTATTCAAGGGAATCCCTGGAGTCCGAAACTTGGTTCTTCAGTCGTAAAGTTCGAGGATTGCTTTTTAAACTAGCTTCTCGCAAAGTAACCACGTAGGACCGACGCAAGCAACTTCAGATGCCCATCCTTGATGCAAGATTGCCTTGGCCGTGGTTGCATGGTGAATGTGCAGCAGAGCTACATATGCTGTCAAATTCTCTCTGCCCACCACGGCCATACATTACCAACGGCTTTCGCGCTCCAGTCTACTGACCAACCTTCGTTTGGATGGCGAGGTATAGTTTTCTTTATGCACCTAGCAGCTTACACCTTGGAAAACGCCCTGCAGCAAAATTAATATGGGTTGATTAGCTTATGTTTAAACTCCTCGTTGGGATGTTACAAATTGCTCTTGATTTTCGCTAAGAGACTTCTTGGAGAACGTTCACACCAGCGAGTTAGCCATGATTCGCTTATTCAGGCCGTAAGAAGTATCCCAGGTCCTGGCCCTACCTCCAGTTGCTTTGGTATATATTTTTGGCCTTCAAGACTTCCAATCAGCGAAGTCAGGAAACAGAGGTCTATACTGGTCTTCAACAGCAGACCTCTCGGAGAAGCCGGTACCATCTTCGGGCTTCGTAAAGAGAACCTAGATTGATCCACATATCCTGCAATATCATTGCAGCAGCCTGTTCAGCTAGCCCATACAATGTAGCTTGAGGATGGCCTCCGATGGCGACAGGGAGGAAGCTGGCATCAGCGATACGCAATCCGGCGATACCATACACACGAAGACGAGTGTCGACTACTTTGCCCAGAGCTGCAGTACCCGTTGCATGTGGATGTGAAACACCGGCCATTTTGATCCTCGCGTCGATGTCGGCGTCTGGGGGGTCCGCGGTTCGTCTAGGTGTCCCTTCAGGTTGTTCTTCTCGCTCAATGTATTCCTTCTCAGATGCAGTCGTGAGTAGCGCTCCCAGGATGCGACCGACGCCATGTATAAGAGCTGTGCGATCTGCTTCTGTGTCGTAAAAAAATGGGATCGATCGCCGGCGGATCTTTCGGCAACGAGGAAACGATCTGCAAAATTCCGCGAGACGTTGGGGTGAGAACCATCGTGGATGTTGCGATGTACGAGCCATCTACTGGGACTGGGGACTGTAGAAAACCATCGTCTCACCAAGGACTTTGCTGGATCCACCAGGGATTGATCGTTCAACCTTTCATTGGCAAAATCCAATTCCATCGGTGAGATCAGCAGGTCTGATGGCGTTCCTTCATTGATAGTCCAGCCGAACGGTAAACCCTTGAAGAGCGCTGAGTTATCCCATCCTGGACCCCCTGTACTTAAACCCTTCTCTGGGCTACGTAGCTTCCGGGTTTGAAACAAGGCAAAATGATCGAAGTAATTAAGCCCAACCTCAGGATTGTCCATGACCACAGGTATAGGTAAAAGATACTACCTAAGATATCCATAATAAACCTGTTATAAACCCTATATACCGCGGCGGGACCTCGGTACAACGGAAGCTAGACATAATTAGGAACGGTGACATTCCGTCTACAATATATTAGTGCTAGTAGAAAAGTGTATAGAATTCTAAGCTAGAAGATCTTATTAAGTACTACTTTTTCTGTGACAACGTCTATTTATCTTATACAACGTAGCTTTACCAAATCATATATATAGTATATTAATATACTTGCCGAGTTTTATAGAACGACCGTCTATTGGTGTTATATTTTTATATATTGGATCGGTTATAAGGTCCTAGCGTCTCGATTCCAGCCTTTAAGAGATAAATATCTTAACAGCTATCTTTCATAACTCTTTACGCTGCATCACGAGTCGCTTTCGAAGCGGCGTCAGCTGCAGACGCGAGAGATCGCCGATACTCGTCCTCAAGAAGACTCTGCTTCTTTACAAACTCGAGTACGATTTCCTCCTCGGTACGTGCTCTATCTAAATGCTTCTCTTTCTTTGGCAACTGCTCTTCCAGCTGTGGTGGCTTCTGGTAGCCGGATTTCGACCGCTCAAGTGCAGTCTTTATATTTTCATCATCATCTGTGTCCACTCCCGAATCATCGTCTCCCAGACCTATACCTTCTTCTCGCTTGGGCTGCGAGGACAAACTCCGCTGCAGGGCCTGTTCCAATCTTGCATCCTGATCAGGTAGAGCAGAGTCGTTACCAGTGACGTTTGTCTCTCTAGCCTCTGTGGCTTCCGCTACACTTGCTTGAATTGCTTTTTGGATTGCTCGGTTTTCATCACCGCTTTTCGACGCTGCTCGAAGCTCCATGACACTTGCTCGAATAGCTCGCTCAATCATAGCGTCTTCCTCGGGATTGCCATGAGAGGTAGCCTTTACGGATTGCTCAATGGCTTCCTCGAATGTGGCACTGTCGGTATGCCTAAGGTCACTACTGAATGCTGTCTGCTGAGGCGACGAAGTCATGTTCTCATTATGCTCGCGAGCTGAGGCTCCGTGAGCAGGTAGTTCGGTATTCTTTTGCGATTTCTCGTGCTTTGTTTTCTTCTTTCTTTCCTCAAGAGTTGCATGCGTAGCGTTCTTGACCCTTAGAAAGACGTAATCGAACTGCTGATGCGGCCCACATAGCTTATGTTGGTCTCTCTCTTTGTGCAACGCTATTTGGGCAGCATGCCAGCGTTTGACAACATCAAGACGTTGCTGCTCAGTTGAGGCTGCTAGGTCTTCATAGCCTTGAGCCATACGAGCGGCTACGATATAGTTCTGGACACTAGATCCAAAGTGCTTCTGAAGCTCCTTGTAGATCCCACTGAAGGTGTAGGCTGGTAAGGACATGAACGCTACACGAATCAGAATGATGGTAACATTCAAGTTCAGTAGAAGCACATACCTGCGGAGGGTTTAAGGAAAAAACCCCCAACACCTTTGCCGAACCCTTTGATGAAGCCAGGGACACCTTCCTGCTTTGCCCCGTTGATGGGTTGTGTGAACAGGCCGGTGACGCCGTCATAGACCCCATACCCAAACTCCTACCCGGCATTAGCAGAGGAATAGCCAGTCGTGACTTTCTGTGAGCTCGCACCTTCCCGGCAGTTTTGAGTCCACTCTGAATCCCTGTGACCTTGTCAGGGTGGCGGACACTCTCGTCACCGTATAATTTGGGAGCGTTGTGAAAACCTCTGGCTATTCCCAATGTAAAGTCCATTGGTGACTTCAATCCGGCGCCAACGATCCGCCCAATGCCCTTTGACGTACCCACAGCAGTATCTAATGAGATTGGTTGACTGTCCGCCAAGGACTTGTTTGTCGGTGAGTCAAAGCTTGAGCGGTCCTGCGATGGCGATCTCGACCTCCGCGAAGCTGAACCGCCAAGTGTCTGAGCCATCGACATTCCAAGACTCCAGCCTGAAGTAGGCGTACTCGGACGCTGACTCAGTGGTGGATTGGAAGATATTCTGTGATGAGTGGATCGAGTTCCCTCTTGATTCTGCGAAGATACAGACGGCGATGTCCGGACACTGCTTGCAGTGGAATGATTCTCGATAGAGGTCTGGGAGCTCGATGGCGATATGTGAGCATCCTCTATGCTTAGAGAGTCAACAGTATCTTTCGTAGTAGAGCGAGCTGCCGCTTCCGAATCCGCCCCCGTAGAAGGTTTTTCTGAAGGCTTGATGCGAAGAGCTCTCAGGAACTCCACAGGCAGATCTGCAACACCCATCATCATACTTCCCATTGTACCCATAATGGCGGAAGTTGCGCCGGTGATGGGATCCCAAGGACCGTCCTCCGTATCATATTCACGAGGCCGGTATCTGAATTGCTTGTGAGTCTAGAAGCCCAGACATATATCTGGTGACCACATACAATTTGAGATTACCAAAATCCAAGAGTCCCTCCTTCGCCAGCAGGCTCGCGGCAAAGGGGCTTAGTCGGACGTTGGTTCGTTTGACACGCCATACAGCCGCTCGACTCGGCGCCACTGAGCAGCGAAGTGAATCAACATTCAACTTGTTTTGATAGTCCTTTGCTCCGGCATATGTTCCTTCTTCATGGCTGATACTCTGCCCCAATTCTTCAGCTCTGTGTAAAGCTTCCGGCTTCAATGCTTCCAAAATAGAAGCCGCCAGTTTGCCGGACGTGAGTTGTTTATAGGGGATGGGCCAGGGCCCAGCGCCAGCTTTAGCCACCATGGAACCCCAAAAGGGTTGATCTCCAAAGAAAGGGACGACTACAGTAGGTTTTCCAGCGGCGATACCAGCTGCTGTTGTACCAGCACCACCGTGGTGTACAACACAAGATACGTGTTTGAATAGCCAATCATGAGGTACATTGCCAAGCATAAAAACGTCCTGGGGAACGTCGAGCGAATCAGCACCAAGGCCTCCCCAGCCCTTCGAGACCAGTGCTCGCTGACCAGTTTTTTTTACAGCGTCAAATATCATACGGGTCATGTCGTTCGGATCGTCCACCACTATTGAGCCAAAGCCGATGTACACTGGTGGCGGTCCAGCCTCGAGGAAGGATAGTAGTTGATGGTCGGGCTTGAATGAACTGGCAAGGGACAGGAAGTAAAATCCGGAAACAGAAATATGACTTCCCCAGTCCTTCGGTTTGGGTATCAATGAAGGGGACCTTTAGCACTATTTAGTGACTTACCCCAAGCAAATCGGGGAGCTGCCTGAGATTTTACGGGACAACATACCAGCAGTACGTGTAAGGGATACGAAGGCGACTAGCCATACCTGGAGCCCACATGAGGCTCACCGGCTCCAAGCCCAGGCTTTTCTCTCGGAATCGGTTGATGACATCCCCCAAGCCCTGCCATGTCATCATCTCGACCAGAGCGTAAGACATGAAGTTTGTGATACTCTGATCAGCATTGGAGTTTTGGATATTAGCTAGAGGATGCGGAAAAGCTTGTGTTGGCGACCAGGGCATTCTATATACCCTTAAATGTCGATCTTCGCAAAAGCGGAAGTACAATGGATCGAGACTTACGTAAACATGAGATGAAGTGGTATACCAAGCTTTTCCGCGCAATGTATGCCGGCAAAGCTTGGAGGATTCGCAATTATGGCGTCGGCCACAAAGGGCCTGGTCGGTGGAGCATCACTGGAACCGGGACCTGATCTTGCGTGGTGCTCATGAGGGTCAAGACTGTCCAGGCGATCGTCGGAAGCCATTATACCCGTGCCGTCCCCAATCTCGATACACGACCTCCAGCATCCTTGTACGATCTCGTACATGCCCTTGCGCCGTTTTCCGATGTCGCCGCTCTTCAGAGAATCTATTCCGGGCATAAGTCCAGGATTCTTCACCATAAAAGCCATGAGCTCAGCTGGATCACCACCAATACTGAAAAACTCCAACCCATTTTCCTCAACAAAAGATCGGAAAGTCGGATGGGTGGCGAGACGTATTCGATGGCCGTACTCCTCTTTCAGCACTTTTCCTAGGGCGACAAAGGGCTGTACGTCCCCTCGAGAACCAACAACATGAATCACCACATTGAGCGCCGGTGATCGAGCTTCCTCTGGAATGCCGCCAATAATCGGCCGAATCTGCTCAAAATCGTGCGTTGTAGGTTCCACGGTCTGCTGTAAATCAAGTTGACTCCGCAAAGCCGGTACCAGCAGATTAGATAGCCTGGATGACTGCTGATTTATACTGATATCGACGCGCCCGTCACCTAGAGTACTTTAGCAACCATGTCATGGCTATGGATGAATACATACTTCCCACGCGGGCTTTAGTGTTCAACCCATCTTGTGTGAGGTCGACATTGCCATAGTTTCCATTGAAAGGGGGTATCGGCTCTTGCTCCATTGGCCGGTCTCCAGCGGAAAGAGCTGAGTGAGAAAGAGGAGGGCCATGGGTATCTTGCGTCTTGCAGTCATTACTAGATGGTCAACAGAGCGTTAGTTTCATGGGAGATCGCGCAAATGAGCCCGTTAACCGCTAGGGAAGTCCTGCCTTTGGGAGTAGCTATCGTGTCCGGGTTCATGGTTAGCGGCAGCGGCTTCTGCCTGCTCAATCACAACTCTGGGGATTTGAGGATCTTTTGATATTGAGGGAGTTGAAGACATGGCGTGCTGGCTGACATTCGAGGCCGTCTAGCGCCGACAGTGAATTGAGCGACAAAACAAACTTCAGGCTGTAGCATTCGCCGGTACCATACGATGATACGCTTAAAGACTTAGAAAATACCTATCACTTAGACTCGTACCACGTTAGCAGTTGCCAGCTTAAATGCTAGGCTAGGTACGTCATATCAAGATACGTAGTCGCGATATTCAACGGTGCAGTCGGCCACCGATAAGTTCCGCCACACGACATTTGGACCCTGAGGGTCCACGTGACGTACAACTATCACGAACCACGGAGTTAGTGAAAAAGGGGTATTGCGCCAAGGCTTTCTTGCTGGGTAGAGTTGGATTCTGTCCCTGTTCTCAACGTCTACGTGATCTAGTCTGCGTCTTCTCTGCTGCCGTGGTCGCTACTTTCTTGAATAATCCTTGCTCTTCGGCGTTATTCCCGCTCTCCCCGCCGTTCATCCATTCCCTTCCCTCTCCAGGACTTTTCCGCCTCATAGTACCCGGACCAACTGCAACAATCTCTTCTTCGCTCTCACTATCCATAATGTCTAAGAGGACAGGCATGCTGAACACATCATGGACCGAGTCTCCCTTGACCGGGTCTATGGTCAACACATCAAGAGCCTCATCCTCAAGGTCCAATCGCCGCTTATGTATCTCTTCTATCGGATGAATGTCGAACTCATCTTCTCGTTCCACATACTCTACATTTTCTTCCACTTCGGCGAAGTCTGGAGCCAAAGCCGACCAGCGTTGCGGTGTAATAATCGACCAGAGATAAACGCGCCCTGTCTCGATTCCACATGCTGCGACGAAAGGTCGATGCGGATGCCACTTGGTCAGGTCAGCCCAGTGTCGAACGCCGTGGTGAACCAAGGGCTCAAACCTCTATCACGCCTAGCTCCTCCTTCGGCCCTTCAAGAATTTTTACCAAGCTTCCGTGACCGCGCTCCCACACGTAGATGTCGTGGTTCATGAATGTTGATGCTGCAACGTAGTCACCCGTCGAACTGAACGCTACGTGGTTCCAGGAGAGCCGATTGACCACGTCTTGGAACTTATGCTCCACCTCAATCTTTACGGTGTCCATATCAAGGCCAGCTTGCGAGAGATTAGGGATGGGTGTGGTCCGGATTACCCGATCGCTAGCATTTGATACCATATCTCGACCTGATGCGGTGAGCCGCAGTAGTATAATGATCCCATTACATAGGCGGGTAGAATGTACTATTTCTCGTGATCTGACCTCTATGATATTGAGCCAACCTTTATTGGTGCCCGCGATGATATGGTCGCCTTGTGTGGTGAAGACAGTGACGCACGTTGATTGCCTAGCATCCTGCAGGGCTTGCTTTTCATTCAGGTCCGGTCGATCTAACTTTGGTCGCTTTGGCACCGAGGATAGCGGGTGTTTTAATGGAATACGGCTCGAGATGTCCACTAGCAATGGTTGGTCCTCAAACAAAGAGGCGACAAAGAGGAAGCTATTGAACCAGTAAGCGATTGCAGCCAACCACTGGGACCACCTGGTACCTCACGGGTTGGTGGGATGGAGCTCTGCGATGTATACCGGAGCCTCAAAGCGGACGGTCCGCAGCTTGGTCCCGTCGTGCAAATCCCATAGGATGCATTTCCAGTCTTGGGAAGAGCTCAGCAGGTAACGTCCATCACCTGACCAACTGCAAAAACGGTAAGCTCGCTGGTCGGATATCTCGAGAGCACATGGTGCGCTTGGATACCTAAGCGCCTGTATCTGACGTGTATGACCTCGCAATTTCCGGGCCACGCCATTCGTTTCGATATCAAATATCACGACGGTCCCATCTACCTTCCGGCATCATCAGCAATGAGGTGCAGAGATTCCAAGCCGACGCGAACCCGGCCAGATGCGAGGAAATCGCCTTTGCGGTTGAAACGTATGCAAGCCGCATGTCCAGATCCTGTCAAGCTTAATCCTTAATCCTTTAAAGGCAGGATGGATGAACACTCACTTACTTTCCCAGTCAGAGCGTCAGGATAATCTTGCGCAAGTATAAAAGGGTCGATCAGGGACAAATTCATCGTCTCCACATTGTTGGACGGCCGCAGAGTAGTAAGTAATAACGCAAGATTGACGGCGTCCAAAGCTTCCACGTTCTGATGACTTTTTCTTAGAACGAGATTCAACAGTGGATTGATTGTAAGCCATCCAGCACATGATTGGTGGAATCTTTTGAGCCGCAAACGAAAGATTACGCTAAAATCAAGCGCCTTCGTTTTCGAGCAACTTCTTGTGAACCTCATTCCAAACGACCCGTCGACATCCACGTACGACACTCGCTATCATCTATTCTACCCTGACTTCTTGCTGACTTAATCATACTGCTTGAGGGGGTAAGTCTGCCCATTTTCTGCGCTCTTCAGAAAGGTGAAAGGGACACTTCCGGCAATCCTGCTTCCGTGGGCCTCACATCCACCTGAAACGCACGGCGGATGGGTGCGCAGGGTGGACGTCAGATCTGCTCGAGTGGGCAACGACTGGTATTCTATTTGGGCCACACTCATGTTCTTGATCTCTTCTGGGGACAGGAGTCCAAACTGTATCTCCTGGATCGAGCGCAACGGCGCGCTGGAGTATTGGAAGTGGAGATTGGCCATTTTGGCTCTGATGAATC
>QQTW01004446.1_pt1 | contig 10519 bp, 7 predicted proteins | sample 1904831 | NCBI WGS metagenome assembly QQTW01 (sample SAMN09435610, study PRJNA476489) | Subsurface metagenome, whole genome shotgun sequencing project.
AAGCGACCGCTGGTTCGGTTGAAGTATCTGGCAAAGACTCTCAGAGTAAGTGATATACCGCACAAAGTGGGTTCCGCTGACCAAGTCGCCCAGGGAATCAACCACATCAATCCGTCTGAACAGGCAGAGACATTGGCGACCAAGTACCAAGAGCTGGTCAATGATGCTCGAAGGCGATCAAACGAAGAGCGATCAAGGCTGGAAGATGAGGCTGCTGCCGCTATCGATCCGACGCGAGCGCGAGACCCGCGCAGCTTGGCTCCGCTAGCCGGTGTGAGCATTGATGCGTCGCGTTGCGTGAGGGCGAGGGACTACTTTGACTTGCACCTCCCTCACACAAGTGGCCAGCGAGTTGATTGTCGTGTCGAGCTGTTACTCCGCGATGATCGTCCCGATCGAGGCACTGCAGGAGATGTGTTACTTTGCGAAGTTGACAATACCGGACGGTGGCTCTTCTTCCCTCCGATCAAACTCAGCCGCATATCCGCCCGGAGCGGCGAAACGGCCAACGAGGTGGTAGTCATGATCAGGGGGCTGCATTCCGGGGGTGAGGAATGGCGCGAGGTGCTCTCTCTGACTTCAGATGATGAGCAGGCCGCTGCGGAATGGATCCAGATGCTGGGCTCGTCTCCTGTTCCGTCGGAACTCTCGAGAACGAAAAGTTTCATTGCGAAGAGCCGCCGACGAACGAGCGACCATGGATCTTCCGTGGTATCGTCCGAAGCCAGTACATCCAAGCTTTTGAAAAGCAGGACTCCAAGCCCGAGAGAGGTCGAAGTTCCGATCGGGGAGCAAGCAACCGACGTATCGAAAGTTTGGAGCATCGACACACCGAGAAAATGCAGCAGCGAACGGACCTCGCCTCAAACAAAGTCGTCACGCTCATCCGTCGAACGTGAGACGTCAAGATACGACAGACGCGGTTCTGCTCCCCTCAAGTCTCCTACTTCCACACCTCGGGAGGAGCGCGGTGCGAAGCTAGCAGCAAAAGACCGCACTGCAGTCACATCTGGCTCTTCGAGAAGCCCTGAAGACCTGGCAATCCGCTCTGAGGGTGATGGCACCCAACAATTACGAAGGACAAGGGCCAAGCGCCACTCGCGGCCTTTCCAGAACGAAGAGCAATCAGGTTCTCCCAAGCAACATCGAGAAGACAGCACAGGGCCAGCATCGGGACGCTCATCCATGCCAAGCCCGAGGCGGACATCGCACGAGTTATCCAAGACTCCCACAAAATCCCCGATTCTCCAAAAGCGTAAGGAGTACAAAGTATGGTTTCCCTCATCTGACGTAGAAGAAGACTTGGATGCACCGGAGGATCCAGAGACGCCTGCCCCAAAGACCCTGCACAAGGAGCCGCCTCAGCGCCCTCAATCCAAGCGCCGCACATCTTCCGTTCCTTCTATTGACCTCCCCACGATTCCCAAGATCCGCAAATCATCTCAGCCGAGTACGCCGGAAACAAAACCAGCACCAAGGCTTCCTTCAGACTCACAGAGCCCAACACGCGACGACGCCCAGCCTGCTTCTGCCCCGGCAAAGCTTCATAGACGACCACATGAAGCGACCAGGATCGAACCTGAGAAGCAAGTGGAGGACAAGCCGCCTCCACCGCCCATACACAAGTCCCCCATCTCGTCGCCAGGCAAAACACCATCCGTCCCTAAGCTTTCCCCGAGCCTTCCTGGATATAAGACGCGTCGACGGTCCTCGTCGCCTCTCAAACATGAATACCAGCCCTCCACAACTACCGAGTCCACTTCCGGAAGCGACCACTCCGCCTCGGAAGATGAGGCCTCGTTGACCTCCGAATCGGAATCTGAAGATTCAGATGACGGCGACGTTGCGGGCAAGTTGCCACCTTTAGCCTCCTTGCCGATACCCATCAAAGCTCCTACACCTCAAATTTCGCCTCCTCAGTCGCTGCCGTCACTTCCAAATGTCACTCTGTCACCCTCTCAGTCTGCGTCTCAATCACCCTATCGGACCGTACCGCACCAGTCTGGAAAATCCGCCAAGACGATTGCTTCCATCTTCGCATGGTCGGAAAAAGGACATTGGGAGAGTTTGTATCCCGACGAGTGCAGCGTGGTCATCACGCCTGGCCTGATCGAGGCTTTCGAGATGAGTGCTGCTCATTCAAAGCCAACGTCTTCGAGGGAAAGCGACACCTCGAGCGGCTCTTCCATCGGCAACCGTCCTCTGGTGGCCCTGGAGCTCACTCCGCTTGTACCTCTCCGGCGTGGCACCGCTCTGGACATTTCGATTCGGTCGCCGTTGACAGCAAATTCGAGGATCAAAGTGGGTAACAATGTCATGTTTCGATCGCGCAGTCCAGAGGAATGCGAGATTCTTTACAGCATGATCAACACAGCTAGAATCAACAACCCTACATACATCGCTCTGCAAAACGCACGAGGTCCGTACGGGGAAAGCTCGTGGGGCGCAACTATGGACCGCCGCAACAGCCAACGCGGCGGCCATGGCGGTGGTCCCGGGAGCGCAGCCGGCAGCGGATGGTGGTCCAGCCACTTTGGCTCCGGCTCTCGCAGCTACCGAGCGTCTTCCACCCGCGCACCCAGCTTAGCCGCAACGGACAGCAGTGTCGGGACAATGGCAACCGCCTTTTCGGCTCTGAAGCGCTTCAGCGGCTCAGGCCGCCTGTTCAACGTCGCCCGTTCCACCGTCAGCTCTCGCGTCGGAAGCGGCAGCGGCGGGAGTTACGAAGCGTCTTCCTCTGGCTCGAGTACGCCGGCGAACGGAGGCGCGCCAGGGCCGATGCCACTCGGCATCACGCAAGCAAAGATCCGTCTCTATCAGCGTGAGACGCAGTCCAAATGGCGCGATCTTGGTTCTGCACGCCTGCTCATCATGAATCCTTCGCCACAGCCGGCCACGGGAGTGCCCGGTCCCAAGCAGCATGGTCTCACGGGCGCTGAGAAGCGCATCGTCATCAACGGAAAGACCAAGGGAGAGTGTCTGCTAGACGTCACGCTTGGGGAGAGCTGCTTCGAGCGCGTCGCGCGGACGGGTATTGCTGTGAGTGTCTGGGAGGAGTCCGTCGGTCCCAATGGAGAGATTGGGGTTGTGGGTGCTAAAGGGGGTGTTGTCGGGGCGAGGGCTAGGGTGTATATGATCCAGGTATGTATCCGATTCGGTCTTACGAAGGTCTTCCCGGGCAAGAACACATCAGAGCTGACTGTCTTGCAGATGAAGAGTGAGCGCGAGTGCGCATACTCATTTTCGCTTCTTGGCAAATTACGATACTGAGATGATCGGTGAACGATTGCCGGTGCTAACGTCACCTTACTATGAATGTAGTGGAGGAGGTTGTCAACAGACAATGTTCATTTATGGGTCTTATAGCATGGCGTTGTAGAGTTTCAGCTGTGGGCCACTCAAACACTGTCTAATACACTGTCACTGTTGTCTCAATTGTGCTCATGTGTCTCATCCGTTGGCGAACATGGCGTCAAGCTGGGATGCACATGCTCGGAGGACGGTTACATACAGCGGAAGGGCCATAAGCCTTGCAATCGTTGATTTTCTCATACGATAGCCTGCACGATGAATTGAAGGTCCGCGCAGGAATGTGACATCGAGAAGAGCGACGGACATTTTGTACCAAATCGAGCGATAAAATCACTCTGTGTGGCGAGATAAAAAAGACAAAATAATGATCAAATGGTGACCTTGAATCACCTTATTACTCTGAATACCTAGGCAAGCGCATCTTCGCATACGGAGAAGCCACAGGTAGGACCTCTTCCTGTGTCATCATACGAGTAAGACCTCAATGCATGTGTTGAGCGTGCGGGGATTTAATCGAAGGATCTGATCACAAGCTAGGATCTGATGATTGGCACCAATCGAAGGCGCAACTTGAGGAACGTTATCAAAGGACAAACGCAACTGCAGCACCTGAGGTAGGCCCGTAGGATGAGATGATCTGCTATTATGCATGGACTCTGTTATTCAGCGGTCTATTCTTAGTTTCCGATCAGCACTGACCACACCCTATCGTGAACTCCGCCAACCACAATTGCCGAATGTTTCGGCTCCGGGGAAGCCCGAACGCACGGGCCAGCAACTGCCAACCCGCACCGGCGCAACGTTGAGGCCGTTGATGAAGGATCTCGCAGCGCTGGTCGGCAGTCTTGGCACCCGTCCGCAGGCAGCGTGTGAGTCGGAAATTTCACGGCTTCCTGCTTGCCCTTCTGTCGGGTGTCAGCACTAACTGCGCCGCTCGGATGGGTCTCTCGCGGACAGGGTAGATACATCTCGAGCATACTAAGCGCGCTGCTATTCAAAGGTACTGTCTCTGGAGCTCTCAAAGAGCTTGCTAAGCACCAGTCCAAATATGCATATTGCAACGGGCCTCTCATTTCCGTTGCCGGGGGCCGGGATGGTATGATCCTTCTTGGTTTCTATATAACAGATGATATCCTCCGACGGTAGATTGCTATCCTCTATCACTCCTCTTCTACATCAATAATCAATCAGCAACCTCTTTCTGATATCTCCATTTTCTCTTTTCCTACTTGTTAACGCACCTTCTTTGGTCTCTGATCAGCGTTTCGTCTTTCAAGCTCTTCTTGCGTCTTTCGTATCTTCTAGCGTTCTTTCTCTCTCGCAATTACCATGAAGTTTTCTCTATCCGCAGCAGCTGTCGGTATGGCGGCTTTGGCTTCGGCCTCCGCTCCGACTAGCGTGTGGACCGCCGGTGCCTCCGTGACTTCCGTCGAGTATTCGACAAAGTTGACCTCGACGTACTGCCCGTCCTCCGGCATCTATCCTCACCCGTACAAGCATGGCCAGTCAATCCAGGTCGATGCTCCCACATGGACAACCGTACGTTCCTCGATCCTCGGCCTTGCGATATCGTGCTGACACACAGAACAGGTCCAGGTGCCATATACCTCCATCTACGTGTGGCCCACCGGCACCGCAGAGAAGAAGGAAGCCACCAAAGCAGTGTATCAGGACCTGCATCTCATCAAAGTCGAGGTCGTCATCGTCATCGTAGTGGTCAAGGACGGCAAGCCCACGTACTCGGCAGGCCAGGTCGAAAAGGCGCAACCGACGTGGACGCCGCCCGCCGGTCCGTATGACGTGGCTCCTACCGCCGTGGACGCCGCGGTTGCCCCCAAGAAGACCTTCAACGTCGAGCTGCGTGCCGATAACGGTGTCGTCCGCTACGTCCCTGATCGCGTCGATGCTGCCGTCGGCGACGTAATCAACTTCGTGTTCCGCGTTGCCGCCCACTCCGTCACCCAGTCCACATTCGATACCCCTTGCACGCGTCTCGAGGGCGGCTTCGATTCCGAGCTGATCCCGAACATGCAAAACCTTGACGGCCCCGACTTCACTCGCCAGTTCACGGTCGAGGCTGCCGACAAGCCTCTGTGGTTCTACTGCAAGCAGCGCAATGCCAACCACTGCGGTCAGGGTATGGTTTTCGGAATCAATCCTGGCGACAAGATGGATCAGTTCATTGCGAATGCGAAGAAGCAGAATGGCGCCCTTGTCACTGTTCCTGTCGCAGCTCCCACTCCCACCGCCACTCCTGCCGATGCCGCAGTCGTCGTCGTTCCCGCTCCAGTCGCCACCTACACTGTGACCGTCTCGGGAGGCTTCAACCCTGATGGATCGAACGATCTCAAGTACGACCCTCCATTCCTCGACGGCGTGCAGAAGGGTTCCAAGATCCAGTTCGACTTCCTCAGGGCCAACCACACCCTGACCGAGTCCACCTTCGACAAGCCTTGCCTCAAGAAGGCCGACACGCTCATCGACACCAACTTTAGGAACGCCAACCCAGATAACATCGCGCTCGCAAAGGCAGAGCTGATCGAGCTTGACACCGAGGTCAACATTCCTCGCTACTTCTACTGCAAGCAGGCCAACAACACTCCCCGGAGCCACTGTAGCAACGGCATGGTCTTCGCCATCAACATCGGCGCAGAGCGTTTCCGCATATTCCAGGAGAACGCGAAAGCCACGTTGGTGCCTGCCGCCCTGAAGGAGCGGTTTGCAAGGATGTTCAAGGTTTAGAAGTCGACTTGACTCGTGTGCATATGGAGCTTCTGGCATGGCGACGGCGTTGGTTTTTGCTTGCATCCTTTGATAGACGACCGGTATAGTGTCGGGCTCAGCGCTCTTTTAGTTTACATGTTTTGTGATCCCTAATCAAATGTCGAACGCTCCCTCGAGTCGTCAAAATCTTGAGTGCCAACCATTCGGTGAATTGGTGTGTAAGCTTTAATGCATCTCTCTGCGCTCAGCCCGTGACCCAACGCTTTCGATCCGGAACTCCAATGATAACTCCGCATGATGACAAACTATAGTCGGGTACTTTGTACAGATTATGGTGTAGTAATTCGCATTCAGTCAATGCCGGCACTCGAGAACTGTGAGGTAAAAAACTACACAAGAATGTCAGCAGTTGCTACCTATGCTGATTCTGAACCAATCATAAGAGAACAAAAGATTTTTGTGAAGTCATACGCAGTTGACCAGGTGGTTGCGACAGATAAACTTACATCAGTAGCTTCTGCCGCCATCCGCCTGGTCTGCATACGCGGAGCGGGCTTCTGTTCCGGTATTTGCCATTTGTTCACGCCCCACCACCAGCGCCGGATCCTCGCTCCAACGCTGGCACCCTGGAAATGCGTCGCGCGGTTCCAATGCCGCCAGCCGGCAATTGCGAGTGTCCATAATGTGCCTTGGAATAGAGGTAGTAAGACCTACAGCCGTACAATACGTTATCAGCTTCGCATACTGTCGGCAAGAAAACAGAGCCATGGATTTCTCATTACAGTCTAAGGAACTGTCACGAACCTGATCCCGAACCGTGATCCACGCAACACCTTGCCAAGACAGTGCCCCCTCGATGCTCTTCAGGTAGCTCTGCTCGAAACGCAGGTCTGGCAGCGGCGGGAGCGTCTTGCGTCGTGGATGCGGCCGCAGTGCCGATAGAGGAACCTCATCTTCTGCGGCGGGGACTGTGGAAGAGGAAAGGTCGACAGGCTCGACTTTGCTGGCGCTCGTGGACGGATTGATGTCGTAGTCCGGGTCGGGATGATGGCGAATTGATGCGGATTGGATGGTTGAGGCTATTTCAATCGGGGCAGAGGAGTCCATGATGGACTAAGACAACGTAACGGATGAGCTGGAGCTGGTGTATTGATTCCTTAGATGGCGAACGGGTTGTCACAAAGGTTGTTTGTATCTTATCAAATGCAGTGAAAGTGCACACAGAAACCTCACGAGCTAATCTTGGGACCTCGGGAGGTGATCCTTGTCCGGCGAAACCTTCATCCGAACCCCACAATTCCATCCTGAACACAATCACGCTAAGACTAAAGAGCGCTAGCGGGTCATCATGTGTTTCGGGGATTTCCTACACATCAGCAAGCAAGAGGCCGAAGAATTTCAAGCACGGCAAAGAAATCGGCATATTGCGAAATACAAAATGGGCAATACCAACTCGCAGATGCTGGAGAACATAGTGCAGGGCTCTAATTGTGGGTCTCATACCTAGAAGCTAACATTAACGGCCTCAATTCAGGTTATATCGCCCAGGATCGCTGCGGGGCATATGATGGTACCTTTTAGCTAACTGTGCATATCAATCTAGTTGATCGCGATGAAGTCGACCGTCTGCGCAAGCGCTTCATGAAGCTGGATAAAGTATTTACATCCTCACTCAATCGCTCAGTCTACATGTCCAACGCATCACACTGATTGCGAGATCCTAACAGGACAACTCCGGTACTATTGAGCGCGATGAATTCCTGCAGCTTCCGCAAGTCGCATCCAACCCGCTGGCGACACGAATGATCGCCATCTTCGACGAGGATGGCGGCGGCGATGTCGACTTCCAGGAATTCGTGTCGGGATTGAGCGCGTTCAGCTCCAAGGGCAACAAGGAGGAGAAGCTACGCTTCGCTTTCAAGGTGTACGACATCGACCGCGATGGGTACATCAGCAACGGCGAGCTCTTCATCGTGCTCAAGATGATGGTCGGGAGCAATCTGAAGGACCAGCAGTTGCAGCAGGTATGTTTTGTGTGCTTTCTCATGTTACACTTTTACAGTTTAGGGAATGCTAATGGCTTGTTCCTCCTCTCCAGATTGTCGACAAAACGATCATGGAAGCAGACCTTGACCGTGACGGCAAGATCAGCTTCGAGGAGTTCAAGAAGATGGTGGAGAACACTGACGTTTCCATGAGCATGACTTTGGGTGAGTCTCACCAGCAATTCCACTCGGAACGAGCTGCATTAACAGCCTATAGATCAGTTCTAAGATACCAATGACCGGCTTTGACTCTCCTCGGGTGGCGTTGCAGGGAGTTCGGCCTCGAGACGATCGGCCGCATCTGTAGATCGGGCTTCCTCATTGACTTGTCTTCTTGCATGTACTACTAGTAGGGAGTTGACTCAATCAACTATACTAGCTTGAAGTTTGTGCCCAATGATCACAGTAGTGACCTCCTCCTACGTGTTTACCTGTTTGATAATGCCAACAAAGACGGTGGAGTTATTCTAGAGACTTCACGAGCTTCCTGTATCTCGTGTTGGATGCATAAGGCTAACACGAAAGCTCATGCTCCCATTTGAAATGGAGAAATCCATCTCAAATGGGAGTCTGAGGTGCTATACAAAGTACCATGCAGGCAGCGGCCGAACCCACTCTAACATGCACAAGTCGCCCAAGCACTAGTGCTAAGCGCTCAGAGCAAGACAACTCCAAGAGATATGAATGAGGTGGGCATTGTAAAACCGTTCCCTCGACGCCATTGGCTTGTGCTTGGAATTTCCAAAATGGTACAAGGTCAAGGCTTCAAACAGATCGCATTTGGAAAAAGTCAATCTCCTGAGAGCTTTTCTGAGACCCGAGGAGGAGTATTGAGTACATAAAGGACATGGCTCCCATAGGAAGTGGTAGCAGAAAAAACAGCCTACCATCTGAAGCTGCAGAACAAACGTACAGAAAAGAAACCATCGTCATCGTTGAAGACTTGAACAATGTCTCTACACTTCCATGAAGGAAGATGAGCGAGTCCACGCTTACGACGGAGTATTGCCCGCCCTGACGAAGAAGGTTCGGTCATTCTATCCGAGACTGCGTCAGAAGAGCTTCACTTACCACACGCTGAGAAATCCATTCTCAACGAAATATGCCTCAATCTCCGGCTGCACCAAGGCAGTCACTCCACTTTCAGACTCTGCCCATCCAGCGTGACACCCAAGCTTCGCAGGTACTCGCTCATGACCTCTATCACTACCATATGGTCGTCTTCCTGCCTGAGACCACTCACCACCACAGTTGCAACCACGCCCTCCACGCCTCGTACCCTGACTGGAACTCCACCCCCATGGATAGCATAGTCACTTGAACGGTGCCCCAGGCCTGTCTTTGCCGCAAAGACCGCCTCATCTCCGTACTTGCATCGCATGGCCCAGGTACTGAGGCCCCACCGCATGACCGTTGCACGCTTGCGAGCTACCCATATGTCATTGTCCGGCGCGGTGCCCGGGTGGGTCGTGGCATGAAAGAGGAGGTGCGAGGAGTTTGCCGACGCGATTGAGATGACTGCAGGCGTGGGGAAGTGGAGGAGACGCGCTCGCAACAGACATCCAAGTTCCCAGGCAGTAATAGCAGTGAATGATAAGAAGACGAGGGGTTCCTCGAGAGCGAGAGCGCTGGGCAGGTCCCGCGGTGCGGGCGGAATATGTGCTGGCTGTATGCCGGTTGTCGTCATGGTCGGTCGCAGCAGGCAGCCCTCTTCAAGCCAACAGCTTCTCAGTAGTTTGCAGTATTTGTGAGCGCTCTGGATATTGCATGCTCGAGTACGGAGTATCGATTATGGGTATGATTTGAGTCGGTTGATGTGGGGAAGACGCCAAGCCTTAGACCTCTTTTTCCTTCCGTAGTCCAATGTACTTCTAGCCCCTTACATTGTGTGCGGCAACGCTTGTACAAAAGTCTCGGCGGGCTTCGGTTAGGGAAGGGTGGATTTTGTCATAGCGCGATAGCTCCCTCCAGAGTCCAGCTTCATAGCCCGCCAAACCGAGGCTCGATAAGCTTAATGGATTCTCTCTCTCTCTCTCTCTCTCTCTCTCTCTCTCTCTTCCGTAGTCCAAATTGAACATCTGAAATGCCTCGATACACAGAGCAGGCTGCAGTAGGTTTTACAATAAAAGCCTGGACTAAGATTCGGGTCACTGCTACTAAATCCTGCTCTGGCTTGTAGACATGATCGATTAGCAAGATGCGCCAGCTGCTCGGGTGCTGGGTATCTGTATAAAATACCCGAGAACCCACCGAAGTACTCCGTACCGAAGCTAACCACGCGGGTAGCAAATTAAATGGCCACGCAAAATTAGCGAATACACCTCACCACCTAAATCAACACACATCAGAATGCTTTATCGCGTAGTAATACTTCTAGATCTACCTGAGCGAGTCTCGTTAGGATCAACATAAGACGTCTAAATGTTCTCGGCTTGGAG
>QQTW01004447.1_pt1 | contig 10519 bp, 4 predicted proteins | sample 1904831 | NCBI WGS metagenome assembly QQTW01 (sample SAMN09435610, study PRJNA476489) | Subsurface metagenome, whole genome shotgun sequencing project.
CCTTTGCCTCCGTTACATCCCTGGCGCTGATCATGACGGCCACAACCTTTCTATGCTCGTCTAATATGGGCTTGTAGCGGTTCGCCAGGTAGAGTGGCCGGTCGATGGTATGGAAGACCGGCATGTCGAGGTTCTGGCTCCGCCCCCTAAAAGCCAGCTTCAGCACTTTTGTGACAAGTGCCTCCCTTGAGCCCTCTACAATTTCCAATATTGGAATGCCCTTGTACAAAGTCTTGCCCAGGTGCAGGTGCACGAGGTCAAAAGCTTTTTGATTGAAAAGGATTACTTTAAAATCGGCAGCAATGAGCAGGAAGGCTTCGTCCGTATTGTTCAGCAGAAGTGTCAGCAACTCACTGGAAGGTTCACCGGCCAACGGCTGAAGGCCGCCCGGGTGCACTAGTGATGTGGAAAGCTTTGACTGTTTGCTGTTGGTACTCACTTCAGTTGGAAATCGGTATGCTAAAGTTACTTAGGTTTACTAAGGGAAACTCTATAGTTCGCCTACCCGCTTAGGCTTTGTATCAATAATTTAGTGCTTTAGGTGTTTTCCCCTGTAGAGCCGGAAAGTATGCACTTACACCAGGAGCGCAAAAGGCGGAGGCTGCCCTGAAGGAAAGTGAAGAACGCTGGCGCTTTGCCCTGGAGGGAAGTAATCACGGCCTCTGGGACTGGAACATAGAGACCGGGACCATGTTCTTTTCCAATTCTTACAAACAACTGCACAGTCTCAGCGATGAGGAGATCGGCAATCACTACCGGGACTGGGACAAACGCGTACATCCCCTCGACCGCGCGGGCGTAAAAGCAGCGATTGACAAACATTTGCAAAGCAACGTGCCCTATTACGAAAGCGTATACCGTATGGGTGCCGAGGGCAGAGGCTATAAATGGATCATGGCGCGCGGCATGATCCTCGAAAGGGATAAAGACGGCGCGCCACTTCGGATGATCGGCACACACACAGACATCACGGAGCAAAAGAACGCAGAAGAAAGTTATAAGCTCCTTTTCTACAGTCACCCTATCCCGATGTGGACCTATGATCCGCAGACCCTGCTGATTACAGAAGTCAACGATGCAGCGATGAAGCTGTACGGTTATACCCGCCCTGAATTTCTGGAGCTCACCTTGTTTCATTTAATAGACCCGGAAGATGAACCCGTTCTTCATACCATACTCGAAGAGTTTGAGCGCACCAAACTGGCTTCGCACAATATCAGGCACCGCAAAAAGAGCGGCGAAAGATTTTTTGTAGAGGTTACCCGTAACGCTATCAAACAGGAAGGAAAGGATCTGCGCCTGGTTTCGATCAAGGACATAACGGAACAGGTGGAAGCTACAGAAGAATTAAAGCGTAGTAATGAGCGTTTTTATTTTGCTGCAAAAGCTACCTCCGATGCCGTTTACGACTGGAACCTGCAGACAGGTGATCTCGACTGGGGTGAGGGATTGACCACACTCTTCTCCTATCGTTCTTCGGAAATTTCCGTAGCGACCAGGGAAAATCTGATCCATCCGGAGGAACGTGCCTGCGTGTTGAAGGCTCTGTCAAAATTGATTACCCACAGCAAGAAAAAATTCTGGAAAGAACAATACCGCTTTCGCAAAAAGGATGGCAGTTATGCATATGTGATGGACAGGGGCTTTATCATCCGGGATGCAGCCGGGACAGCGCTGCGGATGATCGGCGCCATCCAGGACCTTACGGAGATTAAGCTGCGCGAAACAGCGTTGCTCATTTCCAACGAACGCTACAACTACGCTTCCCTTGCCACCTCTGATGTGATCTGGGACTGGGACCTGGCAGCGCAAACCGTTGTCTGTTCCGACAACTATACAAAGCTTTTCGGATACCCGCTGCCAGAGGGAAATGTACTCCCTGCCGGAACCGCCTTTACCTTCATCCATCCCGATGAACGCACGGAAGTGCTGGCTCAACTGGAAGCTACCATTGCAGATCCGAACCTCACCCATTTTACCATGTCTTTTAAATGCCGCCGCAGCGATGAGGCAACGGTGTTTGTAACCTGTAAGGGATATATTTCAAGAGACAGGGAAGGGAAGGCTGTCCGGGTGATTGGTGCCCTGAGCGATATTACCGATAAGAAATATACCGCTGACCTGCTCGAGCTTGAGCGCAAGACACTGGAGAAAAGTACCGCCAGGGAAACCCCACTCCAGGAAGTGGTAGAGACGCTGCTTCGCGGCCTTGAGGAGCTGCATCCCGGTATGAAAGCTTCTGTCCTCCTCCGAAAAAAAGACAGTACTGTACAGCACCTCTCTGCTCCAAGCCTTCCGGATGCCTTTAAGAATGCGCTCAATGGATCCAAACTGAGTGCAGGAGATGGTTCTTGCGGCGCTGCGATGCACGGAAAGAGAATGGTTATTTCAGAGAATATCGAAAAGGACCCACTGTTTACGCAATTTCGGGGGCTGGCGAGCGACTTCGGAATCCGATCGGCCTGGTCGGTGCCCATTATTGATTCGGAAGGAACGGTCATGGGGAGTTTTGCGCTGTACCATGGCACCACGGGGAAACCCACCGACAACGAACTCAACAGCATTGAACGGGCAAAGAACCTTTTGCGGATCCTGCTGGAAAATCATTTTTCCCTTTCACGTTTGCAAACGGCCAACGAGCGCTTCGACAGCGTGATGCGCGCCACGCATGACCTTATCTGGGATTGGGACCTGGAGACAGGAACCTTTTATCGCGACGCAGAAGGGATAGAAAAGGTATTGGGGATACAAGATCCGGTGAGCATTCCGGATTTTTATTCGTGGCTCGCACGCATTCATCATGAAGACCACGAACAGGTTCAAAGCCTGATCCATAAAATCATTACCACTTCCGGACAGGACGTTTTTGAACTGGAGTACCGGTTCAGACGCGACGACGGCGGGTATAACTTTGTTTACGATCGTGGTATCATCCTGCGCGATGCTGAAGGAACACCTAAGCGCATGATTGGTGCCGCACAGGACATTACCCTGCGCAAGGAGCTGGAGCAGCAGCTCGTGCAGAGGGAACTGGAAAAGCAAAAACTGATTGGTCAGGCCACACTGGAAACGCAGGAGCTCGAAAGGGGCGAGATCGGCAAGGAGCTTCATGATAATGTGAACCAGGTGTTGACGACCACCAAGCTGTACCTTGACCTATCGCTCAGCAATCCTGAAATGAAAGACGAGCTGATCCAGAAATCCAGCAAGAATGTGATTTATGTGATTAATGAAATTCGACAGCTGTCACGCTCACTGATGAACCCATCACTGGGCGACCTCGGCCTGGTGGATTCGATCCATGACCTCATTGACAATATTAATCTTACCCGGAAACTGCACGTAGAGCTTACCGCACCGGAGGAGTTGGAAACCCTGCTCGACGAGCAGCGTAAGCTGACCATTTTCCGTATTGTTCAGGAAGCGCTCAACAATGCGATCAAGCATGCAAAGGCAACAACGGTGCAGCTGAAATTCAAGAAAGAGGCTGCAATCCTGACCTTAAAGATCTGCGACGACGGCGTTGGCTTCGACCCTCTTACCGTACGCAGAGGTACAGGACTTAAAAATATTCAAAACAGGGTATATTTATCCGATGCACCCTTAGCTATTAAGAGTAAACCGGGCAAGGGTTGTACACTGGAAATCAAATTTCCCATCACCTTTATAAAGACCACTTAATTATGGAAAAAATTACGATACTGATTGCAGATGACCATACGCTGGTAAGGGAAACCTGGAGCTTCATCCTGAACACGGACCCCCGCTTTACGGTGATTGCGGAAAGCGGCAGTGGCGAAGAGGCCATTGAGCTTGCCAAGAAGTTACGCCCGAATATTGTCATCATGGACATTAACCTTCCGGGTATGAATGGTATTGAAGCGACTTCACAGATCCGCAAGTTTTCTCCGGGCACCAAAATTTTAGGCGTGTCCCTGCACACCCAGCCTACGTATGCCCGCAAGATGATTCAAAAAGGTGCAATGGGTTATGTTACCAAGAATTCTTCAAGGGAAGAAATGTTCAAGGCCATCACGGAGATTCAGAGCGGAAAGAAGTACATCTGCGACGAGATCAAGAATATACTTTCCGAGCAGGTCATCAGTGGCGAAGACCAGCAGTCTGGCCTCAATTCACTGTCGCAAAGAGAGATCGAAATCATCTCGTATATTAAAAAAGGTAATTCATCAAAGGAAATAGCTGATGCCCTTAATATCTCGGTCAAAACTGTGGAGGTGCATCGCTACAATGTGCTGAAGAAACTGAACCTTAAAAATGCGGCGGCCCTGGTGAACTTTATTAATAACAGCCAGTTGGACTTCGATAACTAACTTTGGCATAATCTTTTTAAGTCCCTTACCTCCATTAAGCAATCGGGATTGGTGTGCGCAAAGCAGAGCTTCACCAATCACTTGTATGTTGAACCATTCCTTGCAATGGCGGTTAATTGCAGCAGTCAGTATATTTAATTTTGCGCTGTATGCAGCACGGTCCGGTTCGTGTGGTTATTGTTGATGACCATCAGATGGTTAGGGAAACCTGGAAAATGATTTTACAAAGGGATGAACGCATTGATATCATCGGCGAATGTGCCTCCGGTGAGGAAGCCATGCATGCCGCCGAAAGCTTGCACCCGGATGTGATGCTGATGGACGTGAACATGTCGCCGATCAACGGCTTTGAAGCAACCCGCAAGATCACCAAGTCCCATCCGCATGTAAAGATCATTGGCGTTTCCATTCAGAACCAACCCTCCTATGCCCGCAATATGATTCAGCTGGGCGCCAAAGGATATGTGACGAAGAACTCCCCCAGGGATGAGATGGTGCGTGCCATACTTGAAGTGCAGGGAGGCGCCACGTTTGTCTGCAAGGAAATCAAGGATCGGATGACGGAAGAATGAGTACCGCCCATATTTAGAGCCGATTGGTGTGCAGATACTTTAAATTTGCACACCAATTTGTTTTTAAGCATGAGCATGAACCTGTCCAAGAATTTTGAGCCGCAAGCCATAGAAGAACGGTGGTACCAGCATTGGGTGGCCAAGGGCTATTTTACCTCCAAACCCGACGATCGGAAACCATTTACAGTGGTCATTCCTCCTCCCAACGTGACAGGCGTTTTACACATGGGACATACGCTGAACGAAACAGTGCAGGATGTGCTTGTACGTCACGCACGCATGTCGGGCTTCAACGCCTGCTGGGTACCCGGATCGGATCATGCCTCCATTGCCACTGAAGCAAAGGTGGTGCAAATGCTGGAGAAGGAAAAAGGCATTGCAAAAGCCGACATCAGCAGGAAAGATTTTCTAGCACACGCATTTGAATGGAAAGAAAAATACGGCGGGATCATTTACCACCAGATCAAAAAACTGGGCTGCAGCGTGGACTGGGACAGGGTCACCTTCACCATGGATGACCACTATTACAAGGCCGTTATCAAGGTGTTTATCGACCAGTACAACAAGGGACTCATTTACCGGGGTGCCCGCATGATCAACTGGGATCCTGCGGCCAAAACAGCGCTCAGCGATGAAGAAGTCGAGTACAAGGAAGTCGAAGGCAAACTGTATTTCATTAAATATTTTTTAGACGCAGGTGTGGCTGAGGGCGCCGAGCAGGAATTCGTGGTGATTGCCACTCAGCGCCCCGAGACGATCATGGGAGATACCGCAGTTTGCGTAAATCCCGGGGACGAACGCTACAGCCACCTGAAGGGCCGGTCCATCATCGTGCCCCTGGTGAACCGTGCAGTACCGGTGATCTTTGACACTTATGTTGATCCGCAGTTTGGTACCGGTGCCCTGAAAGTGACACCCGCACATGACATCAATGACTACAACCTGGGGCTGAAGCACGGACTACCGGTGATCGATACACTGAATGAGGACGGAACGATCAGCGAGACAGCCGGCGTGTTTGTTGGCCTCGACCGCTTCGAAGCACGCAAGCAGGCTGTTGCCCAACTGAAACAAGAAGGCGCCTTACTGAAGGAAGAGGTCTATACAACAAGGGTCGGCTATTCGCAACGAACGGCTTCTGTGGTGGAGCCGCGCATCTCCACGCAATGGTTTGTAAAAATGCGTTCGCTTGCCGACAAGGCGCTTGAAGCGGTGACCAGCGGCGAAGTGAAGATTCACCCGGAAGAACGCTTCCTGGCCACTTACAAATACTGGCTCGAAGGTGTAAAAGACTGGTGCATCAGCAGGCAGCTGTGGTGGGGCCAGCGGATCCCGGCATGGTACGACAACGAGGGACGTTTTGTGGTTGCCGAAACTGAAGAAGCGGCTAAAATCCTTTTCAGGGAACAGTTTGGTGTGGCAGATGCAGCACTGACCCAGGATGAAGACGTGCTGGATACCTGGTTCTCCTCCTGGTTATGGCCCATCGAGGTGTTCAACGGCATCAATGAGCCTGACAATGAAGAAATCAACTACTACTATCCTACTTCAGTACTGGTAACAGGCCAGGACATTATCTTCTTTTGGGTGGCCCGCATGATCATGGCAGGAATGGAATACCGTGCCCAGAAGCCTTTCGAGCATGTATACTTCACGGGTATGGTGCGCGACAAGCAGGGCAGGAAGATGAGTAAGAGCCTCGGAAATTCGCCAGACCTGTTACAGCTCATCGACAAGTTCGGGGCAGACGCTGTGCGCTTCGGCATCCTGATTTCTGCTCCCGCCGGTAACGATTTGCTTTTTGATGAAAGCAGTTGCGAGCAGGGCCGGTTCTTCAACAATAAGCTTTGGAACGCAGTAAAGCTCGTCAAGATGTGGGAAGGCCGGGTCGAGGCCGGGCTACCCGTTGCTGACCCATTCCCTATTCGCTGGTTTGAAGCCCGCCTGGCCGAGGTAAAAGTGCAGGTGGAAAGGCTGTATGCGGAGTTTCGCCTCAGCGAAGCCCTCAAAACTATCTATTCGCTTATCTGGGACGACTTCTGCAGCTGGTACCTCGAGTGGGTAAAGCCAGGGTTCGAGCAACCGGTCTCGCAGGAAGCCTATGAACGCACCGTTCATTTCTTTGACGAACTGGTTCAACTGCTCCACCCTTTCATGCCTTTTGTAACAGAAGAAATCTATCACCTGCTGAAGGAAAGGACCGATGACCTGTGTGTGAAACAGTTTGAACCCGCCACTCCAAAAGAGAAAGCGATCCTTGCCCAGGGCGAGCTGCTGAAAGGCATCATCACAGCCCTGCGCGATCTACGCACCAAGGCGGCCATCAAGCCGAAAGACCCCATCACGGTACACATCCAGACCGAAGCGCCGGAAGGCTATGCTGCCATTTCGGGCATGATTTCAAAATCATCCAATGCTTCAAGTGTTGCCTTTGTGGAAGCCGCCGTAGCCGAAACCATTACGCTTGTGATCGGTAAGGATAAATTCTTTATTGGCTCCGAAGCGACGATCGACACCGGCGCTCAGCGGGAGCAGATGATGAAAGACCTGCAATACTATACCGGGTTCCTGTCCTCTGTTGAGAAGAAACTGGGCAATGAGCGGTTCGTACAGAATGCAAAGCCGGAAGTAGTGGAAATAGAACGTGCCAAAAAGCGTGATGCTGAAGAAAAGATCAAGGCACTCGAGGAAAGCCTGGCAGCGCTGAGCTAAGTGGCTGGCGCATTTAAATATTTTGAAAGGTGCACCTTTTGGTGCACCTTATTTTATGCCGGCCGTTGAGATAATGACAGGGATGCTAATTGGGTATCAGGTTCATCGGCAGCACAATTTCAAACTTGTTCGGGTTGGACCTTCCGATCTTATCCTCATCAAGCAGGTAGCTGTACCGGACACCAAAGCTCACAGGCAATTGATTCCACCAGCGGGTGTCAAAGAAGATCTCCGTACCCGCACTGCGCAAGTCCTCTGACCGCTGCCTGTCTCTTGAAAATACGCGGGCATGATCGTAAAACAGGTTCGCACGAACCCGCAGCAGGTATACAATGTTCGCCACACCCTTATCAGGATAAAAAAGGGGAAAGTGGTAATTGGCGCTGCCCCGCCACATGCGCGAAAAATACACCTCTTCATATCCGCGTGCATTGGCAAAGCGATTGGAGAAGATCACATTGCCTGTATCCGTCTGTTGAAAAGCGCCTCCGAAAACAACACTGTGCGTAGCCGTTAGCCCGGGTAAATAAGTCTGTGCATTCGCCAGACCCTGGTAGCCCGCTACGTCTGTGCGATGACGGTAAGCGCCCGATAACGCATAGGCGAGCCTTGGAAAGATCTGCTGTCTCGCCCTGGGTAATTGCTGGCTCCACGATACAAAATGGTGCAGGTAGGTGGTCGCATCGCTTTGAATAAAACCCTTTGAGGAACCTATAGGTTTGTAGCCACTCCAAACAAAGGACGACCCAAGATTCAGCGCCTTAAAAGTCTTGCCCGACGTCAGTGTCAGCGGAACAGAATAGCCGATCCTCCCTTCCCACTGGCTTACCGTAAGGGTCCGTCCGCCTCTTTGCAGATGCAGGACAAAAGTATAATCGCCCCCGGCAGCCAGCACTGTAAAGAACCCCCCGTAAGCACTGGCCAAACCAACAGCATGAGAACGCTCCGATTCATTGTACCGGTAAAAGGCTTCGTTGGTGAAGGTATTCAGCACATTATTACTGTACACGGAAAAGCGGTATTCAGGCGCTTCATAAAAAGGCCGCCAGCTGTGCACGTTCAGCAATCCCGTTCCTTTGCTGTAAGATCCGGTTTGAAAGCTTCGCGGCCGTAGGGGCAGCACTTTCTGCAAGGAAGAGTCACGGGCTACTGGAAAGGGAAGTACAGCGGAACCGGAATCAAGGGGCATGACGGAAGCAGCGGGGGAAGCACCCAGCACTTTTTCACCCAGGCGGTAGCCGTTGCTCGTAAATGCGGAGAAGTGAAGGGTGTCGCCCTCAGGGGAAGGAAAATAAACACCCGTACCACCTGAGGTCAGTTGCTCCGTCTGCCCGCTGGCCAGGTCAAGCCGGTAGAGGTCATCGCTGCCGGCCGCCGATGACGTAAAATAGAGCTTGCCCCGGTCAATAGTTGGAAAGCCTATCGTAGCCTCGGTGGGTGCCAGCAGCACGGTCCACTTATCCGTCTTCAGTCCAAATCTCATCCACGACATCTTCGCATCGGGATGCCTGATGCCTACGGCCACTTCCTCTTCATTGATAAACCGAGGCTGAATAAAAATCGAACCGGCAGGCGCGGGAATGGCCTGCAGCATCTCACCCTGACGATTTATAAGGTGTATTGCACTATTAAGGGAATCATTAACGGATATAGCAATGATCTGCGCTCCACTTGGTGAAAGGTCCGGAGTGTAATAGCGTCCGCCCTTTGTTATTCGTTCTTCCTTCCCCGAATAGATGTGGAGCAGGGTTATGTCACTGTAGTTGACGAGCGACCATCGCGGAGAAGTATAGAACGAAGTGTAAGCAATCATTCCCTGCCGGTAGCTGAACCAATCCTCAGGGGTAATGTTCCGCATCTTCAGCTTGTGTTCTCCCCTACTGTCGCGGATGAAAAAATGGGGAAGACGCTTATAGCTTTCCTTTACATAGAGCAGGGAGTCGCGCCCGATGACCTGCGGGTATAAATAGTTGGTCACTGTTTCGCGATTAACCTTCCCATCCCGCCTGCGACTTACTTCATGACTGTACCACCTGAGGGCTTCACTGCGGAACCTTTTAAATGGGATACCTGCATGTCGCTCCACTGCTTTTTGAAAAGGATAAACGAGGCCTCTGAAGGCACTGGCATCGTTAGTAACATCCTTCCAGAAATGAGGCCCGTAACGGTGATACCCATAGTTCACCAGCAGGTAACCGAGCGGGTAGTGCGAGGGGACAAAGTCTCTAAGTGAACCATTCCGGAGCTTCATCCAGTCATAGTTCCGGCCCTCTTTCCAGAGCACAGTATAGTCTTTCAAAAAATAAGGCATGCGTCCGCGGCCGCCCCGTGTTAGCGCTGTTTCTGCATACACGGCATCGCCTTCAAAAAACCAGTCGGGCACTGCGAGTCCGTTGGCAAGAGCGCGTCCTTCTTCACCCAGCACTGCACCAAAAACCTTCGTCAGTCCGCGGTTGAAAGCATTGAACCGCTGCACATGGCGGTATTCGTGAATGGCCAGTTGCTGGTGCCAGGGAAGGTTCCCAAAGTCAAAGATATTTCCGCCGGGCACGAGGTAAAATTCGCTGCGGTACGGCGCCAGTCCTACATAGCCATTGGCCCTTGTTGTTTGATTGTGCAGCACCATGTTGATCTTTTGCAGCGACGATCCAATAGAGTCGCGAGCAGCCAGATCGTGTACCAGTGCCGCCACTTCCTGCGCCTGCGCTTCTGCCGAAGGCGCATAAATGATGCGGGCTGTGTCTGTGTTGATCTGTCTCCATTTGACGCGCGGCGGAAAGCCCCCGAACTGTTGCGCATGTATAACAACAGTGCTAACCAGCAAACAAAAAAGGAGTGGCAACAATTTATAGGAGCGCGACGGGAGAGCATTGTGGTGCATGGTAAAACAGGGTTCTGCTTTTA
>QQTW01004448.1_pt1 | contig 10517 bp, 7 predicted proteins | sample 1904831 | NCBI WGS metagenome assembly QQTW01 (sample SAMN09435610, study PRJNA476489) | Subsurface metagenome, whole genome shotgun sequencing project.
GTTGCCGAATCTGATGGGCCCGATATAATTCGGGAGTGAATGGCTGGCCTCCGATATGATGACCTGCCATACCGCTGCCATTCGTCATAGGATTGTGTGACATGCCGTTTGGTGGACTGCCCTGGGTGATTCGAGGTGTGGGCGTACCTTGCTTAATGACGGGCGTGCCATGCTGCATGCTGGGTGTGCCAGTAGGCATAGAAGGCGTACCCATCCGACTCGGCGGCCGCTGCTGACTGCCCCTAGCGACCATGGCAGCACTACCTCCTGGATGTCCGTGCTGGGCGGCTGATGTTGGCCGAGCTGGACTACTGGTAATTCCTTGACCAGACGAGGTCACATTCATTGGGACACTATGTGGGACATTACCCACCACCGGCGATGATCGAGGATTGCTATGAGGAGTCATGTGGCGAGAGATGGGAGACGAGTGTGGAGGCTGGGAATTTGCTGGGATGTTCTGCTGGTTTATCATGGTCCCATTTGCCGTTGGGCCATGTCCGTGTAGATTTGGATTCGCGGCCAACTGCTGTTGCTGTTGCTGATGCTGTAGAGCTGCAAGTGTCACTTTCTGTTGCTGAACGTTCTGGGAATTCTGCATAGCGTGCATCGTGCGTATTTGCTGCTCGCGATGCGCCGTCTCAGCGTTCTTCTTTTCCATGAATAGCTTCTGCTGTTCAACCTGTTCCTGCTTGATCTTGTTGGCTGCCTGTATCTGGGCTTGTTGCTGAGCTCTCGCTTCCTGCATCTGCTGCTCCTTCTCTCGGTGCGCCGCCTTAATATTTTCAATTGTCTTGAAACGCTCAAAGCGCGGCTCGAACACTGCGGCACCAGCTTCGCCGTCAACATTACCTGCTTTGGTGCCAGCGGCAGATGCTGCTAATCTCTCATCCATGATGAGCATGAATCTTTGTTCGGATGCTGCCTGGGCCTCATCCGCTTCCAATTCAGCAACGGTTCGCTTCCGAGTCTTGGGCGATGGCAGATGTTCTTTGTGAAGCGAATCTGTCAGGCACTGTATCAGCTTAGAAGCTTCCTCTAAATTAGCTACAGGTTCTAGGTATAAGGGATGAGCGGAAGATGTCGTGAGCTTGGTTTGTAAATCCCGCACGTCACTTTCTTTCAGCAGCATTTTCTGCTTTTTCGAGGGCGGGCCTGCCGTCGGTGTAGGTGGAACGGCCGACAACGGTGTGGGAGGGTGTGGCATGGTTGCGGAAGCTGGTGTCCTGCTGGATGCGCTCGCCTGCGACTGCTTGCGGTTATTGGCGCGGGGATCAGGTGTATTAGCCAAAACATAGAGCTCTTCCTCTACCGACTGCTGGGTAGGGAACAGTACAGTGGTGAAGATTCTCGGACCTTTGGCCGGACCTTTTTGTGATCTGGTGTCGCCTTGCGGTGGGTCTTTTTCGGTCTTTCCAGTGTCTTGCTTCGACTTTTCTACCCTAGAGGATGGGTCGCTGGCGGCCGCCGACTTCGGGTAGGGAACGAATGGAGATGGTGTTAGGTGTTCATTGTAGTTGTGAATTGAGAAAGGTACGTTCTTGTCGTTTCCCGCTGTAGAAGAAGATGTCTGTGAATTCGAGCCTGTGGTCCGGTGATCTTGCACTTGCACGATGAGACATCCTGGGCTAGTGTAAGCGATACTCAGCAAGAGACATCTCAATCATACCCTCATAGAATTTAACTCCAGCAGCATTCAATTCCTCAATCATGTCATGTGGTACAGTCTGTGACCGAAGGTGTTCCAGGATGATCTTCATTGGGGAATTGTAAGAGAAGCTACCGTCTTGCTGATCAAAGCGGAAATGGGTCAAATGGAGGTGTATGATAAGGGAAGGCTGTTTGTTCTTGAATTTCCTTAGAATATAGGATGCCATATTCACTGAGGGAGGTTTGTTAGCTTCAGAAATCTAGCGGAAGGGGCGAGGGCATACCATATGGTTCGGCCAACCTCTTCCGCTTGTCAGGGTTGACTTCCCCTTGCCCGATTTTATTTGGCCTGCTTGATCGAGGTTGAACATCACCAGGCTTCTGTGAATCTCTTCGCCGGTTGCTCAGCCGGGCGGCACCGTTGACGATGGCATTTGTCCCATTCACACCTGCAGCACTTGCACTAGGTGGGTGTTTGATAGTTGCAGGCAGTCGTTTATGAGCGAGTGAAGGGGAAGGAGATTGAGAGGTCTTGACGCCGTTGGCGTTCGATGGGACAGCCGACGGAGGGCGTTTCATTTTCTGGTGGGGTGGGGCAGGTTTGTTCGCAATCATTGTGGCCATCTTGCCGGAGATTTCCGGGAGGTCTACTTGGGCCGACTGATCGTGTATGGCATCGCTCGAGGACGTTTGAGTGGTCATGCGGAATCTGGCAGGCGAGGTAGAGTTGCCCCGGTTGGACGCTGGACTGACGTGTGGTTGCACGCTGGGGCCGTGTTCTACGCTTGCGAGTATGGTTCTAAAGCCGTAAGTGAGCGCCCCGACTGCTGCGTATTCGTGTGAGCAACGTATCGTCGATCAGACTCGTTGTGATTGAGAACTGGGGGTAAGATATTGCGCTGCGAGAGGTACCATGCACAATGAGAGAGTTGAAGTCAAGAGGTCTACTCGTTTGGGCCTAGCGCTGTGTCCTGAGATTGACCAATCATTCGACACTTCAACGACTGCTCCTGGGCGTGGAGGTATTTAGCGACTCAGTGCCAGTTGCATTGGTGGGAATAGCTAACTGTAGGGACCCTGTCGTTAGACTGCCTTACGAGTGTTCATCTATACGCAGAAAACAGATTGGTAGTAATAATACATAGGCCCGTTGCTACGAATTTTGATATATCCCCTTAATCATGGCCGCCTACCCTTCTGCGCCAATCGTCTCCGAGCCTTAACCCATCAACGACTTCCATCCCTTTACCCAGCCCAATCCTTGGATCATCTTGCCACCACCTGTCGCGGGCCTCATGACTAGGATGTCCGCGCTCATCTTCACTATCAACTAGGCCTCCATGACCACTCTCGTCACCGACTACAAGAACTATTCGCCCTACCCAGTTAGATATTTGTAAAAGGATGCCACCTCCAGGTCCTGATAGGTTTTCTTGAAGGTAAACAATATCCGGGGCTAGGTGCCGCAGCAGATGGACATATCCGGTTGGGGTCGTAAAAGGCATGATCATCGTGTCGTTGCCAACCATCGATTGCGCTTCTCTGTACAGTGAATCAAACATCTTAGACCTTGGTGATGGCTTCTCCTGCGACTCTATCGAGGACGGTGGTCTGTCGGCCTCGTTCGCTTCTTCTGGGCCAATGTTAGAATATGACGAAGTCAACGATCCGCCCGGTTGATTCTGGCTGTTTGACAGAGGATGTTGTTTAAGGTCTGGGGCATAGATGAGGACAAAGACGCGGGTGTTGTCTTCGTCAATGTGAGCGGGCAAGTGGGAGAGGATCGACTTTAGCGCAGGTATGGTTAGCTGAGTGGAAGTTCCAGAGCGACTATGGGCAACTTACAGCATGCTCCTGTATATATGACACTTCTTCGCCTGGATCATGATGACGGATATCTGCAGATACCACGACCGCGACCGTCTTGCACTTCTTGCCCCCCTTCACTGCTGAGAATTCGGATTTGCCAACAGGCATTGTTGCTTGGGCGGCTCTTGAATCGGTTGTTGCTGATGCAGTTGCAGTAGTCGCTCTTGTTTCCGCTTCTTCTGACCATCGCGAGTGATCTTCGAAGTCGCCCCGATCTTCCTCCCTGATGGCGGACAAGGCACCACCAACAGCAGCACCTGCTGCGGTCACACCAGCGACTACTCTCCGGCTGGCGCCATCGAAGATCTGTTGTGGACTTGGTGTTCTCCTGATCGCACCCTGTACGCGACCCACGAAGCTGTCATCCTGGATCTGCGGCCCACCCCCGCTGGGCTGGTAGGGGACTCCTTCAGGGCCAAGCTCGCGGTGCTCTGGTGGCGGACGGGGATCCCCTTTTCGATCATCGTAGTAGTAGTCATCATCGTCGTTGTCCTTTCGTTCGCTCCATATCCAGGCGGCAAGACCTGCGGTAGCGACAGTGACAGTCACTGCGAGGGGAATCCAGTAGCCAAGGGTGCTACGTCGCGACGCGCCAGATGTTGGACGTCTTGATCTCTGATATCGGTCGTAAGAATAAGACATTATGTTGGATCGAAGATCCGGCGCATTGGACAGGAGTATCCGGTGCAGACCCTGGGAAGCTACTTGCAGCGGAGGGTTGATTCTCAATGGCTGGGCGATTTGGAGAAAGACGATGCGGGATCAATGACTCGAAATGCGTAGGGCTGGTATTCCAATGACTCGCGAGGTATCAATCTCGAAGATTTTCAGAAAGTTACAAGCGTCTAAAGCAGGTTGCTTGGTAGGTTGCCTGGATCTAATAACTGGATAATTCTATTCCCGTGACAATGCTGTCTTGTTGCATTAGCTGAATGTTACTCATATTGCTGGGAGCCGAATTCGTATCAAAGGTTTTCTATGGGTCAGAAATTTTTGACCACCCGTATACAGTCCTGAAGAATCTCTCTACCTAGATCGAGGAAGCTCACAACGATGCCGGCCAAAACGCCTGTGTCACCTGATTTTCAAGCTCTCATTCTTTGTGGACCTGGAGTCTCCTTCAATACATTCACTTCAACCCCTGAAGATTTTCCTAAAGCTCTGATACCTGTAGCGAATCGGCCCATGATATGGTATCCCCTCGACTGGTGCCATCGCGCAAACATATCGAGTATGTCTCAAACACTGATCAAGCTCTTGGGCTCTATGCGATGTAGATAGATCTTTTGATCTGTAGTCTTGTGGCCCTTTTCCTTATAGAAATACTATCTTTCTCCGAACCTTCCTAAAACATGTTCTTTTACAAACATCTCCTGGAAATCAGTCTTCTAATCTTCTATCCAAGGAATCACTCTAATCACCCCGACCTCATCATGCAAAGCCATAGAAGACGCCCTCTCCAGGAATCCCCATCTCACCTCCCTCCCTCTTCCGCGAGCAGACGTACTCGCCCCATCGTCCCTCTCTCAAAATACGGGCACCGCCGAGATCCTCCGCCTACCTGAAGTTCAATCTGTCATCACCGGCCACTTCCTCACCCTCTCCTGCGACCTCCTATGCGACCTGCCAGGGGAATGCTTCCTCGAAACCTGGATGACCTACGCCGCAGGCATGGTCGGTAGCTCCGCCGTACCAGGTGGTCTCGGTGTTTGGTTCCCTACAAAGCACGAACTCGCAGTTAAAGGCGAAGAGACCAATTTCCTTATCACAGCGCAGCTCCCTCATCCCACCGTCCCTTCATCTTCCGAATCCTTGAGGCCGGATCTCTCACAAGTCGTCTACTCCTCCACCACAGACACCTTGAACGACATCACCGAGTCCAGAAATTTGTTTCCAATCCGACGCGGTCTCCTCCGCAAACACGGAAAGATACGCATGCTCACAACGACGCGGGACGCGCATATCTATCTCTTTCCCTACTGGATCCTGGATTTCATTAATCAGAACCCCAGGTTCGACAGCATCAGTGAAGACGTAGTAGGATGGTGGGCCAAAGCCACATGGCAAGATGGACTGGTACCAAAACTAGGTCTGAACCACATCCTCAATCCCTCATTTCAAGTCAAGGATACCTCGGAACCCGACCAAATCCACAACGCTATCGAAACCGACATCGACATCTCTTCCTTGAGCACAACAAACATATCCAACTTGCTCACCCCACCTTCCACGCCTCTCTCCCCATCAACCCCCACCAACAGCACCGAATTCAAGAAACCAAAGCCAACAGTCCCACCCTTCCTCTCTTATCTCCACCGCAGTCCACCCTCCCCTTCACAGCAAACTATCCTCCGCCGGGTCGACACAACTCCCCTCCTCCTCTCCCTATCCCTCCACCTTGCTTCCCTTCCCACAGACTCCCTCTCCCCTCTCGCCACGAACCAGAAAATCCACCCCACCACCACCATAGCCCCGCGTACATCTATCTCCCCCACCGATGTCCTGATTGGTGCAAACACCACCGTCAACCAGTTCGCAAACATCAAAAACAGCGTTGTGGGCTCAAATTGTGTCATCGGCCAGGGTGTCAAGTTGATGAGATGTGTCATCATGGATGATGTCGAGATCGGCGAAAAATGCGTGCTGACCGGGTGCGTGGTGGGTTGGAGAAGTAAACTGGGGAAGGGCTGTAGATTAGGAGAGGGATGTGAGGTTGCTCCTGGCTATGCGGTGGAGGACGGAGTTGAAGGTGCAGGAGAGGTTCTGGGGGGGTTTGATGGATTGGATGAGGATGCAATTAGTGGAGATGGAGAAGAGCTCGAGGAGGTCGAGGAAGGGGAGGATGAATCATGAGAGGGTGATCTGCTTGGTGGCTGTCGTATGGATGATCTTGCGCAACGGCTTTAGTAATGATCTGGCCTGCAGCATAAGACTACTCAGCACTCAATCATCCATTCGAGATGTTGCTTATTTTCTATAGTCAGGCTGAACCTTTGTGAAAGCGTCTCTAGTGGCGAAATGCCAGTCCCCAGTCGTATCTACGTTGAATTATCTCTGAGCCTTTAGTCCGTCTCTCAAGCTGATGCTCGGATCATAATACGGGGAATGACGAAGCGTTCATATTCGGGGCGATGCTCCTGGACGGGTTTGTGTCGTTGACTTGTCGAGCATGCACAAGGCCACGCATGATAAGCCAGCCATTTGGAGAGCGACGACTTAGTTCCAAATGGTTGGGCTTACCGACCATGGTCTCGGTCATCTCCATAGTATTATGAGAGGAAATGGTATCACCTGATGCATCAAACTCACAGTACCTCAAATGGAAGTGTAAATAATGACTAGCAGGCCCCCTCCAGCCTATCCCTTACATTATCCACTGTCGCCCAGAAGTCCTTCTCTCCCCTCCAGCCACTAGGAGCATCGTCCGCAAATCTCCGTATCCCATTGCGTCGGTCTCGTACATCATCCACTAGTATCTTTACAAGACCCCATTCGCCGGTCTCAATTAGCGCATTCAGAACGACCACTAAGCAATTCCATGTAGGAGTCTTGCCTTCATGAGGAATGCGGCGAAGAAAGTAAAGCATACGCTCTATTGATCTAGCTGAGGCGTAACCTTCGACCAATCTTTCGTAGAATTCCCGATCCAGGACTGGACGCTCGGTTTTGATCCGTTTCCAGAGGTGTTCGACGGCTTGAAGGTTCGGGGGAACTAGAGATAAGTAATGGGTCACAAGAATAGAGTAGACGTAGTGAGAAGCTTGGATGCCGCTCTTACTCATGTGATCGAGCACGGCGCGGGCAGCTTCCTCGTTGCGGGTTTCGTTCTTGGGGTTAAGAAGGCCGTAAAGGATGGTGCTGTATGTACGTTGATTAATCGGGACGTTTTTGGCCGTCATGTCGTCTAGGATGCGGAGAACGGAGTCCTGTTGTTCATGAGGCGTAAGGGTGGAGAAGGTGCTGTTGGTGTTGGACATGTGGGCGTTGAGGAGGATGGTGTAGGTTCCTTCATCGGCGGAGCAACTGCTGTGATTCAACTGTTTGAAGATATTGTTGATACGCTGTGTATCGCCGGCACGAGCGGCAGGGCGGAGGAGGATATTGAAAAACTCAGTTGTTAGGGGGATTGATTGGGTTCTAGCCCAGACGATAAGGGGATCACATAGCTCATCCTTTCCGATCTTGATTAGTGCGGAAACGGCGGATTGCAACGGGATTAAAGAAGGCCGGTTAGCATCATGCTCTGCCAGAACTGAATGGGACTCGGATGCTGGATTGTCGCTGGGTACAGGCTTTGCATTTTGAGGTCTCATAGCTCGTTGCCACTTTATACCGAGACCATTCAGTACTTGCAATCCGCGTTCCCACTTTCTGCACGTAATCAGTCCATGTATGTATGTCGCCCACGAAACCTGGTCAGGTACAACCCCTGTGGCGTTCATGTTATTCCAGATCTCTTCCAGTGACGTGATATCATGTGCTCTCGAACAGCCACTAAGCATGGCATTCCAGTGTCTTTGGTTAGGTCTGATACCGGCCTCTAGCATGTGATTCCATACATGCACCGCCTGTTCTTGACGGCAAAGGGCAAAGAAGGAGGACAGGAACTGAATGTATATCTCCTCTCGACTGTTCGGTTGCAGGTCTAGCTTAGCGACTCTTTGTTCAAATGTCTGCCATATACTGGCAGCTCGTGCAACGTCTTTGCGTTCTACTGCTCTTCCCAGATCCTTAATGATCGTTGTAGCTGCCCGATATATGCTGGCTTTGTCGCACGGCGCTACGACTCCAGCTTCAGGTAAGGGGTGTTTGGCGCCTTCAACGGAAATGCTGATACGTTGAATGGACGTCGCTAGCTGCTGCAGCTGAAGCTCGAGGCTAGCGATGGAACTATCCTCGTTGTTGGCTGTTTCTAGGTGTTGGGTCGGCGGCTGAGGCGTTCTGGAAGTATTCAGGGAGGGTAGCGAAGCATCCTCATAAACTACAGGGTTTTCACCCCAGCCATTGTGATATTGCAACTGGAAGTCAATGACGTCCCCATGAACGCCTTCGTAAGTCAAATGGCTCCTTGCTAAGCTTGTTGGAAACTTGCGACCTTCAACAAGCCGATGGAGTAAACCGGTAAAAACTTGACCATCAGGCGTCATGTCCACAGCGAGTTTCCTATCGTCGGTGACTTGTCTCAAGCATTGGTGGGTAAGCTTACACAACGTTAGGGTCCTTTCATCTACCCGGTGCTGATATCGCGGGAAAAGAACGCTGAACCAGGCGTGTACAGATTTCATAGGCACTAGCGTCCCATCTGGATTGTCCCATCGCTGAGTTGAAAGAGGAGCATATCGTCGTGCGAAAGCCGACCATATATGGATGATCTCCTCGGTGAGCCGCACAAGTTGCTTGTCGCAAGCACGGAGTTCGCCATCTGACTTTGTTCCATTGGCAATATGCAGCAGCTTGATGACTGCCGCTAGCTGAGCAAACAGCACATTGTTCCACCCGCACCGGAATATTCCTCGTTGGCGGTATTTGTTGATCACCTCATGAGGTGGAGGTAATTCGGTGTTGTCGGTAGAACGAATATAATGCTGATTGATGACAATCAGAAGATCTTTGAATAAGTGGTATGCACGATGGCGTGTATGGTTGGTATCGTAAGCGCTTTCAAGTTCTGTTGGCAGTGTCGAAAGCAGTCTCTCACAATCCTGCCACACGTCTGGTAACGGCGTTTGCCCGTCGTACAATTGCTGTCGTAGCGAGACAATCGCGCTGAGCTTCTGAGCTTGAGGTTGGAGCCGGGAAGGCCCAGGTTCCGGGTGAACTTGGTCAATGGGTGTACCAGAGTACCGCGTCCGTGGGCGAGCTGGCCACTTTGGCTTATTGGAGGAGAAGAGAGTTTCCAAGACCGAGTCCAGGCCCGGAGAGGAGCGGACAGATCCTACCAGAGGTTTTCTGAATGATCTGGGCTTAGAGCTAGATCCGCGGTCATGTTGTTTGGGGCGTGTGCTCGAGAAGGCATCTTCTGGCGGCCCACCATCAAGCTGTTTTGGCGGCGACTGACTGAGAGAGACGAAGCCAATGCCTCGTGTCCGCTGAGCTTTATGGACAAGTCCTTTTCGGCATCGGACACAGATATAAGACCCATTCATACGAGACAACCTGTGCAGGTACGGATATCAGTTGTTAGTATACATTAGCCCTTTTGACTTGGAGTTGGGGGCCGAGGGCGTCGTTCGGCCGCCGCTAACAGACGCCAGCCACGCTTGCCTCAATCCGTTAAAATATCGTGCAGTGCAGGACAATTCGATCGCCACAAGCTGTCATGGAGGTGTTATTCTTGAGCATGGACATTTCGAAGCACTTTCTATAGTCATAGTCATATCTGTGATATTCTTGCGGTATCATGACGACCTTGGTCCCTCGAGGGCCATACTCGGACGAGGAGTTGCGGAAATTGTATCCTGCCAATCTCAAGCTACAACTAGTACAGATAGTATGTTACATCCTCAGAGTACCTCTTTGTCCTTCTCCAGAATGTTGATGCTTCTGTTGTATTATCCACTCTGGTGTCAATGAGCTTGGCTGTGCTGACCCTAATGTTACGCACTCGAACACTGACGATACTCTTGTGAAGTAGCTATTACGCCATGGTACTAAGAGGACGCATCATCTCCATAGTGGATGAAGGAATTGACATTGCCTCCAGGCGAACGAAGTCCGGTTTCTGCCAGGTTTCAGAATGTAAGCGTGCGATGCATCTTTGTCTATTCAACTCAACACTTATGTCCTCCTTGCTAGGCTGGACTTGCTCCTTGTAGAAACCAGTGTCCTAGGCTTGTTCCTCTGCATGCTCTGAATATCTATCACAGATTGGCCGTATTGCAACGCTGCAAAGCGATTCTCGAGTGTTGTCATGACAAGAACCGACTGGTCAACCTGGAATGAACTCCAGTGGCGGCGCCGTATGGAGACATTCGGTGACGACGATAGGCCTGTTTTGG
>QQTW01004449.1_pt1 | contig 10515 bp, 7 predicted proteins | sample 1904831 | NCBI WGS metagenome assembly QQTW01 (sample SAMN09435610, study PRJNA476489) | Subsurface metagenome, whole genome shotgun sequencing project.
GTTTCTAACTTCCCGCGGGCGCGGGAGGCTTAAAGTAATACCGATCCGGTGATGGAAGAGATTTGCTTAGCTAAGCTGAAGTTATGACGACGGTAGTCAACAGATCACTCTTCGGTACAGAGTACTCGGACCCCCTTCTATTAAGAGCTCTGCAGGCCTTTAGCCCATATTCTCTTGTGTAGGATAGCATTTTCTTGGAGTTATGAGCACCATGCAAGACTCAGCAAAGTCACTCATTCAAAAGCACCCACTGCAGCGCGTCCAATCCCCCTCCGCAACCATTTCCGCCCTGGTGCATGTAAGTCACCACCCAACCGCAAGAACCGTGACTGAATTGACATATATGAAATAGTTCCTCGGCCTGTCAAGCTTCGCGGCATCATTCAAATAGTATTCCCCCGCTTTAGAACAGAAAAAACTGAGCAATCCAACCACTAACCAAACCCATTAAAGCCTCGTCGACAACCCCAGCCTCGCGTCCGTCCCCAACCCCTAACCCCACGGCTACACCACCACAAACTTACCCTTTTTTTTTCCAGCAACGCATCCTACGGCTGGCACTTCCAATATCTAACCATCATCGGCCTGTCCCTCGCCACCATTACCTTCGCATTTGGCTCCCTAGCCGACATCACCCTATCGCCGCGGTTATTTCTCATCAAGAATGCCCTATCGGTGTGCAGCGCACCACTCGAGATTCTCATTAGCGTCTTGTATTGGGGTTTGCGAGCTGTATGACCCCGCCTACTCCACTCTTGTTTCTGCTATGGGAGCGGTAACCGCTGATGTCACACCCCGTGCAGATCGATAGGAAGCTCGTCGTGCCCGATTGGATGGTTCTAAATGCTTGGGCCGGTGCGTCACCTCTTCTTCTTACCTTACTTCAGTTTGCTCTCTCCAACTGCGCTCCACCGCACCATCCCGCCAGCCCAACTGATGTTCCGCGAACCGATTTCCAGACATCGGCTTCCACGCCATTCCCGCCTTAATGCTAAGCGTCGACCTACTCTTCCTCTCACCCCCCTGGACCATCACTGCGCTTCCAGCCATGGGCGTGAGCAGCGTTTTGGCCTTTTCGTATTGGTTCTGGGTCGAGCAGTGCTACCGGCACAACGGTTGGTGCGTACATCCCTTCCCCTGATTGACTCCTATCCTCGGACATGCCGTGCCGTGCAAGTTCCCTCACGTGCCGGATCCTCCCGTTCAAGACGTATCTCTCGTGTTTCGATGTCAAGTCTTGAACGACTGAGATCATGCTTATTGGTAAATTCTTGGGCGTTGTAGGTATCCATACCCGATCTTCGAGATCTTGACGCCGGCTTGGCGCGCGGCCCTATTTGGCGGTAGTGCGTTGGTCATGACGCTTAGTACGGCGACGCTGAAGTGGCTGTATGGGCGAGTGAATGGGTATGGAGTCGGGGCGGGTCCAAGGGCGAGGCCGGGGGCTGTGAAGGATTAGATCCCTCCTCAGTTCTTTGTGGATCATATGTCTATCATGCAATTCGCTGAACTTTCAATTCCCCCGCTTTAGACCAGTGAGTATATGTTTCGATGTGAATTGGTTCCGGTAGATGTGTGGGTTAGATAGCCCTTATACACTAAATGAGGGACTTCAAAGAAGCGATTGAATGTCGAGTCAATGCAGTGGAATGACTGAACCATCGCAAAACCCTAACGTCCAAAACCAAACCCGGCACAATTAACGAATACTAGAGAGATTAACCCAATCTCGAACCCGGTCTCCTAACCTACTTAGGGGGTTCCGGCTCCTCCGGCTCCTCGCTCCCTACCCTCGCGACATAATGCACAATATTCGAATCGCTCGGCGCCAGCACCGTCGCATTGATGATGTGAGCCTGAAAATCCAAAATAACCTCCCTCGCGTTGACAACCGAGGGAGGAACAAAGACGCTCCGCCGACCAGGGATATAGAAAGTCACCTCGAAACGTCCACGACCATTCGTCTTGACCGATCTCGAAAGCACAAGTTCATCCTGCCACGTCATATCCACACGAACAGCCTGATCAGCCGTCGCCGGGCTAACGTTGCCAAAAACGGTAACTTCCTTCCCCGTCGCTTTCGGCTCTGGTTGCAGCGTGATCGAGCTACCTCTTTTCGGCGCCACGCTGGCTTGGATGCCGCCGATATGTCGGGCCACGGAAGCGGGTGGTAAGCCGTTGATGGGCATTTTCTCGGTATACCACCAGGGAAGATGACCCGTGACACGGACGTTGGCGACGTTGAATTTCTGCTCACGGATACCGCGAAGAGGGATGACGAGGAGCTCCAGGTTTCGCTCGGCGCGACCTTCGAGGTAGAGCCATTGGCGTGGGAAGTAGACGTAGTAGCCTTCCGGGACGCCGTCGACGGCGATCCAGATTAGGGTGCGCTTGTCGAGAGGATTGCGGACTGTGACTGGCAGTTCGACGGGTTCGGGGACAGAGCGCGACGCTGGTTGGAAGGTAAAGACGTTCTCTTGGGCCTGGTTGTTGCTGACAGAAACTTCTCCGGTCTGTGGCACAACGGCCACTTTCAAGCATGTATGTTCGCCAACACGTGGCGCCCAGTCGACCTCCGCGACATGGGTGCTACCGGCAGAGACTGTGGGGACTGTGAGGGTTCGAAGAGGAGTCCAGTTGCCGGAGTCTCCAATACCCGGCGGCGTGTTAACATAGAACGTAGTAAGTACGTTGGTTGCGTCCGAAGTACCGCTGTTCCGGATCCTCGCATGAATCTTGTTCAGCTCTCCAAGGCGAGGCACATCACCCCCGTCAATAGGGTTCCCTGATGCATCTTGAATCGGGCTATCGTAACTTCCGAACGGGTTTCTGTCAATCCAGATGTCACGGGTCGAATAAGAAGGTCCCCAAGGTTCGAGCGACAAGTCAAATGTGCCGCCTGGGGTACCCGTAGCTGGTTGAGCCCACTCAATTCTCACCTTGCAGACAAGAGGGCTCGCTTGAACGTTGTCATTGACGACCGTAATCAGAATCGTACGTGCTGGATCGACGGCAACCTGGCCTGTGCTCAATGTGCTCTGACTGGCCTGCAGAAGGGTAATCAACCTTATATTCTGATTGTTGTTGAGCGTGCCAGTGATTGCTCTGGTTACAAGAACACCTCCATCTTTGCCAGGTGGATTGGAAATGTTAGTATCGAATTCCTGAGCAGTCGTCCCAGGGTCCTGCCTAACTTCAATGTAATATGCTAAGCCGCTCGAAACCTCAATGCGAACAAGGTGGACCCTGTTAGTGTCGGTGTTTTGGGTGAGACCGTGAGCGACAATATCCACCTCCTGGGAGAAAGGACTGCGACTCCAGGTCAGTCGAAGAACATTGCTCGCATCGAACCAGCCTAAGCCATCGATATTGTAGCCCGAGAAAAGGGGATGGCTGTCGTGGTAGCCCATCAAGTCGAACGGGGCTGCTGTGAAGTCAGTACCGGCAGCACCAGAAGCGTATATGTCCTCCTGTAGAACACCTGGTGGCGGCACGATGTTATGACCAAATTCGTGTGCGTACCGACCCCAGTCAGCGTCGTCGCCGAGTGTGATGGTTCCCAGAGTCCCAGTAACCGAAACATCGATTGACACGGCAGGGTTAGTGCCTTCAGCTGCACGGAAGTATTTTATAGACGGACCAATAGATCCGCCTCCCCAGGCTCGGACAAAGGATCCCATGCGTACCACAGTCATTAAGATGTCGTAGTTGTCCAAATCGAACCCGTTGGTTTCCGCGAGGTTGGCAGACTCAGCATATAGCTGTGGTAAGACCTCCGCCTTGAAGTTCGGGTATCCGTCCTCTGAAGGAGAGGCCCGATAATACCAGTCGAAGTTGTCGAGAAGTTCGAAATAGTCCGTGACGTCAACGGCTACATTGAGTTTTCCATAGCTGGCCTGATCAAAGTATCTCGTCATACTAGCACAGTTGTTGACGATGGTGGCTTTGGCCGCAGCAAGATCTGCCGGCGCTCTATCTGAGGGATAGCAACAGACTGCTAAGACCCTTGCTGTCCCAGTTCTGGGAACAGCAAGCGGCAGAAGTCCTGGAGTTGGAATATCCTGGAGTCTTCCACCAATGTTGCTCAGCTTACCCTTGAAATCCGTCCACGAACCATCCCCAATGCCTCTGAAAGAATGAGGAGGGCCATCGGATTCGGAAGCTGGGTACGGTGCTGGCCAGGAAAGGACTTTGAAATCGCGGGGACCTTTCGATTCACCATTTTCATTCTTAACATGTACAGGACCGTTTCGGGTCTTGAAGTCAGAGATGACGACAAGACGGTGCCGCTCGGCTGTCACGACCAACGCTTGACGACCTCCAATGGTGACCTTGTTGGACGCGCGGCGGGGTACAAAGCCATAGCCAATAATGACTACCAGTGAGCTTGGATAAGCACTCCAAGGGGAGAACTCGACAACGCGAGGGCCGCACTTATCGGACGAATGTTTCGCAAGAAACCGTTCTTGCATGTATTCGTCTACCATGTAGTCCGGCAATCGCGGAGCGATATCTTTCAGAGAGAGTCGAGGAAGCTTCTCGTCCTCCTTATCTTCGTGGTGGCAAGGACACTTGCAGTCACATTCTTTCCTGGACTCATCCACAACATGTTGCGAAGTGTCAGTTGTTTGATCCATGGCTAGAAACCAAGCCTACGGGGCCAATCGAAGTGATCGGTAATGAGTATCTGTAAGTCTTCTCCTGTTCAGCTTTTTGTCAGCCGTGGAAAGCTATCTCAGATAACGACAGGAAGAGGGTGGTTTAAATAGATGCATCAGGTGCCCCAGGAAACGGACTTGCACGGATGTCCACGAGCAGTGCTCGTAACATGCGAGTCGAATGTTGGCCAAAGAGACCATCTCATCATGAGATGATGGGTAGGCCTATCATGCACTGAGCAAGTCCATAACGGGGTTTGTGTAGCGAGGGCTGAACCAATGATTCCATAGCTGTAAAGTTGGGGAAGCAAAAAGACTTGATGGCCGTCATTCAGCTTGGCTCAAGCTAGAGCATGGCCATTGCTTGGCAGAGCCTTATGATCTGCATCTCAGCCGCAGGCAGAGGAACCCCGCAATTTGATACCAGTCGATAGGCCTGATCCTGGTCCATGCGTGATGAGATGAAAGCCATGCCATGATGGCTGAGGTAGGCGTTCTTCTAACGATTGCGATGCGTGATCGTCACACTAAGTCCCGATTATGAGGACTGTAGGCTGAAACCACACTCACGCAAAAGACAGGAAGTCAGAACACCACTCTTAATTATTAGAGTAAAGACCGCGCTGTATGAGACTATTCATCGAAAGGCAGAAGCTGAGGAAGCCCAGGATTGATTAGTATAGTAAGTGAGTTAGGCAGGTGGAGTGACTGCTTGATCACGCGAGGCACTTTACCCAACCGGGCTTTGGCTCTCGCAACAACTCGTAAACATCAAGCTGTCCTCCATAATTGGAGGACAGCATTTGAAATGGTGAGCACAACTGCAAGAGAGCAATCACTGAGACCATAGCGCATACACCTGCTATCAAACATGCCACTGGCCTATGTCATACCGTTGCCCACCAGTCTCTCGTAGTCGTCGATGGTTGTGCTATGTCCGAGGGCTCCAATATGCTTCATTTTGTTCCCATTCGCTCCCTCGCAATAAGTTAAGCACGTCTTCGCGTCCAGCTTGAGGCATCTCGCCTCGGCGTTCTAGACACTCGAAAGATCCTGTAACCCGTGCGGTAAAGAGGGTATTAACGCATCCAACGATGTATTGATAAGGTAATGGAAAAAGTGGCATATAGCTTACAGGAGAGATCATAGTCGACGGCCAGGGACTGTACAAATACAGTATCGGAAAACCGCCCTGTGCCCTAAACCTTGCGAGATTCTAATGCCCTGTGCTGCCTAGGGCAGGCGATTATAATTCGTCTATTCCGACCAGATAGAACGATCTCGAAGTAAAATCAATGGAAAGGATAGGAGAACGCCTCTAAGCACGTCAAAGATTCGATCTTCATTACCTGTGGAGAATCGGCAATGGAAACAAAGAAATACCTTCCCCAAAGTAGGAAGTGACTCTATACATATGAAGACAGAACTCTTAAAGCTCATGGCAGGAAAAGGAAAAGTGGCGTCTGTATGGCGTTAGGCTCTAATCCAGGCGGAGGAATATTGGAGCCTATGAAGCCTTGGAAGCGGTTTGCCATGGTTGAAGAACGGCGACTCCGGAGCGTTATGTAGTCAGCCTTCCCGTCCATAGTGAGCAGAACTTTCAGTGATTTTGAAGGAAAAGTGTAGGTAGGTTTGCGGATGAGAGAACGAAGCAGTTTCGGAGAAGGTCGGTCCGAGAGATAGTCCGCTTCCAGCGTGTGCTGTATCACGTAAAATATTTTGGTAAAATATCCAAGAAGCTGCTACTCTCCTGGCAACTCATACGGGCATTACTTAAGTTCCACTTGGAAGTGGGGGACACTGATATCGAGAGCCCAGCATGTCTCAGTCCAATAAGCGGACACGATCCGAGCTAGAGGCAGAGGATGGACCACTGGAGAACGGGCGTAAAGAACCTGAAGGGCAAGTCGAAGGTTTGCACCCTTTGATCAAGCTTTTTGTGTACCATACGATGGCGCTGACCTCTTCATAGATTCGTCTTCATCTGATGATGACGTTGGTCCCGCTTTACCAGACTCCAGCCCGAAAAAGAAGCGCCGCAAGCTCCCCTATGAAAAGCTATACATATCTTCGCTGCCCAGCTCTCCGCGTTACTCCAAGTCACTCATGCACAAGGATCAACTTTCCTTTGTGACAATCACTCCGTCCACGGACTTTCTGATCACAAGCTCGGTAGACGGAGTGGTGAAGTTTTGGAAGAAGGTTGCCGGCGGCATTGAATTCGTGAAGGAGTTCAGAGCCCATGTGGGAGAGATTAGGAGTGTGAGCGTCAGTGCTGATGGGAGGAGCTTCGCGACTGCGGGAGTTGATAAGAGCATCAAGATCTTTGACGTGATTACGTTTGGTAGGTCATCAATTTGACCCGCACGTACTGAGCCAGACGTTAACAGATGGGTGCAGATCTCTTGGCAATGATCAATACAGACAGAACGCCGAAGTGTGTCTGCTGGGTACACAGAAAAGGCGCTTCAATGCCATTGCTGGTCGTTTCGGAGGAGGCTAACCATTCGATAAACATATATGATGGGCGAGGGGAGAGCCAAAAGCCTTTGCACACGCTTCCTAATGTGCACCGAAGTCCGGTCACGCTTATGGAATTCAACAATACCCACGACTGCGTAATATCGGCAGACGAAGCGGGTATGATTGAGTACTGGCAACCTCATGGGAGCTACGAGAAGCCACACACCGTCTTCGAGTACAAGAGCTCCACGAACCTCTTTGAGTTCAAGAAAGCAAAATCAGTACCAACGTCAATATCAATCTCTCCATCCGGCTCGCAGTTCGCAACCTTTTCTTTCCCTGATAGGAAAGTGCGGGTATTCGACTTTCCTACTGGCAAGCTGTATCGCACTTATGATGAATCTCTGGCCACTATTACAGACATGCAGCAAGCGGGAACAGCTCTCCAGAGGTTAGACGATGTCGAATTTGGTAGGCGGCTGGCCGTGGAAAGAGAGCTCGAGAATCCGGCCCTACGAAACAAAATGAATGTTATCTTCGATGAATCGGGACACTTCATTCTGTACGGGTCGATTTTAGGCATCAAGGTCATTAATACCTTTACGAATCGTGTTGTCAAAGTTTATGGGAAAGACGAATCCTTCCGACCACTAAATCTAGTTATCTACCAGGGCCAACCGGAGAAGAAAGGCGTAGTGACAATTTCGATGGCTGCGAGTGCCAATCCCCTTTTACAGGAAGCGGAAGAACGAGATCCTATGCTAGTCTCTACCGGGTCTGGAAAAGTCCGCTTCTTCATGTTTACCAACGAAGAGGACGTCAGCAAATCAAGCCGAGATATACAGAACGAAAAGCCGAAGCTACTCAACGCGCGAGAACAGCGCGAAGCTAAGCCTGCAGAGTCTGGGACAGCTGCGGTGCTACACACCACTTATGGTGACATACATATTAGGCTGTTTCCGGAAGCTGCACCCAAGGCTGTCGAGAATTTTGTTACTCATTCCAAGAAGGGCTACTACAATAACACTATCTTTCACCGAGTGATACGGAAATTTATGATACAGGTGAGTGCGCTTTATAACGTCAAGCATCCCGGTACGCGCTAATCCCTCCAGTGTGGCGATCCACTCGGTGATGGCACTGGCGGCGAGTCTATCTGGGGCAAGGAATTTGAGGATGAGTTCTCGACTTTGAAGCATGATAAGCCGTACACGGTCAGTATGGCCAACGCAGGACCTAACACCAATGGTTCCCAGTTCTTCATTACAACCGAGAAGACACCTTGGCTGGACAAGAAACATACAATCTTCGGGCGTGCGATTCAGGGCTTGGATGTGGTTCATAAGATCGAGAATACTAGGGTTTACAAGGAGAAGCCAGAGGAAGAGATTAAGATCATTAACATATCCATAACATGAACGATCAATCTCCTACACTAATGCTACTTGAATTGGGTCAATGATTTCTGTGCCTTTAGCTGTTACCCTATCGATGTGAGCGGTCGATTTTTTGACTCGTTCGCTCTTGAGTCAGTCTATGTTCTCGGGCCGAAGACTACGTCATGGCCACTGCCACAAGACACGGCCCGATCCACGAACGGGATTGGAACGGTGAATATCTCACCTCCGCTGCGATACCGGTGTTGATTCACAACTCTGCGTGCCGGGTGAGCCGACCAAGAAACCATTGAATATACCGTATTACTCTTGTTACCCGGCACTGATACTGTCTATATATTCCCATCATATCTCCCCATCTCTCCTACACATCATGAACCGCCACCTGTCTGATTTACCCTGACCAACTCTTCGTCGCTCGTTTACAGTCCATCTTGGAAACTCTTCGCTTCTCGTCTACTACATATTCTTCTTTGATGATCTTTTCCTCATCTTGCTGGTTGAGGGCGATTTTCTGGCTGCCAAGGCAGATATGGGGGAGAATGCGCTATGCATCACCTCATCCCACCGAGCCCAATCTCTCTCGAGCGAGACAGTCTTAGGGCGGAAGACTCCTTTGCGCTGGTCCATGTCTAGCGTTCCAACCCTTTTGCGAAGATGACGCTTTTGATCCTGAGCACACCCTTGAGGACATTTCAGCGGATGATGATGCCGACCCGTTTTCAGAAGAGGGAGCGAAAATGCTTCGATGCTGTATGATTCATGACTCCTCTCCCAACCTCCAGTAATCGAACATAAGCGTGGCAGTCAAGAAAGTTTCAACTAGTAAGTCTCTACCCACGTACTATAACATGGTCTGACATGAGTGCGAATAGTTCACCAGCTCTCAAGCCACAAGCGTTCCAGCGCCACACCGCGGTCCTACCGGCATTGCAATCACTCATTACTCACTACTACCACACTTTCCTCCTGGCCGCGCAAACGCCAGCTTCTACCCAAGTTACCACTCAATCTTTCCCCGTCTACAATCTTGTCGAATTCACCTGTATTTCCGATGCTGCAACCGGAGATGTCCGAGAGCTAGACGTCAAAGCGGCACAGAGCATGTCTTCCTTGCTGTGGTCACAGCGTGCCATTCGCACGCCGCGCGGCCAATTTGCTGTAGTACGCTTGGACGATTTCACTTCTGATCGATTGTCTGGGCACGCCGCCCGCACCCAACACCTTTTGCACATTAATACACACATCTTTCTCCTGATTGTGTTAAAGCAAGCCCGAATCTCCTCCACTTCAAGCTCAAGAACAAGACATTTAACTCTGAATCAGAGCTACCCACGATGTCAGATGCAATCTAGAAGGATCAGGCATGAGGCGAAGGAGTGAAAACTGAGGAAGCGGAGAATGCACACAATGACAGGTACAATGAAGGTACCAATCTGATGCAGAATCTCCCTAAAAAGCATCCTGCCATAGATCGGGAACATCTTGGTGTGGCAACCCAAACTCAAATGGGTGGATGATAGTGGATATACGTTCTTCGCGGTAGTTTTCGATACTACCAAAACTGAGAAGCTGGGCAAGACCAGACTTGGATGTGATACGTGAAACCAAGGAGTCATGGCCACAAATCAAGGAGTCATGGCCACAGATTCAGAGTGGCCCATCTAACTGACTGATCCAGTACAAGAAATCAAGAAAAATAATCGAGAAAGACGTGAAGCGAATCTGAAGAAGCGAAAAATTCTGGACAGACACTGGGAATGCGGCTGTAAGCCACACGGGACCTTGACTCTTCTGGGAGCTCACGCTTGCGCCAGCTACCTGTAAGTAGTATACGTCGTTGGAAGCCATTTCGTACGATCGCTGAAGCGTATAGTCTCTGCTGATGGCAGGTATGTCGACATCGATCTCGCTCTCGTAAGTTCACCACGTACCCATTTAGGCACGTATAGCCGTGTCTGACCGTTCAACACGGCGTCGTTCGCACCGTCGTGTGC
>QQTW01004450.1_pt1 | contig 10514 bp, 5 predicted proteins | sample 1904831 | NCBI WGS metagenome assembly QQTW01 (sample SAMN09435610, study PRJNA476489) | Subsurface metagenome, whole genome shotgun sequencing project.
AGTTATCTCCCAACGCTTGACACGAAAACGTACGGCACGGTCAGCCGTATCGAAGGCATGCTAAGCACGGCGCGCGAGGAGCTGCTGCTGCTCGATATTGATGAGGGTCCACCACTCAAAGCCAGGACAGAGCCAGCGGACGAAGAAAACCCGCAGCATCCCATCCTTGCTGAGCCCGAAGCCGAACCACCAATAGACGCCCCAGACTTGCCCTCGTCCCCATCCATTCCCAGTCTCCACCCAGCAACCCTCGACTACCACCCCTTCTTCTTCATCCCGAGCGCGCTGGCCAAGGTGCTGCACTGCATGGCGCCTTCGGAGGCAGCCATCAAGGGTGCTCTGCGCCACGCAGGATACCGCGCGACGCGTAGCCACGCCAAGCCGGGCTCAATCAAGACGGATGCGCCCTGGTCGGTTGTTTGGGAGATCATGCGCGAGTGGGTGCGGCAGAAGAAGCCGGTCCGCGAAGGGGCGATCAAGGAGGGGACCGCGGGGTGGGGGATCATGCAGAGGGCGAGGCGGGTGGAAGGGGACGATAGAGCGGAGCAGGAGGGGGTTGTGGTTGAGAAGGAGGAGGACGGTGGAGCGGAGCGGGGTTCTGACGTGAATTCGGTAGGGAATACAATAGCGGAGACAGGGCCTACAACGAGCACCACGCAAGACCAGAGGATGAAGATGCTTGAGGTCGTCTTCGATGAAGCGCTGGGTCGGGATAAGGAGCGCAAGCGGCTGGTGCGGTATCAGGTCAATCCACGGCCGAACTGGGGGCCGATGAACCGCGCAAGAGGTGGAAAATGATGAGGTAGGGGCTGGCTATGTGTGTACCTATCTAATACCACTACATACGAGCTGTGGACTCCAGTGAGAAGGATTGTAACCAGAATAGGGCTGCACCGACGGATAGGCACGGTGAGAGCTGTGTTGTTGGTGCCGTCCACCCAACATTGCGCCAGATTGTCAGTTAATACCTGGGTCTGGTTGTGGTGGTGGTCCAGATTTGAGACTGACGTCGACTCCGTGTCCAACAAATAAGAAGCATGGGTGGTGCTGATGGGAGTAGTGACAAAAAGCATAATGGCCTACTGTTGAACGTCTGCCTTTCAAAGCGATATTCTTCCTCGTCCAGCGCAAGGAAGGCGTTATTTCTCTATGTAAAATTTATCAGATGTTGCACAAAGCGTCTGGGCCGGTCCTTCCGATGCAATCTGAGCAACTTGAAAAAGCTTTTCAGATTGGGAAAAGCCAAAGGTGATTCACCTCAAAGCTCAAACCCCTGCATAGCCACGTACATAGACACGGTGCAGGTCCTTACCCAGGTAAGAAACAGATTCGCTTTCTAATAGCGAGTCATCTCAGAAGTATGCACAAGTTCAACAACTTACTTCTTGTCAATTTAAAAGGCGAGAGGAGCACGTCAAGCACTGCCGGCAAACCGTTTATCAGCTACATTACCAATATTCGTATCTATATATTCCAAAACTGACGATCGAGAGCTGTTGGGCTAAATCATACTCGATCGATTTGGGCATCGATCACCGAAAATGAAAATCAGAAAGAAGTAAAATGTGTAGGAAAACAGACTGGAGGAACAACAAATACGTTTGCCAAGTATGAGACCAGCGTCATTTGCGATAGTCAGCGACTGATTGCCTTATCACCGTCACCGTCAGGCCCTTTTCCGCCTGATGTAGTCCTTCAACCAGATGAAGAACGCGAAGAGGAAGAGGACCGTAACAGTCCAACTCATGCCGAGAAAGGTCTTGCCAGGTAAGGCTGTGAGGCCGGTAAACTGGACCTGTTTGACAACATCGACCGTCTTGTAGGAGAGACTTGTGGCTATGCCTGAGGCCGCACCCACAAGCAGACAGGAGAACTATTCGCACGCCAGAGAAGTCAGCAAAATCGAAAAGTATAGCGGAGACGAGACAGCCTGAGTCCACTCACCAAACATAAAAACATTGTGGCTGCCCCAACACTCCGTGACTTGACAAGCAAAGTGCCAAGGAAACACATAACCACGGTCACGACAGAGAGTGCTGAGCCGAGGACATAGCAGGCGAACATGCCCCAGAATGTCCGTCGACGATTGTAAAAATGTTCCTTGACCGAAGGGAAGCCAATGTCGGCATCGAAAGACGAAACTTTAAGAGCAGAGCAGGTGTTGACCTCGGCCGGACCGGTGCATTCTTTAAGGACGTATGCCGAATCAGTCCGTCCAGATTGCTTGATCTATACTCAATAAGAAAGAGATTCCCAGGGGGCCACTGGATGCAAACTTACGCTGACGATGTATGCCGAAGGTAGAAAGGTTGGAGACGTCCCTGTACAGATTGTGATGATCAAGAGCACAAACCCAACCATCGTCAAGATAATAGAGCAGACCAGCCATCCTCGGTTGGACACCCGCTTGGACACCAGCTTGACCGATCGCTTGGGCTGTTTGCGGTTCGCCATAGCTTGCAAGAGAGGGATTTGATAGTGCCTGATGAGCTCGAGGATAATTATGGTAAGAATTAAAGAAAATGAATGGAGTAGCGAACAGGAGATAGCTGGTTTATATCTCCCTTCGTGCCTGGACGGAGCGAAGCACGGCCATATTCAAGTTGACTATACGGCAGTTGTATGGCCGAGCTTCATATCTCGTCCCACAACAAGGCGTTCCAGAAGCTGCGGCCGCGTTTTAGGACCCGATTCTGCATGTCTTTGGTTGTATGCTTTGTCCAATACAGTCCAAGAACCCAAGAACCCAAAAATGGATGGTTGAAGCAATACTCCGTGTAGAAGGCTGCATTTTTCATGGGAGGCTGTGACCTGCAATGTGCCAGGGCTTAGTCTGATGTGCATCCTACACATGTGCTGCCATATTCTTCTTGATCGACATTGTCACATGGCGCGTTCCCATTGAAGGGCCCCGGGCTCAAGCCCATGAGCTCCCAGAATTTCGATTGGCGGAGAAAGCCAGAGAAGCCGACGCAATGATTGTGAAAGGCGTATCAACCATCCTACCGCGAACTGACGGGACTCGAGAGGCATTGTCGTTGGATAGCTCTGGTCGCCAGCACTCTGTGCCTCGAGCGAGGCTCAAAGTTCAAAGCGATGTCCTTCTGAGTTTTCTGTATGCAGTACGGTGATACTACATATTGCCGAGCAGCGAGCTTCAGCCTTACGGGCATTACTGAGGCCCGTGCGCTACATAAATTAACCTTAAACCGGCATTATTAGCGAGCAAGGACAGATTCCAACCGCTTATAATAACTTTCTCACTACATACCTTGGAGGGTCGTCGTGCCTACTGATTGAGTCTTTGATCTCACGTTCTCACAGTCTCGGTCTGATCCTGCGCTCACCGGTGATTCTGAAGCACGAATCGGCTATAATAAGGCCATTGCAACCACCAACGCCGGCAGGATCAAACTGCAGAGGAAAAAGCTTACAGCGATTTGTACTCAAACTCAACCTATAGAACGTGGCCGTTCCCTTGGATGTCCTTATTGAGTCGACAGCCTTGCGAATCACTTCTAAATGGAGCTCATCATACATGTGCAGTAGTTTCCAGCAGCATGGACAGTCACTCGCAGCGCTATCGTTTCGCAGCGAAAGGGGAAGGAAATGCGCTCCTGGTGGTCCAGGATAGCGTCTATGTCGGCATACACAGTTATTGCCTCCGGAGAAAGATTTCTATCTCGGCCCTTCGAATCCCGCAGTGTTCCATCTGTTGGCGCCGGCGAGGGATACTAGCATGGCTCCTGCTTCGACTACACACTATCACTCGACGAGGAGCCTCTGCGCTGTCATCTTGGTGGTTGGGACTTCAGGCTCATCGGGATGGCCTCGTCCGGCATCGAGGTAAGCGTGCTTTCAGCTGCCCCATGCAGCATTGTAAACGCTTCAATCAACGTGCAAGTTTTTCCTGCGATGCGAGGCTGTCACACCCATCTCTCCCACTCATCAACATGCAGGGATTAGACCAGCATCCAAGGGGTATCTGCATCGCTTGACTGGCTGATAGTGTCTCTTCATCCTTTCTCCTTTCTCCTTTTCTCTTTAATGTGCTTCAGTGGTATCTATTCCTCTGCGGTAAGAAAACAGCCTCCCGGAGTGGCTTTTAGGGGCTAGTTATAATTGCAAGAATATCTCCACCACTCTATGATGCCAAAAAGGCGTTTATTTAAGGAATAAAGCCTCACAGTCTCCTGTTATTTTTTGATACTCATAGATCACGCACCCATCACCTCACCTATTTCGAACACAGTCGCTGAAAATTCAGTCTTCGCTCTCCTTTCGCTGAACAACCCTCTTGCATTACTTTATCATCTGTACCTGTCCCTGCGTGTCTGTCTACACGCAATCTCGGTCACGTTGCCAGTGGAAACGCAACAACAACTGACCGGGCGGTCCTGATCACCGAGGAGAGATGGCTGTGGACGACTTCGATCATGATCTATACATCGTGGGATGGATCTGTGCTCTGCCACAGGAATGGGCTGCAGCGCAAGCTATGCTGGACAAGGACTATGGCCCACCCCGAAGGCCGTGTCCGCATGACAGCAACACTTATCGCCTAGGCCGCATCGGAGAGCATAGGGTGGCCCTCGCTTGCATGCCTGCCGGTGTTCCTGGTGCTTCATCGGCGACCCTGGTAGCGAAACAGATGCAGATGAGCTTCAAATCGATCAAGATTGGACTCATGGTCGGCATTGGCGGCGGTGTGCCAAGCCAGGGAGACGACATCCGACTTGGCGATGTGGTGGTCAGCCAGCCCAGAAACACTTTCGGAGGAGTGGTGCAGTACGACTTCGGTAAGACGATCCAAGGGGGTAAGTTTATACGTACGGGGGCCTTGAACAAACCGCCTCAGGTACTACTCACCGCGCTGTCTGCTGTTCAGACGGAACATTGGAAGGGAGACAATCAGATGCTGGAGGTCCTCATGTCGAGTCTCTCCAGGCACAGCAGGATGCTAGAGAGATTCAGCTATCCCCACAAGGAAGAAGATCTGTTATATGAGGCCACTTACGACCATGTCGGCCCCGCCGATGTCGGCCATGGCCGAGCCTGCACCCGATGTGAACGAAGCAGGGTGATCCCTCGGCGAGCCAGAGATCGACCACACCAGCCCGCTATTCATTATGGAACCATAGCGTCAGGAAACCAAGTGATGAAAGACGGTGCGAGCAGGGATCGCCACAGCAGAGAGCTGGACAACGTCCTGTGCTTCGAAATGGAGGCGGCTGGTCTGATGGACAACTTTCCGTGCCTGGTCATACGAGGCATATCGGACTACGCAGATTCGCACAAGAACGACAGGTGGCAGCCTTACGCTGCAGCGACCGCGGCGGCCTATGCAAAGCAACTCTTGATGGCGACGCCCAAGGCCGACGTGGAGAAAGAGGTGCCTGTGGAGAGATTGTTGCCAGCCGCGCACTGGAGCCATGTCGGAAACTCGACGCCCATGTCTTCAAGTCCTTGGGGCGCTCAATGGGCTCAGGGGCCTACTGGGCATCATCAACCCGGGTACTTCGATCCCAATCAAGGCTCAATACCTCAAGGGATTCCCCCTGCGACATATCACATGCCGGCACAGTCGTATCGAAGCGGAGATCGTGCGCTTATGCAGCCCAGTCCCGGCATTGCTCGTAAAACAATACAGTCCAGTGCGAGCGCAGACCGAATCCCCACGCAGAATGGCCACTCCAGCCATCATCCGCCCGGTATGCAAGAGAGAGCGAGAAGCTCAGATGCGGTACCGCACCCAGCCCCGGTTTACAGGCCGGGGCCAACTGCAGTACCGACAAAGGCAGCGGGATATACACGACCTCCAGCAATGGTTTACGAGCGACCGGCGAAAGCAAGGCATACAAAGCACAACACGCACACCGGCCATCGACCCGACAAAACACCGGTTCGCTCGGCACCAGCAAGGGATCAGGGACGGCCTCTGGAGAATGTACACTCAGCGTCAACCCCAGCGAGAGCTCCGCATGCCTCGGCTCCAGCGAAAGCTCAGCATACCGGCCATCGACCTGACAAAATACCTGTCCGCTCGGCACCAGCAAGGGATCAAGGACGGCATCTTGAGAATGTACACGCAGCGTCAACCCCAGCGAGAGCTCCGCATACCTCGGCTCCAGCGAAAGCTCAGCATACCCGGGGAGGACCCGCACATCATGTTGACAAAGCACCCGGACGGCCTCAGGAGAGAAAATACTGGTCTGACCATGGCAAGCACAAAGAACCAGCTCACAGCAAGCCTGCCGAGACACATGGCGGAGCTTTCCAATTCGGCTACACGGCACCTGGGCCGACCGAGAATGTTTACATAAACTGGAACGAAGCACCCGACCCGAATTACCCGCCATATGTACAATATGCTGAAACATATAGCGGACCTGGATCAGACGATGGTATGCAAAGTCCGCATCCCGCGCAAGAGGAGGAACATGAGATAGAGGACCTGTCATCTGCATCGAGCACGAGCGGGTCTGAGGGCCAGGAGACGACAGATCCACCATATGACATGCCACCCGGACCGGGTACCGAGGCAACCGAAGGAGGCTTTTACGATCAGTCCCCCTATCAAGGTAGCTATGCCAATGTGGATATGGTCGATCAGCCAAGCCCGGAAGGGTATCAAGGCTATCAGGCTCCGGAGCACGACTACGAGAGCCCTCAAGCGCCTGATGGCGACGACGGCAGCGACTGCGGCTGTTGCTGCTCGGGCAACGGGGAAGGAAACGATGGCGGGGACGGGAACGAGTCTGATTGTTGTGACTGCCTGGGCGGCGGGGAGAGACGTGATGACGGAGATGGAGATGAGTCTGACTGTTGTGGACCTTGTTGTGGCAATGGTGATGATGATAACGAGAGGAGTTGGCTCTGCTGTTGACGATGATCCTGGAGCTCTATAAATAACAAACGATCTGCTTCCTCGGGTTGGTTAAGTGAATAGAATGTATATGCTTCAATTTGTCTACTATGTAGTTTGGAGAACGCATAAGAGCGCGGGACGTTCCTTAGTATACAGAGATATCATTCATATGAGGAGAGTGGATTCCGTGGCCCAGCACGTGAGAAATTTCGGACGGCGCGACGTCGGATGCACGCAAGCTTCGACCGCGAGTGAGGATTAACATTGACCTGACACGTGCCAGACTATAATTTAGGTTTTGAGCCTCATCACCGTCTCTTGGTGTTCTTACAGTATCTGGTAATCCTACGAATTGACCAAGTCCACTACCGCGCTTCGTCCAGAGCTATCCTATGGCTGGCTAGAGTGAGTGTTGCTGCTGCACATGTCTCTAGCTGCGTATGCCCACGAGCTCTGATGCATCCACTAGGTTTTAACGTCCATCACCATGCGGTTGTGCTACCGTCTAGCAATGAGCTCTTTTGCTCGAGGTCAGGAGCGCACTTGCAACTTGCAAGCAGGCTCTACACAGTAAAAGACTGGACCAAACGGCAGGCCCAAGCGGCAAGCATACGCGGGAACTCTCGGAAAGATTCTTCCAAGCTTGACGCTCTTGGATGTTGCGTCGTTGAATGTTTCTTTTGCCGTGCAGTAGCGGATCGGCAGCGGGCAGCCACAGGAAGACAAGCGCGGGACAGCGGAAGACGATGCAGATCGAACACGCAACCTCCGGCGTACAGAAACATTGATGACGACGACGATGATGTAAGGGCAACCCATGGGGCTGCGCCCTTTTCTTTTCTTGCTCGGACAGCGACAACTTCACGTCCTCGGTCTCCGACTTCAATGCTTTCTTGCAATTGATTCGGCATGTGAATAGAGAGCCAAAGATGAATGAAACGAAACGAATTGATCCATCGGAGCAATCTCCCTCAAGCTGTTGAGCCGCTCTGCCGGAAGTCGACTCCGAACCTGATCGCCGTGGAAATCTGAATCGCCATCTACATACATCTTGCCGATGGCGATCGAGTCGCGAAGGCAATGCCTCCGTCGGGCTGCGATAGGTCGACGCGGCTGGGAGCTTGCTGCCGGCATCAAGATGCGGGAAAGCTACTCATCGCTGTCGCTATCGGCTTTTCCATGACAGCTCGGCCTTTTCCCAATACGGCAAACCTAACCATGCGCCTCTGGCGGAAAGAGCATGGGCATCGGAGGAGGAGCATGCAGAAGTAAGGATCCCGGTCTTTTGAATCTTGTCCTCGCCGTGTTCCCGATGCGATCCAATCATCGTGTTTCTCTCGTTCCCCGTGTCGTACGATAGTTTCTTGTTCCTATCGTCACTCCCCACCATTGCGTTACAGCAGGAAGCTATGGCCACGGCGATAGGAGGGAAGCTTTACTCTCGGCTTCTTTTCTTCTTGGCTTCTTTCGTTCTCGTCAACCGGCATGATATCTGCATGCGCTCTTTCGGACCAGACTGATGAAGTCATGCCGCCGTGCCTGCCGCGTCCCCTTGGGCCTTGGTAACGCGTCCGTCAATTGTCACTTCTCTCCTACTCAAAGACTCATGATGTCACTTCTCGTCATTCTTCGTCGCTTTCCCCCTCTCCCGGCCTTTTCCTGCAAGCCGGCGTCTCTTATATACCTGGTGCTGCTGGCGGCTTTTTGGTTTTGCTCGCTGTTCAGTCCGTTGCATCCAGCTCCAACCATCACCGAAAAGTGCGGTTTCAGCAAAGATGTTCAGCAAATCGATCATACTCGCAGCTTCGTGGGCGGCCGTCGTCGCTGGCGCTCCAGCCCCAGCGCCTCAGGTACCTGGTTATACCAATGCCGATGCGCCTTATTCACCTGAGGAGCCTACTGGCCTTGGCGAGCTGGCCACCTCCTTCGGGCCCAACTCTCAGATTCCCGCTATACAGACCTCACCTCCTCGAGGAACGGAGCCCGGCGCAGCTCCTCCGCCCATAGTCACCGATGTAGACGGTCCCACCAGCCACGGACCGTACGAGGGAACGCCGACGACGATTGGCGCAGTCACGGCGGAGACGACTCTGGCGCCGTCAATAGCTCCACTACCGCCCAATCCCACTCACACGTACTACAACCCCGATGGGACTCTGCTGCATCCCGCGCCGGCCCCTTACACACCCTTTGGCGGCCTAGGAACCAACGGAACGGAACCGCGCTACATGGCGAACAGCGACTTCGACTTCGAATCGCTCGCGCTCGCCCTGTATTTCGAGTGGATCGAGCTAGATCTCTTCCACAACGGCCTGGCTACCTTCTCCGAGGACGACTTCCTCTTCGCCGGCCTGACGGGCGAGGACCGCTATCTGATCCAGTTCATGGCCGAGCAGGAAGTCGGCCACGCCACGGTGCTCACCAATATGCTGGGCGAGGCCGCGCCCGTCCAGTGCACCTACAACTACCCCTACACCACCGTGCGCGAGTTCGTCGACTTCAACTCGCGCCTGACGCGCTACGGCGAGTCCGGCGTGTGGGGCTTCATCAACCACCTCGACTCGCGCGAGGCCGCCCAGCTGCTCTCCCAGTCCATCGCCACCGAGGCCCGCCAGCAGCTCATCTTCCGCCAGATGAGCGGCCTCTTCCCCATGCCCGTCTGGTTCGAGGCCGGCATCCCCCAGTCCTGGTCCTGGACCTACCTCGCCCCGTACATCTCCTCCTGCCCCGCCGGCCAGACCCGCCTCGCCTGGCAGAACTTCCCCGCCCTGATCGTCGCAAATCAGGCCAACATCAACAGGTGGTCGCCCAACGACACCAAGCCGTACGAGACGACCGGCAACCGCACCAGCGACCCTTCGGATTCCAGGATCCCGGAGGAGGAGTCCTGCATCCACCTCAACGTCACCGGCTTCGGATGCGGCCCAGCCATCTCGCGGAATCGCTCCGAGCCGCTCACATTCCCCGGCCGCGAGGTCCACCTGACATGGGAGGATCCCGGTCAGCAGGTTGGCCCCAACAACAGCTACGTCACGAGCACTCAAGCCGGCGAGCCCCGCTTCGTCGCCTGGGTCAACCAGCTCAATCTCACTTATACCCCGCTTACGCGCACCGGGCCTAACGCCGGATTCACGTATCAGCCCGCGAGCGAGGTCTTCCAGGGCCATCCGGCTGTCAACGAGACGACTTTCATTGCTCTGACCGATCTGGATCTGTTCCTGACGCCTTTCAACCTCAGCATGATCAATCCGCACGTCAGGGCGCTGGGCTTGTACCAAGCTGGTTGAGCGGTTGATTGAGTTGGTGATTCTGATGGATGGTGTATGACTTGATAGCATTTCCGAAAAGAGTATTTGCGCGGCAATGACCAATAAATTGCGCTGTAATATAGAAAAGACGAATTAATCAATTTAATTAATGTTATGTCTAACTCGTCTGATGCATGTCTTGTGACTGTATTCCAAAATCATCCCATCCTTAACCTAAACCCAGCCCCAACCTCCTCCCCATTTCTTGCGGCAAAGATCCCCCCAAAGTCCACCTCCCCACCACCCAACCTCGGCGCATCCCCTCTCATCGGCGCATTCGGACTCGCCACCCTCCGCCGCTTCTCCAGCCCCGCCTTGGAAGGAAACGTTGGGAACAT
>QQTW01004451.1_pt1 | contig 10514 bp, 10 predicted proteins | sample 1904831 | NCBI WGS metagenome assembly QQTW01 (sample SAMN09435610, study PRJNA476489) | Subsurface metagenome, whole genome shotgun sequencing project.
CTTGAATTTCTCACCGGCCCCGTTATTAGTGAGAGCAGGCTGGGTCACATTTGGAATTGCTGATCGGAGCTGAGCATGAACACCACCAGCTTGATTCATATGCTGAGGAACCCAAGCATTGGCGCGAACATTGAAGTTTGTGTTGCCATTCTGGCAAGTGGCAGCTGACGTCATCTGGTTCATGGAAGATGTTGGCTGGTGATCGGCTGGACCGGGAAGGTAGCGTACAATTGATCTCTCGTTCTCAAGTTGGTCACGTAGCTGCATCCACTTGAGTCTTGCCGCGTCACGTTCTTCAGCAGTACTAACGCGATGTTTGCGATAGAGGGCCTTAATCTGACCGTTGAAGGTTGAGTAGTGGAGAGATGTACAACCAGGAAATGGGCAACTGGGGACATGGCAGAGGGCGTGCAGTTGATGAAATTGCCCAAAATCAGCATGAAACCTTGATGGAGCTTCGAGCCCAGACAGTTTATCCATGGTGTGAAGGCATTAATGCAGCTCCTCGGCCGGTTGCAGGGAACACAGTCGTAACCGCATCTCCTGAATCTTTTCGCCCAGTCACCGTTTGGAGTACACATCACGAGCCTTCTCCGTCTGGTATTGTGGCAAAGCAAAGCCAGCAGGACTTGAAGCTGGCGAAGACGCATCCAGACCTACGAAGCGAAGTCTCGGTGGGAAGTCTCGACAGCGACCTTCCGACAAAAGCCAATACTAGCAAGACAGTCTCATTTGCTGAAAACGACTTGGTCAACACCACACCTCGAAGTGGATATGGTGGCAATGGTGATGCATACAGCGCTTTGAGCTCAGATGTCACACAAATCGGACGACAACCCATGATGTCTGGGGGAGCCGCAGGTCCATCACCAAAAGACTGGGATGCGATCATTGAAGCCATTGAGAAGGAGCCAGGTGTCAAGACTGCAATCAATCTGGCCGATGGGCGCTATGTCACCATTGAAACAGGTGGCGAGCCTGGCGGACCAATCCAAGCTGGCAGCTTAATCAAGATGAGCGATAGTGGCCGTCAGTACCAGTCTGTTACGTCTGACCAGGACCGATATGACATGAGCAAGCAGTCGGTGGGTGTCGAGAGGGGCGTTGGCGAAATAGGGGGTGCTATGACCAAGCCTGGCAGCTCGGGGCTCAATCCTTGGGCTCATCGCGACGAGAACAACTTCTTCCGCCACAAGGGACCATCCTCCGTTGCTGTGCAGAGTGTCACCGCTCGAGGCAACATGCCCGGGCCCGACGAGGGAATGGATCGTTATGGTCAGACAGCGTTGCAGCTACGTCCCAAGAATGCATTCCAAGTCAACGACAGCCCTGCAACCCTGAGCTCTCCTCCGAAGCGATCTTTGAAGAGCATCTGGGAGCCTACCGAGGCAGAGAAGCAGATGGCTAGGGAGAGACTGGCCATGTTCAGAAAGTGAGGTGTCGACCTGTTCACAGTGGACGGTGTATGGCGAGTGGCGTGTCGGTCTCTGGGCTAATATGCTCGAAGGTTTATCGATACTTCTACTCGTACCCAGTACATGCATAGGAAGCCGTCAGGAAAAATAGGCGAAGCCTGTTGGTGGCGTCTTGAATGTGGCCAGCATGTTCAATTGAGCATCGAATGCTCGAGATGGAGCAAAGAGACGTTCCTGTTTTTCATTGAGGTCAGTGGCATCATTGCCAGAATGCTGGCTCAAGTAGCTAGCTAGCATCGATCGAGCCACAGAAAATTGCATAAAAGCATGCAGTGCAAATGTTTTCCGTTCCTTTGCTGTTTACTGACTGTGAATCAATGTCTCAGCTCGACATTGCCACCGTTACTGGCATGGCAGCATTGCTGGGTGCGGTGGGTTGTAGCTCAGGGTTCAGGCTGTACTACAGTATGTAGATTGTTCCACCCGAGGTGCGCAGTAAGCGCTACGTCTAGACCGCAGGACTTATTGAGCATTATTCATTTCAAGTGTCTTGATATGACTATTGAAGAGCCAACAGATTGCTACTACTAGCTTCGGTCTTACTTGCGCCTACGATATTTGCTGCTTATGAAGATCCTCTTCTTTCTTCCCTTTGCCGGCTCCGTCAGCGCTGCTTCTTCCCCCCACCCCAAAAGTCACCCCCGACGAACCTTAAGTCACTCCAATCGCAGCTACACCACCCCGGCTGAATCAATAATACGTCCTTCGAACACCATTATGCTTATGCGCACCTGAGAGTCTATGACTATCTCAGAGGGCACTCTCACCTTCGATTTCGGTGGCTACCTGTTGGCGATGCAACTTGCCACCTAGATAGATGGCAACCTGACTCTGGACCCATTACACCCCGCAGCTCAATTCAGCCAGCCTCTACACCCTTGCAACATCCTGACTCTCTTTGCCGGCCAACTACCTCATCGGAAGTACCCCTTGCACCTCGCACTTGCTTTGAAGTTGGTCAGCGAACTGGAAGTGACCAGGTCGTCATGTCAACCGAGAAGCGAAACTTTTCGGGTCTTTCTTTCTCTTCCAAGAAGACATCTCATGACAGCAACACACATCTCCCCACCAAGATCAAGAACTTCTTCCGAATAAACAGCTTAGGAAGCTTAGGCAGCCTGGGCAGCCCGAGTAGTGATGGCCCTCTTACTCCAAAATCAGAGTCCAAATCAGAGTCCAAATCCTCCTTTCGACAGTCGCGCTTCCTCCCCACTCTCGGAAGAAATCGTTCAACCACGGTAGCCAGCGAAGGGAATCCACTGGAAGAACATATGTCACCCACCGCTCATGCAAACCCGTATTTCGCTCATCAAGGTCCGCCAGCCCTCCGACACCACAATGAAGGCAGTGTGCCACCTTCTCCGCCGGATACACCGAAACTTCAAATCAATGGCGTTCATGGAGTAGAGGAGAAGCCCGTCACAACAGGCAAAGAAGAACTGGCCCGAAAGCTGAGAAGAGTGGCATCTGCTCCAAACGCACAAGGATTTTTCAGCTCAAACAAGGCTGAAAATCGGCCGAGGACTGCGGAGCTCGGTAAAGACCCAATCGTGGTGGAAAGCGGTGCTACGCCGAAGGTGAGCATGGTCGTCCATAATGAATCAACCCTACTTCCGGTGCCTCTGAATGGAGCGAAGACTCCGTCGCCAGGTCAGATACGGCAATCAGTAGCCTTTCGAAGGACTTACAGCTCGAACTCAATCAAGGTGCGGAATGTGGAGGTTGGCCCAGGTAGTTTCGACAAGATCAAATTAATTGGGAAAGGCGATGTAGGAAAGGTATACTTGGTACGGGAGAAGAAGTCGAACAGGTTATATGCTATGAAGGGCAAGCGTAACCAGATCTCGGTGCTGCTATGAAATACTGACTGCTCCTAGTGCTAAACAAGAAGGAGATGATCAAGCGAAACAAGATCAAGAGGGCATTGGCCGAACAAGAAATACTTGCCACCAGCAATCACCCTTTCATTGTCACGTTATATCACTCTTTCCAATCGGAGGATCATCTATACCTGTGTATGGAGTATTGCAGCGGCGGGGAATTCTTCCGGGCACTGCAAACCCGACCTGGCAAATGCGTGGCAGAAGATGATGCTAGATTTTATGCTGCAGAGGTCACGGCGGCCTTGGAGTACCTCCACCTGATGGGTTTCATCTATCGAGATCTGAAGCCAGAGAGTGCGACTTCCCTTCTTTCTGCGCATGTGAGTGTACTGATCACATGCAGACATCCTTCTTCACCAATCCGGTCATATAATGCTGTCAGATTTCGATTTATCGAAACAGTCAGATTCTGGAGGTGCACCTACCATGATCCTGGGCAGTCGCAACGGATCCAACTCGAACACATATCCCCTTGTTGATACGAAATCATGCATCGCCGACTTTCGAACGAACTCTTTCGTCGGTACCGAGGAGTACATTGCACCAGAAGTCATCAAAGGGAATGGCCATACAAGCGCAGTCGACTGGTGGACACTTGGCATATTGATATACGAAATGCTGTTTGGCACCACTCCTTTCAAAGGGAAGAACAGAAATGCCACCTTTGCAAATATACTGAGAGACGAGGTGCCATTCCCAGAGGGATCGGGAAGCACACAAGTATCGAAGTAAGCATTTAATTTTGACGACCCCGAAGCTCAAAAACTGTGCTTTGTGTATTGAATACCCATGCTGATCGTTTACAGTCTCTGCAAAGGCGTAATCCGCAAGCTCCTCATCAAAGACGAAATGCGTCGTCTCGGCTCTCGCGCCGGCGCCTCCGATGTAAAATCCCACCCTTTCTTCAAGCCCATCACCTGGGCCTTGTTACGACACATGAAACCACCCATGATCCCGCATCAAGGCAGAGCGATCGACACGGTGAATTTCCGCAACGTGAGGGAAAGCGGAGACGGGAACGGAGAGGGTGGAGGAGGGATGGTAGCCAATTCGTTCGGAGGGTTGGGGCTGGCGGCACCAGTGGCCAAACTCAAGGGTGTGGGTTTAGATAGTGGTCTGGCCACGCCTGGAGGCGACGGGGTGGAGGTGACGACGGATCCGTTTTTGGAGTTTAACAGTGTGACGCTGTTGCATGATGGCGAGGACGGCGGCGGCGGCGGACCTGTGGACGATAGGTATGAGAAGGACGGCGGAGGCAAGGGAGGGAGATGATGAGCTCGGCAGAGAACAAACGAAATCTGACTGGAGCTGCGCGTGGTGGTTGAAAAGAAGAACGTCCGTCGTTCAGGTGGCAGATGTAGCTTCTTACCGCCGGTGCGCAAGGAGGGGGGAATACAAAGACACGCTCGGCTGATGCTTCATGCTGCCATCCAAAAAAAAAATCAACCCTGCCCTTCGGCATTGCCCCCGAATATGTCTGAGCTATGTGTGACTGATCATCAGGTGATTTCTGGGATCGCGCCCACGGCCGCATGCGGTGTCTGTATCAGTGTCAGTGTCAGTGTCAAGTGTACCCAAGCAGAGAGGCAGACAGATAGACAGACAGAGAGGCGTCAACTACGAATGGGGCTCTGGCTATAAGAGGAACAGAGTCCACTGTCTGCATGGATTTCCCTCTACTCTACTCTACTCCTCGTCACCGTTGTTACCGTTATCGTTACTTGTCGCCTAGATCCAAACAACGAGCTATCTAGCTCCGAGTCACCTTGATACATGTATGCATACAATGCGATGCAATGGCAAGAAAAGCCCAGCGAAGCAGACAGATAGTAACAGTGTAGTGTAGTGTAGCGGTATGAATACACACGTTTTCATATGATACGATACGATACGATACAATACGCACGCGTGTATAGGGAGGGGTCTTCTCTTCTCTTCAGACTCAGACTCTTCTCTTACTGTTTACTTACTCGTCCTTGCTCTGCCTCTGCCTCTGCCTCTGCCTCGTTGACGATGTGGGAGGGGGGGGGGCTTCTAATATAGGAGCAAGGAGCGTGTCGAGATATGCCTTTTTCTCTCTCTCTGTGTGTGTCATGAGCTTCGCGAGCTTCGCGAGCTCTGGGACTGGAACTGGGACTGGGACTGGGACTTAGGTGGTTACTACCGAGCGAGTATGTCAGAGCATGGGAATGGGAATGGAGAATTGGCGGCGGGTTTTATGGGGGATGGGAGGGGAGGGGAAGGGAGGAGAAGGGAGGGAAGGGGAGGAGTGGTTGGAGAGGGATCTCGGTATCACTATACTATTGGATATGCTTTCGGTGTTGGGGTGGGGTTGGTTTGGAGATGTAGAGATAGAGATACGGATACGGATGTATTGCAGATCAGAGGGTTTCTGCTGCGTCGGTCAGGTCATGCCATGCCATATCATGCTATGCCATGCCTGGCAGTACTTACTTCTGACCCTGCCCCTTCCTCAAAGCTAAATCCGCTGCCATCTCACCTAGACAATACCTAACACCTCCTCTGGCCACCCTCTACTCCACACAATCGCCCGTCTAGGCACCCTCCCGGCAACGGGACTAAGCAAGCTGATCTTCCCCCTCGCCTCATCCACCTCCGCCACATACAGAAACCCGAGCACGCTGCTCGCTTGGATATCGTCCTCCGTGGCGTCCGGGTCCGCGTTCATGATGGCCAAGATGTGTGATTGGAGGGCGGGTGTGGGGGAGGTGAGCCGTTGAAGGATGGTCCCATTTCCATTTGCTGCTGCCGCTGGGTGCTGGGAGTTTAGAGAGTGATTTGTGGCTGGGTTGTAAGTATCTTCGTCTTCGTCATCACCGTCGTCTTGGCCTCCTGGACGGAAGAGGTCGGCTGACACGGTTGCGTTGGCGGTGTCTTTGTCGCCGATCAGGAGACGATATACCGCCAGCTGGTTAAATTCGACTTGTTGCTGACGTGGCGACAGAGTGATGCCATTTGTCAAGTGGCCCGTGCCAAAGAAGTAGGCTCGGATCTGGGCGGCGCGGAAGGCGCGCATGAATGACATGTCCCGGTCGACGCAGCCACCTGATTTGGAAAGCTTGGCAACAGTGATTGTTTCGTTGTTTTGGTGGTTTCTAGTGGCGGAGGAAGTGGGCTGGTTTTCAAACCGGCGCAGCATATCGCTATACAGGCGTTCGGAGCCAAGGATCAGGATGTGGGAGATGGAAAACTCGGAGACAATGTGCTGGATTATGTTGGATGCGAGCGGTTTTGTCGTGTTTGCTAGAGTGCCTGGTGTGTCAACCAGGAGGCCGGTCTCTTTGGCCAACGGGTCTTCTGTAAGTCTGCCGGAAACGGCGAGGGCAAGTTTCGAAAGGATTGCCTTGTAGTGAGTGGCTGATTTGTCGTCGCCGACAGGACCGGACAAGCCTAAATTGTAAACCAGGGGGAGTTTGACGGGGATGGCGGAAGGTCCTGACATGGGACTGCTGCCCCATCCTTCCTCAACGTCAAGAAGCGCTCTGATTGGTGCTGCTGTCAAGGTGCCTGGCAAGCTAAGGACGCCCTCCTCTGGATCGAGATTGACAAGTACGGGCTGACGGCCGAGTCTGATGGCGTAGGCGGTGAGGATCTTGAGCAGGGTGGTTTTGCCAGCGTTCGAGGGCCCGAGGACGAGTACCCTGGGTCCATCTCTGCCTTGTGCTTGTGCTTGGTTGCGCAGGCTCTCTAGGGCGAAATGTACATTGAGGTATTCTGCCATGGGAGTCTCCTCAGCAGTGTATTCGCTCTGAGGGGCGTCATCGCTGGTTTCGAAGGTGCAGCCATGGTGAGTAAAGATTGCAGCTTTCGTGCCGGTGAAGGTGTATGTTGGGCCTTCGATAAGCTCGGTGCCGAAGATCTCAGCGGTCCCATTCAGGAGCTACTCCATCCACCCAATCATACATTCATTAATTATATTGCAGGACAGATGTGTGGCAGCAAGACTAACCCTGACTCTGACGAATGTCCCAAATGCTACCTCAAACCTCCACTCGGAGCCACCTGGCAAATCGTGTTGAGTTGTCTCGGTGGTCTGAGGCTGCTCGGACGGCTCTTCAAGTCCAAGACCTGGCAGACCCAGCCCTGGTAGTGACATGACATTGCGTAACTCGAAGCCAGGACCGGCGCCGAAGGGAATGTCGTCGCGATGGAAAGATTCGAATGGCCTGGAATGCATGCGACGGCAATGCTTGGCTCAGCCCTATCATAGGCACCAAATCAGGGGCCAACGGCGACTATCAGGATACTATCAGGGATACTACGTAGCAGACGTGGCTAGCAGTCTTATGAAGAGGAGGTGTCAAAGAGAGGACCATGATGAATTATGACTTGGATTTAGGGAGCTCTGAAATGCCCTGCAAAGGTATCCAGAACACTTCCTGCACAACGCATTCCAGCTTGCCCCAGCTAGTCACCTCCGCTTTCGGTGTATGTAACATTCAACGACAAAAGTGACAGGCCAGAAAAGCCTCTTTCTCTCCATGAACCACAGACTCTGCTTTGATCTGACATATTTCCGAAGTTCCCCTAGCATATCTGTGCCTGCACGTGTCGTAAACTCGGCCAAATCCTCAGTACCCACTCATCCGAGATGTCCCGATCAAAAGAAATATGGAATCGCCGCACTACGCACAGTCAGTAAATTGCACCAAGTCAAGGATTGCTTCGAAATAACATACGCAATTGCCAATGTTGCAGTGACACCAACCAAAGCTCGGGTCCTAACTTTCTCCCTCTTCAGCTTCTCTTCTAGCACTTTGGCTTTCTTGGCCGGCTGAGCAGGTAAATCCGCGTCAAGCTCATCCGGATCCACCTCGTCCACCTTTCTCTTCCTGGTGTTTCTTGAGGAGGTTTCAGCTTCTAATGCTCTGGCCTCTTCGACCATCTTCTTGGCTGTTTGCAGCATCTTCTCAGCGTCTTCGGGCAATGGCAATTCGTCGGACCCGGCAGGCATCTCTACGGTAACATTGGTGCGTGTTGTCTCTGTCTCCCCGTTCACATCTACGGTGGAATCAATCTCGACCTTGACCATTTCGCCGTTGATTGATTCCTGCTCCACGGTCGAAGCTGCGTCGTCGAGCGCAGACTGCAAGGCGGCGCTTGCGGCGTTGGCGTGGGCAAGATTGGCGTCCTTTGACGCTCTGCTCTGTCTCTTCTTAGGCGAGGCTACCGAGCCTGCCCTCTTGGCAGGGGAAGCAATCTTGCTAGGTGACGCCGACCTGGTCGATCTTGACTTGGACGCCTTGGAGACAGATGGAGGCGGCAAAATCGGTTTGCCGGGGAATTGGTCGTATTTTGGTGGCGTAGAGATCTGTTTCTTTGTCGTTGCAGGACTCTGAACAATGTCTGATGGGTCAAGTAGTGCTCGAACCCAGTTGTACATGCCGTACTCTTCGGCCAGCTCAAGTGCTAGAACATGTCAACATGTGATGGTCCTCCAACAGCGGTGCGCAAGAACACCCACCTAAACCTGGTGAGATCCAAACGTTGCCAGCGACCTCGTCCTGGCTGGTTGACTCCTTGATCTTCAGATACTCGCGCTCCGCCTTTTCTTCGGCGTGCTTGGCCCATGGGAATGCAATCTTGAACATGCCGGTAGCACTAATGCAGCCATCCTTACTTCGTCTCTGTGTTTGTTGTTAGGCCACATTCTTTGCCTTTGGCGTCGGACTCTCTCACCATTAGAAAATAGGTCTCAGGGTGTGGCTGGTTCTGATGCGATGCGAATATTTCAGATCCTTTGAGGTCTTTCGGTAGAGGTGCGCGAAGATGTGCATACTCGAATAGACCTAGATTTTCGGGCTTGGTCGCATTGGAGGTGCCGACCTGACCAGGCTTCACGGTGAGCTTAGTCTGACCAAGACGTCGGCGCGACAAAAGCTCATCATCTGGTCCATCACATTAGCTTGACGTCAGAGTTGCGCGGGCTCCTCTAGCTCTCACACTCGGGAGTTTGGTCTGGCTGAACCAAAGGATTCGTTTTCTTCGGCAGAGGAGGTCGCATCATGTATCTCAAGCTGAAGTTACTTCAATGCAGATGCACGGGGTTCGCAGGCGCAGACTGATACGCGGGAGCTTCGGAGTCGAATACCGGGTCGCAGAGTGACGTGTGACTTCAGTCAGAGCTTACTGCATAAAAGGGATGCGCCGCCGAGCTGAAGTGAAAACGAACAATGGCAATGTGCCTTGATCCTCTGCGCATCTGATGCTCGCCTGATACCGTGGTTATTCGATGGCGTCAGTAAACATGGTATGGGACGAAATGTGGAGAGATAACTACCCCGTTGGCGGGAAGTGTGCCTTATGGATATTTCTCTTGGGGGGCTTCCGCGTTACGCTTCTTGCTCCTTAACTCGAAGGCTGGGGGGACAGGGGGATTCGTCCTGATGAGGAAAGGCGGGGCCAATCTCGCGGCTATCTTTACACTAATGAATGATTAGATAGTAGCGTTAGAGGGCATTACTGTACTGTCAGTACGAAACACATCAGCGCTGTCCTTTGGCAAAGTGGTTTTCTTTCTGGATAGGATTAGTAATATCAGCTTGAGATCCCCAATAACTTTTCAGATGTTTGACGACATACGAAGTCGAGATCGTGGGACTCCATCAGGACTAATTACAGCAACCACGCTCACTACAACTGTGTCGGTACCAGTCAGAATCGTTTATCTCGCTTCAGACACATCCTAGTCCGGGATCTTGCGCAAGAACGATTTCAAGCAGCAGTAATAGACTTAGATTCACTGTCAACTCTGCTCACTGTACATCTTGATCTGATTAGTGAGTAGTTCCACTGTACCAGTACGTTTAGAGATAGGCTTGTTTCAAGAATACACGACTTCAATTCCAGGAACAAAGAAATTTCATTAGAGTGTTGGAGACGGCATCACAACCCCACTAATAATCAGCCCCAGAGCCTCCGAACCCCCATACTTAACGCACCACTGCCCCAAATTCCTACCACAGCAGTTGGAATTAATCCAATATCTCAGATCCCTCTTTCTACTTCCTCTATATCTCTTCCTGGAAGAGACTCGTCCAGGTACTAGATTCAACTTTTCTCCATCCTTTTCTTCTTGGTCCACAACACAATGGCGAGTCGCAACGAAGACGATCTTGCTCCATCCAAGACCGAT
>QQTW01004452.1_pt1 | contig 10513 bp, 12 predicted proteins | sample 1904831 | NCBI WGS metagenome assembly QQTW01 (sample SAMN09435610, study PRJNA476489) | Subsurface metagenome, whole genome shotgun sequencing project.
CGTCTTTTTTCTCTGTCTTGTTACGACAGGCGAAGTTAAGTCTCGGTTAGATGTCAGGAAGAATGTGGAGGCAGTGGAGAAGCAACTACAACCCGTAAAGGAGAGGCTAGAGGTGTTACTGTCTGATCCAGAATTTGATGTCAAGGGGAAGAGCACGGAGCAGTCGACTGAAGTTGTGGAGAAACTAGATGATGAAGGGGTGGTCATGTGTACGTTTGACCTTGGTACGGATTGTTTGTCACCCGGCTGACTTTGAATACAAAAAAAGCGAGCACGACTTCAGACCCAAGGAAGGCTGCGTCAGAGGTGCTGAAGGTACTGGATCAGGCGGGAATCAAGGATGGATCCGAGGCCACCAAAACGAGCAACCAGTCTGAGCAACCGTCGGGTACAGTAGTGGTTCGAAGTGCTACCGAGAAGACCCAGGACACGAGTGAAAAGCGAGCAACGAATGGCATCATCAAATCAGGGCAAAAGAAAGAAGGATCGATTCTCGCCAACTCCAACGCGAGCAAGCCGAGATCAGCGAAAAAGAGTGTTCGCTTCTCGAGCGATACCAAGCAAGAAGCTCCTCCTTCCAAGACACGAATACCATCCAATAAGAGTGTCGCTAGCAGACTCGCGAATAAAATTCCAGCTGGCAAAGCGAATCCCAAGAAATCCTCACCGACGGCCAAAAAGAATGCATCGGTGGAAGCTACTTTCAACGATGACATCAATCTCCACTCCGCCGTAATACCACTTCAAGAATCCTCCGACGAAGCCGCCCTTCGAAAGGAGATGCTGGAATATAACATGTCTGAAGTGGGCGCTGTGGTCGCAGAATTGAGTCTGGTGGAAGATGAAGACGATGACGAGGATGATGATGGGAATGGCGTGGTTGAGAATGGCACGGACGAGGACGAAGAAGATGATGATGATGAAGAGGATGAAGAAGAGGAGGATAAGTACGGCCGATCAACAAGACGAGTCATCAACGCGAAATATCGACGCGAGATGGAAGCGTTACAGAAGAAGATGGCTATGAGGGAGAAGGAGAGAAGTCTCGGGGTGAATGGTAATACCGGTGACAGCATCACAGCGAGTCAGTCGACCTTAAAGGAAGCCAGCAGCAAAACGAGTCCTTCAACGAAACCAAGCCCATTGGCGGAGATGATCGTCGAACGTGCACCGGCTTCCATCCCTACCTCAGCCACAACAAAAGCACCATCAAAGACCAATCTGAACGAAAACGCAGACGAGGAGAACGAAGGTGACACTGGGAATGATGTTGATGTCGACAAAGCCCTCCTCCAACAAAACCTTGCGAGAGAACGGATTCGTCTTCGAAACCGGCTTATCTATCGCCAGGGAGGATTTTTAGAACCAACCGAAGACGAACAGGCGTTTATCCCTCTTGATGATGACGATGTTCGCCCTCCCAGGGGTGTTGATTCTGTGGTTGCCACTCCTGCTACTACTTCTGTTGCTGTCTCCGGAAGTGCAGCTGGAGAAGGGACTGTAAATGGGGATGGAGATAGGAAGGCGGACGAGACAGGCGGCGATGCGAATGGGAATGAGACTGGGAATGCGGAGAAGGAGAAAGTAGCGCCGAAGAAGAGAGTCAGTCGATTCAAAGCTGCTCGTCTCAAGACATGATCATGTCATATTATCCCCATCATCTACATCAACCATATCAACCAATTAACCAATCAATCGACTCTTCCATGAATTGTCCACGGTTGAATTCGATCGATCAGATCCATGAATGATTAATCAATGACTCGTCCGTCCTTCTCCGTCCTACGTGTGTCACATGTAACATACGCGGAGGACAAAAAACCTAGCACAATCCGATCCAGCAGTAGACGGTACCGTACATAAGATCTAAGTTACGAGTCGCACAGCCATCGAGAGAGTACGAAACATAGCTTCCAGTCCAAGATTTATATATATCTGTTCCCTTTCGTAGAGTATATACAGGGCTAACTTCGAACGATCCACTTTTCACCGTTGTAAGAAGGATGAAAATAAAGAATGAAATATTGATCTGAAACTTAACCATCGATTTTATTGCAACTCATGGATAGAGGTATCAAGCGGCCAACGAGGGGGGCCGGCCTCTTTAGGTAGCGTACCTGAAGCCAGCCGCCGGCTTGTACGAGCATTTTGGTAGAACCAACCGCAACCATGAACATGAATACCTACCTGCGCCACTCAACAGAAATGATATGGTACATAGGACAGTCAGTGGACATGAGCAATTCAAACTCGTGACGGCGTTTTGGCTTGACTTCGCTGATTACCGACTACAGTCGTACATTAAATATTCAGCTAATTAATTATTTTCATAATCCCTTTTCGTTCATCACTCTTCATTCAGTTCGTCCCATTCGTCGTCCATTCGTCGTGTTGGATAGTCCTTCTTCCCTTCCTTACCCTATCCTAGCCTACCTATTCATTCATCCATCCATCCATCCATTACCATCCGCTTACAAAAACGGTTCACAGAAAGAAGAAAGCTAATGCTGCCGATCGACCTTTTCACCGACCACCCCCAACCCAATTCCATTCCAGTCCATCCTAAACGCCAATGCCAGACGCAGCGTCAGTTCCATCTAATTAATCCGTCCAGTCCAGTCCTGCCCAGTCCCATCCGTCCATTTATCTCTCCAGGTTACGATAGGCTGGCAACTACCAAATCGAATCACACCAAATCCCATATCTTTCCCTTCCCAGCCGATATCAACCGGACGGAACAAGAACGCTTTTCTTCCATCTCCCTATTCCCATCCACCTCCGTCGTCGAGCAAGCCTTGGATTCTCGCAAGGATCATTATCCTCGTGTCGTCTTTCCCCTACAGGACCTCGACGGAGCCCGTTCGTGACTTTCTTCGCTCTTTCGATGGGAACCTATAATAGTTCGTGATTGTTGTCTTCTTTTTTTTCTTCTTCTTCTTCTTCTTCTCCTTCTTCTCCTCCCAGAGACTTCACCATCGTGATCGTAATAAGACGACGGCAATTCGAACCAACAAATTCATCTCGAAGAAGATGAAGATGATGAAGAAGAAGAACATAGAACACCCCACCGCTTCGCCATCCATAGCCAAAATAGATGCACCACCAACAATCCCATCGAGAGCATCACCCTTCTTTTTCCTCTCCCTCTTCCTCTGCTTACTTCCATCCTTATGCCATCCCCAACAATACCGCTTCTTTCCCCTCCGCTTCCCTCAACACCTCTCCCCCCTCCTCCATTACCATCAAGAGTAATCGACAAATCAACCACCGCAAGAAAAATCAAAGGCCAAACCACCTTTGGATTTCCACTCATGGGAGCACACGGAGTGATTAAGCTGAATATCTTGAACAAGAAGATCGCCGTTTTCCAGAGCGGTTCTTGTTGCGTCAGTAATATTGATGACCAGAGTCGACCGGTGGCGGGGTTGTTCGATGAAGAGGGTTCAATTGATGGGAGAGGTAGAGGCTGGGCTTTTTGTTTCTTGGTCTGAACATTGCTGGGATGATTGCTGAGGAGTGCAGAGGTAGGAATACTCGGCGAAGAAGAAGAAGAGGGATTATTCGAACTGGATCGTCGGAGAACTAAACCCCCTTGAATAATCCCCTTCTCTTTACCATTGCCGTGGGCATTTGATGTTAATGTTGATGGAGTAGGGAGGTGGTGGTGGTGGGTAGTACCTTCATCCGTCGTCGTCCCGGTGTTGGTGCTAGAATGTGAATGTGTAGGGATCGTGCCAGGAGATGATGATGATGATGGACTCGGCGACAACGCTTTCTTCCTCGTCGTCGTCGTCATTCCCCTCCTCCACCAACTCCCTCCTGATCTCGGTCTGGTTTCACCCACACCCACACCCATTCCGTCTTCACCCACAATCATTTCCGCCGTCGTTGTCGATGTCGGCGGTCCATTCACATTCACATTCACGTTCCTCTTTCCATGTCCATGCCCGTGGCCTAGACTACTATACCCGTCTTCCCCCGTACTGATTGCCCTCAAGATCTCCTCTGCCGACGGCCTCTCACTCGGCTCAATCGCCAACAATCTTTTCAAAAACTTGTACAATTTATCCGGTAGATCGGTCCGTTTCATTTTCTTACCACTCATCCTTCCTCCAGTCATCGCATTCTCATTATCATCATCGAAGTCGAATCCCCCCCAGTGACTAATCTCCTCTTTCAACCCCTCGACATCCTCCCCCTCGTCTTCCTCGGCCACTCCATCGCCCGCGTGATGATGCACGTACGGCAAACTCGCGAAACACATGAAGTAAAGAATCATGCCCAATGAAAAAATGTCGGATTTCGCGCTGAAGTTCCCCAGCGGGCCACCGGGGTATTGCTCCTTCAGGACCTCGGGTGCGCAGTACGAGATCGTGCCCGTCGTGCCCGTCGATTTGCGGGAGATGCTCTCGCTTTGAGCTTCTCCGAAATCACTCACCAGCACACGAATCTCCTGACCGGTGTCGTGCAAAAGACAATTCGAGGGTTTCAGGTCCCGGTGAATGAAGCCGTGCGCGTGCAGATGTTTAAGTCCCGAGGCGATGTCGCGGAAAAAAGAATAGATCTCGTCGAACGATAATCGTCGGGGATTACTACCTCCTCCGGCTTCGGGGTGGTCGCTCTCTGGACCGCCGCCGGGATGAGGATGTTCCAGCTGGCCTTTTGAGCGTCGACGGATCCGTCCTTTGAGATCCTCGGGGGTTGTAGGTCGTGGGGGACGACGGATATATCGATATAGATCCCCCGCGTTGCAGTATTGTTGGAGAATAAACGCGCAGGGCACGCTGGGTCCGAATTTCGTGAATTGTACATCCTCGAGCCAGACGTGTCGATACGAAACCAGGTTCTGATGAGATAGGTGTTGTAGAAGTTGGACTTCCACTAGCACTTTCTCTAACCAGTCGTGGTCATCTCCCACGGGCACTCGCTTGCAGGCGAAGTGTCCGAGAAATACCCCGTCCAGGACGTGCTTCACGAGTAATACCACCCCTCGACCACCCCGTCCGAGTTCCCCTTCTTCGATGAAGAACCGTTGGAAGTAGTTCGGGCTGAATGCCGTCGAGGAGATGCCTTGGGTTGCACCCGGGGAGGCGGGCGCGGAGCTGACGAACTCGGCATCCGTCGTAGGCGGTGGAGGGTATGTCGAGCTGCTGCTGCTGCTATTACTACTATCGCCGGAGCTTCCATCGGCGATGGATTGCGCCCAGGCCGCACCAGGGGACGACGTCGCGCCGGCAGTTGGATGGTTCCCGTCGGTAATGTCGCGCAACATGCGGAAATAATGAGGATTGACGAAGCCGGATTCGACGTCGTCGGCGCTCGCAGCCGCGGTAAGAGGATCGGCATTTTCGTGCGCATCTCCTCCTCGCAGCGGTCGCTGGCAGGTGGGGCATTTGGTGAGCGCCACGGCTTTGGCGGTCGAGGTGTCCCGCAGCATCAACTGTTTTGAGCGAGGGTCGTAGACCACGACGGCATTGTTGTGACTCCTTAGTATAATGTTAGTCAGTGATCAGAAATGGTACATAGAGGGTATATTCTACGCACAAGAAGATCTCATTGCTCTCGCGGGTCGTATAAGGCACCAGGGAGAGCTCGTTACCCTCGATAGGTCGAGCCATGTTGAAGGGCTTGTATTGATATCAGAAAGGTGTGGTGTGAGGTTAGTGGTGGCTGTCGATGTGGATGTGCATGCGCTGGGGTGGTTCAACGGGGATACATAATGGGAGACAAAGTGGAATAGTCATCCGGAGTCGACGGCGTAGACGGCGACGACATCGTCACAGCAGATGAGAGAGGGGTGTGCCCCGGTTCGGGCTACATGGTCATGGTGGACAAGGGTGACGTTGATGACGGTTGTCGCAACGGTGCGTCAACGACGCCGCTCGGATATCCAAGGGTAAGAAAACGGCCGAGTCGCATCGCCCTTGAGATCGTCCGAACCCAGTCACCATGATACCGTAGATCCCTATTGAGAGCCAAATGACTAGATACACCCAATCCCCAAGAATCAACGCTGGATATTGAGTGGAGCTCTACATATCACCAGACAAGAGTCGAAAATCTAATTGAGACACCTGCCAAATGTAGACCTTTGATGGCACCAGGAGTAAAGTATCTCTACAAATGAAGTAATATTGAACAGTGGATGAAAGTGTGCTATGATTTGATTTGATGCAGGTTTGGACAGTCCCAAGTCAGCATTGGTTGAGCGTTGGTCCTCCCTTTTATCACCTGTACTCATTTGGATGTTAGTTGGCATTCAAACAAAAACATCAAATGTGCAGTTTTACCATGCTTCTAATATATGTCAAGTGATCATCTAGCTCCGCCAGGCGATCTGATACAAACTGACACGTTCCATGTAGATCGGTAATTGTCATCGAGTGTCCACTCTGGGAATTTTGGTCCAATCATTGGGCCATGGCGGTCATTGGGCCCTCGTACGGGATACACAGAATGATTGGGCAAAACAGTGCTGACGAGTAGCTTTTGAAATAATACACAATCCAGAACTAGCTGGGCTATGAAGGAGCTGATCCCGCCCGAAAATATTGCCTCCCTGCCATGATCACAATCGTCATCCATAGCCCGGCCAGCAGCATCACGTAGACAATGATACAAACGTCAAAGACTCAATAAAGAAGGTCAACAGAAATACCAGGACACAGACCAGAAACCACCACCATCCGGATGCACAGCATCAAGCCATCATTATTACCACCATCATCATCAATCCTCAATCTCCTCGAATCGTCCTTCGTGGAGGGCCTGCTCGACGGGGTTCTTGACGTCCACGACGCCTGTCTTCTTCAGTCTGATTTGGTGATTGTCAGCCGGTCGTCGAATGGATCTAGAAGATATGTAGAAATAATTTACCTCTCGAATAACACAAATAACCGCTCCGCCTCACGTTCCTTCTCTTCCTCCGTCATCGGCGCTCGATGGTCCGGTGCTTCGGCATCCAATCGCTGGCCCGTGACCGGATTGATGGCGTTCTCGCCGTTCGTCGTATCGCCCTTGCTCCACGCCTCCATCGCATTCTCGGGGATGGGCACATTATGGGTCAACAAGAACCCAGACGCAAACCCGAACCCGACGTTCTGCACGAAGCTGGTCGCATCTTTATCGGACAACTCAAAGAAGAGCGACGAGATGTTCTCCCGCATCGAGGGGGCCATGGGCGAGGTCGAGAGCCGCAGCAGACGGGCGGATAAGGTGTTCGACGTCCCCAAGGCCTGCTGACGCTCGTCGTCCGAGGGCATGATGGACCACTGCATGTACTTGCGCACGCTCTCGGGGGCAAACTCATAGATGCGCCGGAGCAGCGTCACCAAGGGCGCGGCGATCTGGTCCAGCTCGGCGTCGGGATACTGTCCGACCGCCTTGTCGAGGATGGCGATGAAGCGCTCGACGTTGCATTTCTGGTCGAACTTGGGAAAGACCGGATTGAAGCCAAAATGGACCGCCTTCTTATCTTCGAGATCCAGGTTGATCAGCGAGTTGATGAGATAGTTGACCGGCGGCTGCAGGGGCGGGTCGGCGATGCGCCGGCGAGAGAGGATCTTCAAGATGTTGGGGATCGATTTGGAGAAGACGTCGGCGCGAGCGGGGTAGTAGTGCGTGATGTTGAACAGCAACTTGAGCGTTTCGGATAAGGCGGTGTCGTCGCCGGCGACGCCGCTCGTCTTGCGCGAGCTCTTGGAGAACTGGCGCGCATGTCGGGAGATGTTCTACTGTCGTCGTTAGCACATTCGGGTATCGCCTCGCCATTCAAGGGCTTACTGACCGTATTGATGTGATCGGCCAGATGATGCTCGTCGATGAGCTTCTCGAAATCGAGATTCGTATTGTAGGTCGTCAAGAACAAGATGCGGGAGACCAAGAATTCATCATCGCGATTGTCATTCTGCGATCTCCGTCAGCATGTTCGTTCACGATTGATCGCGATCCCAGTTGCCTCTCACACTCACCCGCAGTCGATCGGCGGCTTTCGGGGCGTAGTCGAGGTCGACAAATATCTGGCGCGTGCACGGCTCGAGGACGAGGGCGTTGGCCAGACATCGCAAGGCTTCGCGCGACGTCGTGGGCGAGTTGCTCTCGAAGCTATGTCGGGCCAGGGTTTCAATGCCCTATTCCTCCCTCATCAGCACACCTCTTGCGCACTACTTATCGATCGAAAGATCTCGCTGACCTCCTTGGTATACAGCGGATCGGCATCCTCGGGTTGACGACCGAGTATCTTGAGATGTTCCAGCAGCGTATTTCGTTCTGTTTGTCCGCAACGTCTCAGCATGCGCCCTGATCGCAAGTCATTCTGCGCTGGTTCTACGTACGTGGGGGAAATAGGTTCTTCTCTTTCAAATCAATCCGGAGCTTGTCCAACAAGTTGGTCACCTCTTTCAACTTAGCTAGTCGGTCATCATCGATATTAGCGAACGAGCTCGGTTCTTGATGGTCCGTCGGGCATGGGCGCCAAGTGCCCGAAGCGACTCTCGCGCCCGGACGGGGGCTGAACTACTCACCAGCACCCTTGACGTCGGCTGGAGGGGCCTTGGCGAATAACGAGGCCGCCATATCGAGCCGGCAACCGTCGTGGGAGGGCCGACATGGACGGACGCGCTGGAGGCGCGTGGACGATGAAGAATGAGGGCCGGCGACAACGACGTCGGGCGAGTCGATTAGTTCCAGGGGCGGTGCGGATGCGAATGAGGGGTCCTCGGGAAATAGATATGAATACGAGGGCTGGGATGAGAATTGGTGGTGTTGTCGATATCGATGCTGAGATTGATGTTGATGATGGTGGTGGTGGTGATGATGATGGTGATGGTGGTCGAGCGGGACGAGCTCTTCAGCCGGCAAAGTGGTGGTGGTGGTGGAGGCGAAGAAGCAACGAGAAGAATGCTCACGATCACCGAGGATAGGAGGAATAACGATCTGGATGTCCAGGGGATATTCGGGATGAAGCTTGATCTCGTGTGCGTGCACACCAAATGATGCGTGGGCCGACGCTCGACAGGCCTCCAGTCGCACTGCCCTTGCTCGTCCGTCGTGGCGTCGCTCCCAGCGCATTCTTCGGCAACAACAACGATGCGCGTGATACTACGGACGATGATGATGGTGGCATCCAAAATCAAGGCAAGCACGAGCTATACATGTCCATCAACTGGCGCCAAGAAAGAGTGGTAGCGGAGCAGATGAAAGGGAAAGCCTTGCCAAGCCGGCAAGGCAGCTTCGATGGGTAACTAATAAGGTCCAGCTCCTGCACTATAGAGGCTACTATATTGGACCATCTTTACCGGATGCGAAGATGGTCTAATAGAGACCGATATAAAAGGGGCTTTTTGATGTCTTCAAAGGCAGCTGGGCATGGCGGGGGATGGAGCCAGAGAGAGAGGATAAAGAGATAAGAAGATATATTATCAAAGGTACTTTATACTGCCGCGCATCTCAGCGTGATGAGCCAGTACTCAGGGTCTAGCTTGAATTCGTCTTTCTGAAATATATTATCACTCCACCAACCCCACATGGCGGCCCGTGGTGTTCTTTTCAGCCGCCAAGCGAACCCCACGAACCCCACCACCGGACTCGACGGCGCCCCCGCAATCCTCGTCGTGGTTGATTAGATATGAACAGATACTTGAGCGATAGGCAACTTAGAGCGTAAAAGCAAGTACTTGATCATATGCTCCGCCGCTTGACCAGGCTTCAATTCGGCCCGACTCCAAGCGAGAGGCTCTTCTCTCGACGCGAGTTGGTCCCTGACAGAGCTGATGTTCGGACGAACATCGTCGGAGAATATGCTGTTTTATTAAAGTCGAAGGGTTGATAAATCGTTGTTAATTGGTTTGATACCCGGATGATATCCAGCTTCGGATGAATTTAGAAATTGATGATGACCATCACGGAAGTGGATGCCTTCTCATATCACATGATTCGAGCGCACGTGAAGCCGCCTTGCCGGAAAAAGAATTTTCCAGGACCGGTCCTCTGAGGGGTACGATTCTTCACTGATGTCCGGCAAAAGCGTGGCCATGAAAGCTTCATCTTCGTCGTCCTTAGGGCGATGATCACCTGAATTCTCATCACCCTTACGACGATGACCGCCTAACCTTCAGCGCAATGACGATGATGACCATGAGCTACTGTAAACCTCCGTGACGCTGATGATGAAGACTCATTTCGACCGGCTTCGGAATGGCGGCGATGATGACTGATCGTCACGTGCTTACGCGCGCTCTCGGAGCCCGCTAGAATATAACACCGATCCGGAGCCGGAAAATCATCACACCGACCACTTCACGCGTCTTCCGCGGCGCGTGTGATGATGGCACGTCGACTCGGAACTTACCATGTTACCCGTCGACATTCACACACACGACCATGTATATCATGGCGCTTCTGTCAACATGCTCTCTCTCCTCTTCCTCTTCCTCTTCAACCTCCCTTGCTCTTCTTCCACATCGATCGACTCACTCATCAACATCAACATCGTACATCATCATCTCTCATCATC
>QQTW01004453.1_pt1 | contig 10513 bp, 6 predicted proteins | sample 1904831 | NCBI WGS metagenome assembly QQTW01 (sample SAMN09435610, study PRJNA476489) | Subsurface metagenome, whole genome shotgun sequencing project.
CCCGCTTTTCATAGTGCGATCGCGGTTTTCGTAAATTTGCTTTTTATCTGCGTCTTTATAATTGGGTTCCTCGAAGCCTTCTAATTCGTTAGTGGGGATGTCGAACAGCATCTTGGAGGCGACGGGGACGATATTTTTCAGGGGATTGAGAATGAAGCCGTCTTCAATGGCTTCCTTCATAGTGTAGGAATCGAAGGGAACCCAAAGTTTTTCGCTTTCGGCGTAGCCGCTAAATTCTCCAAAGCGGGCGAGGGTGTGGTCATCGGAGGTGGCTGTGAAACCGACAATCAGGTTTTTCTTGGTGCGGGTTTGGTTGTATTGGGTTTGTTGGTCGAAGGGGGTTTGGAGTTCGTCGAAAATGTTGACCATTTCTTCGTGCTGGTCGCCACTGTTGGAGCGGTGGATTTCGTCAATTAAGAAGACGATGCGGAGTTGGGCGAGTTTTTGCAGGGTGTCTGCGTCGAGCATTTCTCGCACTGCGCCAAATTTTTGCAGATTGACGATAACTAAACGGGTGTCGGATTTGAGTGCATCCTGAAAGGTTTTTTTATTATTTGCCTCAATATACATCCGGTTATCGATGTTCATGTTTAACATTTTGGAGTCGATTTGGCTGCGGAGTTGCAAGCGATCGACCACAATCATGATTTTGTCGTAGACGTATTGACCATTGCGGCGTAAATCCTTCAGTTGTAAAGCTGTCCAGCCGATGATGTTGGATTTGCCAAAGCCAGCCGCATATTGTAGTAGTAAAGAATAGACATTTTTATTATTAGCGTAGGCTTTACGCTTTTCGATTAATTCAGCGCGTTTGCTGGGGGAAACGTGGGCTAGCTGTTGTTCTAGTTGGTGAATAAAATAATCGTCTTCGGCTTCATGTTCTAAAAAATCGTCAATTTTAGCCAGAATTTTATCGGTGCCAAATTTTTGTTTTGGACGGGGTGAGATGAGGTGTCCTAATTCGTTTTTGAGTTCCTTTTTACCTTTGAGAACATATACGTCACGCTCGATAAAATTGTAGTACAAAATTTCTTTTTCAATGAAGCTTTTGCCATAGTGGACGGTAAAAAGTTCTTTGAGTTTATCTTTTTTATCCGCGTCAGGATTTATCAGTGGATAGGGTTTAAAGCTTTTGACTGCCCTTTTTTCGTAGTCTTCGCGGTCGTATTTACCTTCACGACAAGTGGTGAGGATTTCTTCAAAAAAGTGGTCGATAGTGCGAACGACATAAGTTTCGGCTATGTCAGTGCTGGTAATATGGATGGCTTTTTCAAAGATTTTGAGGAAGTCTTTGCGATAGTGGTCTTTTTCTTTGTCGCTCAGATGGGGATTATTGTCGAAGGTTTCGTAATAGACTTTAACGGCTTCAAAGTAGTCTTTGATGACTTTACCGCGTCCGTTTTTGCGGGCTGTTTGGTTGGTGAGGTTGGATTTTAGCTCGCTGTAACCCAGGTAAATACCATTAACAAATAAGCAGATATCGGGACGGAAAGAAAAGATTTGTTTGCCTTGGTATTTATATTTGTAGGGCAGTTCTTGAACAACAGAAAATATATTTTGCTCAAATAGGCTACTATTGTGAATTATGCTGTCATCAGTGTAAAATAGATAGAGCTTGATGCCTTGTAAAGTTACGGATTTATTGGCATTAATAAATAACGCCATATTGCGGCTGCTGGCGATACGTTCTTGAATTAATTCGATTAGTTCTGCTAAAAGTTTTTGGGCGTTGTTGTTATATTTTTTGAGTAGGATTTCGTAGGATTTTTGGTTGAGTTCGGTGGTGGAAATAAAGACTTGGAGGTCTTCTTCGATGATGAGCGAAGTGGTGATGGTATTGGCTTTTACTTCTTGGTAGCCTAATTCTTCGCGGAAAAATGGGATGAGAAATTTGTCTTGTAGGTGCAGTTCGCTCATATACGGATAACTGTAAGCTAGATGGAATGGATTAAAAGTTGCGATCGCGTTAGTGAACCGTAGGTTTATCGCTTGGGTGCGGAAGGCATCACTTCTTGTCTACGGGTGGTGATTGATACCAATATTATAGTTAATATTTGGAAGACAGGTAGTGAGGCTGCGTTTCAATAATGCTCGGTTAAACAAATTGCACGGTAGCATAACGCACCAAAGCATTATTGATGGTGCGTTGCAAACTTCGTTCTAACGCACCATCAATAATGACTTATCAAAGTTTTCTGCCAATAGATCGTTAAAAATTAATAATTAATTCCCTATTGTTCGTTACCAATTACTTTTATTTTTCCGGTGACGACATCATTAATTAGGGTTTTCCGAAGTTCTTTGAGTCTTTCGATTTGGGTATTGATGGTTTGAATTATTTGGTCAAGCTGCGCGGTTTTGGTATCTAGATACTGTGCGATTGCTTTTTGTTCAGGGAGGGGTGGAACTGGAGTTAGAGAATCTGCTATTGCTGATTGTCCTAGACCAACGCGAGTTATACCTTTTGCAGATATTACAAAACGGAATCCATAGCTTTTAGATTGAAAGAGTCTAAATAAATAAGAACCTAAAAAAACTTTCTCTTTCGTCCTGATCTGCGCCAAATGATAGCCACAGAGAACACCTTTAAGTGATTCTGTTGCTAGTGCAGGAATTGCTATATCGTCGCAGGTTTCAGAATCTTTGGTTATAAAAACATCTCCTTCCTTGATTGTAAATTGTTTTATTTCAGATTTGTTTGCTGTTGCATCCATAAAATCTAATGATGTATTTATAAACTCGTTTTTATAAACATCAACATAGTTACATAATTTAATAGGAATCTCATCGTCGTGTGATTTTTTATCGACATTACTATTTTGAATATCAGATAAATCCTTAAGTCTCTTAATATCCCAATGCTCAGGTACTTCACCTATCCACTCAATCCCGCTATCCTTCATCGGCACAGATTTATCAAGCCCGCGTGTTACGGTTTCGTTGATGAGAGACTGCTTGAGGTTGCCGTATAGGGTTGCTTTCTGGGTGAGGAGGTCAATTTTGCGATCAATCTGTGCGATTTTGGTGTCGAGATAGTGTGCGATCGTTTTTTGTTCGGTAGCAGGTGGGAAAGGTACAGTTATTGCGCCAAATTTATCAAAATATAATCGCAATCTGACATCCATTATCCCGCGAGAATGTTTTTTGAATATTGATTGAGCTTTTTCTGTCCTAAAAAGGTAGGTATAAAACCTTGCATCTGTCTCTCTATTAGATTTCCTCAGAATGTCATAAGCAGGGCTAGTCACACCGTCATATTCAGATAAACCAATCGCTCCCATCCAAGCAAGCAGCTTATTAACAACAATGTCTCCCTTTTTGACAATCCAGTAACCATCTGTTGTAACGGATTTATTTCCCCTTTGTTCCATATCTCTTCTCGGTCTAACACCAATACTGGCATATAACGAAAGAAGCTCAAAATCGTTATCATTTGGGGCTATGTCTGTGATGAGTTTAAAGATATTTTTCACTCTTGTCTCATTCCAAGTAGAAGGTATATATTCATACCATTCATTATCACTAACTCTATATTTCTCATAAGGAAATGAACAAAGTTTCATAACGCTAACTCCTCATCAAGTGCTTTTAACTGCTCATCCAAAGTCGCAATTTCCCCTAAAATCTCCTCAACACTCCTCAACTTCTCAGGCTTATAAAACACCTTATTAAAATTAATCTCCACCCCAACCACATTTTCCAAATACTCAAACGGCTTGGTAATATACTTCGCCATAAATGCCTCAATCGCTGCCCGATTCGCCACCTCATCCCGATGGAAAGGAATAATTTCATAATCCTTCTGATAATCCGGCATTAATTCCACTGTAATTTCAATCCGTTCCGGCTGGGTTTTCGTCCCCTTCTTAAACGCTGCCTTCACCACAATTTTGCCGCAGCCCAATGCTTCTTCCTGCTTACCCAAAACCTCTTTAATCAGCGTTTCCCTATCAGCATCAAACCGATACAAAGCCTTCTCCGTCGTCACCGTTAACGGCTGTTCCTTGTAATTGAGAGAACTAATAAATGGCTTAATATCTTGCTCAAATACCTCCATCAATGAGCCAAACTGTTGCGAATCGTAATTCGTAATTGTAAATTCTGTTAATGTTCTTTCCCCATTGTCCAACTTCAATGGCGGCAGCTTCAGGCTGGTTTTACCTTCCTTTAAACGACTAGCAAAAGTTTTACCCTGCTCATCTACATTCGTGAGCATAATTGCCTGTTTATTAAAATAGAAAAATTCCTTATCAAACACCCGTGCATAGTCATTATCTACAAACCGCGTCAGGGTTTCCACAATCTCCAAGCGGCTGACTTCATCTACTTCCTTCCGCTTCGAGCCTTTATTTTTCTTCAGTGGTTTAAACTTCTCACTGGCATTAATCAACATCACCTTATCCCGACATTGTGGCGATTTATGCTTATTCAAAACCCAAAGATAAGTGTAAATGCCCGTGTTAAAAAACTCATCCGTCGGTAACTGAATTATCGCTTCCACAAAGTCCGAATCCAGCATCCATTTGCGAATATTGCTTTCTGCCGAACCCGCATCCCCACTAAACAACGTCGAACCATTATGAACTACAACCCCCATACCATTAGCATTCAGCTTCGAGATGAGGTGCTGCATAAACAACAACTGACCATCGGAAATTGACGGCAGGTACTTAAATCGCTGGGTTTTGTCGTTCTCAATATCCTTTTGATAACCCTTCCAACTCACCCCGTATGGCGGATTGGCGATTACTACATCAAACTCATCATTATAAAATTTATCATCGGTCAGCGTATTGCCATGCTCGATTTTTGAATCCACCCGAAACCGACTTTCAATCTTCGCCAGCGCGTATAGCGCATCATTCCAGTCTTGCCCAAAAGTTTGGGTTAGTCGCTTAAATCTCTGATGAATCCGATCTTCTACCCCAAACAACAAGTTACCACCGCCACAGGTGCAGTCGTAAATTTTTAACAGCTTATCTGATTCCTCAATTTTAGAAGCAATAATCTCGGCAATCAGCCCGATGACATCATCTGGAGTGTACTGTTCCCCTGCCGTGTCCGCCGAAATATCCGCCCAACGCCGCTTAATATGCTCTTCCAGGGTCGTAATTGCTGAGTTATCAAAAGGTTTAAGGTCAATACTGCTCCATTCTTTTGTATAACCCAACAGCACCTTTTTCGCCTTCAGCTTCGTAATCACGCCTTTAATATCGAGAAACTTCTCACCCTCTGTCGCATCCACCCCTAGCAGGTCTTTTGTTTCCCCATCAAAACCTCGCAGGTACGCTTCAAAGTCCACATCAAAGGATTTATCATTTTTACAGATATCCTTCAGTGTTTGGTTCTTCTCAAAAATATAGATGTTATAACCCTGCCCCTTATCCTCAATTAGCCCGGTCAATTCTTCTGGCGCAATCTCCGCCAATGCCGCTTCGCTAATCTCCGCTTTTAATTCATCAAACATCCTCACCAAGCGGCTTTCAATCATCACCAACGCAAAAAACGGCATCATATAGGATGGCCATTCCGACTCCTTGATGCCGCAACCCCTTAGCAAATCAGCAGTTGCCCAGATATTTGATTCGTATTGGAGGATATTGTTGACAGTCATGCAGCAGTTTTTAGCTCAAGGGTAAAAATAAGTATACCCATTGTGGCGGCGGAATTAGAAAATACACAACGCCGAAGCCAACGCCTCTTAGTTTACCAATTTCAGGCACCGTAAGTTGTCTATACAGTGTAGAAGGGTTGTATTTTGACAACGTAAATACAGGATGGTTTGGGTAATGGAGATTATCCCACGCCATGTGTTCCGAGCGTAAACCTGTCGAGCATTATACTCTAAAGGGGGAATTTTACTCGTGCTATAGCCAAGACTTATAGCTCTACGACGGAATGCGGTTTTTGGAATGGGAGATTGATAAGGTTAGCTTAAGTCGGTAAATTTCGGGTGCAACAGTCAACGAAAAGTAAAGGTTTGAGACAGCCATTCCACCAAATGAACGTTTCGGGTGTATGACGTATTGAAGGGTTACTACTTTTGATTAGTCCAGTAAGTTTGTGCTTGGCTTTTATTGCAATTTCCCACGCAACAGTTCAGGGTTTTAGCTCCTGACCCCCATAGGCTAGACCGCAACGGTGATGGTATTGGTTGCGAGTAGAGTTGGTTTGGAGGGATAAGCGATCGCAATCACCTAACTACCAAAGTTTTTACGTAAGGAATATGGTGTGATTGAAGCTCAGTATAGCTCTGGGTCAGCTCTGGGAGTGGATTTTGAGAGGTTAGTCTCTTTTATGAGAAAAAAAGAAGAAGTTGATAAATGTTGGTTCTAACGGTGGTAAGGTAACGTAAACAGTTATTATCGTCACCTAGTTAAAATGCCTAGTCGTATCGTCAAGGTAACGCAGGATGCTTTGCCTCCAGTAATTTATACGGGGTTTGCGCCGGATGTGTTGGCGATGTTATTAGCAGATAAGCGCAGCGAGTCAACGCGCAGGGCATACGACCGGGATATTAGGGACTTTTTTGCAATGATGTTTAAGGTTCCGTCGAATGCTGATTATGTTGTTAGGTTTTTAGCATTGCCGCAACCGGCTGCGTTTGAGTATGTGGTGCGGTATAAAGCCGCGATGATTAAGAAAAAATTATCTGAAGCGACGGTGAATCGGCGGTTGTCGGCGTTGAGGGCGTTGACTCACAAGGGGCGATTGTTGGGGGTTTGTAATTACACGCTCGAAGATATTAAGGGAGAAACGGTAATAAAGTACCGCGATACAACGGGAATTACCCCGCCTGAATTTAAGCAGATACTATATACATGCGACCCAACGACGGCGAAGGGGGTCAGGGATTATGCGATTCTGCGGCTGCTTTGGGATAATGCATTGCGACGGGGAGAAGTTGCAGCGTTGACGATGGGTGATTTTGACCGCCGCAGTAGTAAGTTATTGGTGTTGGGGAAGGGTAGGGGTAGTCAAAAGGAAAAAATTGATTTGACTCCAAAAACCTTAGAAGCGATTTGTTTATGGTTGAACTTTAGGGGGTTGGCATCAACATCTGATGCTTTGTTTGTGGCGTTGGATTTGAATACGCCAGGGCATCCCCTCACCGATGCGGGGATTGCTAAGATGGTGAGGACGCGGGCGAAGAAAGCTAATATTGATAAGCCGTTAAGTCCCCATAGAATTAGGCATAGTGCGATTACTGCGGCGCTGGATGCGGGGCAAAGCGTGCGGGAGGTGCAGAAGTTGAGTCGCCACAGTAAGTTGGAGACGCTGATGATTTATGATGATAACCGCCAGCAGCATCAGTTACAGGTGAGTAATGTGTTGGCGGATTTGGTTTGATGCTCTATACCGAGGTATAGACAGGGATGAAGTTGATGCTGCTGGGGAATTGTTGTAGTGTCTAACGGGTTGACTTATCTATTGAAAGGAGGTATCCTAAACATAGGCACAGCCTGGGGGTGGTCGTAGACCGCCGCAACACACCGCGAGTAGCGGTTTTGTTGTTTTTAGGGTTTTTAATTATTTAGTAACAATAATATTTGATTCCTATCTCTTTTATCTCTTCAGAATTAAGAGTACAATCTACAATTAAATTACTGTTCAAAAAAGCATGATATGCGCGATTACCAGGATGTAATTTCACATCTGCGATTGGGTGTAAGCAGTAATCTGCTATTTGCATAACTGGATTACTTTTCTTTTTCCCCTCAATTCCGGAAAGAACTTTAGTTAGAATTTCACTAGTGCAAGGATTATACTTTTGGGATGTACTTTGATTGAAAGGAAGTCCATTTGAACGAATGTCTTTAAAATAACTTTCTACTTTTTTATCTTCGACTTTACCTACTTCCTCGTAATAAACCATCAATTTTCCTTCTTGTTTTTGTACATACTTGGCAGACCTTTCCACCAAAATTGAAAAACTACTTTTCATCATTTCCCATGTGTTCTGTCCATAAGTTTCTTGAAAGCGGTCAATATAACCTTGTCGAGAAATAACACAAGCGTGAATAATAATAGGACAGCTAGAAACTAAATTATGAAGGTCACTATAAAAAGAGTTTAACTGCTCTTGTGAACAGTTTCCTAAAAAACGAAAATTTTTCTTCCTTGAACGCATATCTGTACTATGTAAAGGAATATCTAAACCTATTCCCCATGTTGTTTTAAATTGGTTTAATAAAGATTCAATATTTTTCTCTTGACCACGCTCTATGATTACTCCTCCCATTGCAAAAAAAGCGGCTTGGTCATGTGGAGATGGTTTTTGGCTTCCAGATTCATCTAAATACAAAGCAAATTCTTTCATACTATTTAATATCTAAAATCAAAGCGTCACGCTTTGTATACATGCTACCATAAAGTCATGTTAACATGGTGGCATGTATACATATTTGAATGATTTTTCGAGCCATGAAAACCATTGCAATCGTTTCCAGAAAGGGGGGCAGCGGGAAAACCACTTTAGCTGTTCATGTTGCCGTTGCTGCTTCTCTCGGTAAAAAACAAGTAGCTATTATCGACCTTGACCCCCAAGCTAGTGCCAGTGGCTGGGGTGATAGCAGGGAAGGGGAATCCCCTGCTGTAGTTTCGGCACAAGCATCCAGGCTTACTCATGTTTTAGAAACAGCGAAGGAGAACAACGCGGATTTTGTAGTAATTGACACCTCTCCACACTCCGAAACTGCGGCTTTGGCTGCAATACGATCTGCTGACCTAATTTTGATTCCATGTCGCCCCGCAATCTTCGATTTACGCGCTATTAACGACACCATTGATTTAGTTAAGATGGCGAATAAATCGGCTTTTGTGATTCTTAACGCTGTTCCACCTAAAGGAAGTTTGGGAGAAGAAGCACATACAGCAATATCCCAACATGATGTTGAAATTTGTCCTTTTAAAATAACTCAAAGAATGGCTTTTGTTCACGCTGTCACCTCTGGTTTAAGCGTCCAGGAATACGAACCAGGTAGTAAAGCTTCTACTGAAATTAAAAGCCTTTACAAGTGGATTCTAAAACAGTTAAAGTAATGTATACATGTCAGCATGTAATCAAGTAAACAAAATACTATGCCTAAGAAACCTAGTCTAGCCGCAGCTTTGAACGATGCGTCTAAAAAACCTAGTCAGACACATGTTACTAAAAAAGTAGAATCGGATGAAATTATAAATGATGAAAATTATGATGAAAAAATTCCCCCCTCTCGGCGCGGGAAGAAAGCAATTACCGGGCATTTTGACCCTGCTGTTTGCAAGCAACTTAAGCAGCTTGCACTTGAAGAAGATAAAAGTAGCCAAGCACTGATTGCTGAAGCCTTAAACCTTTTATTTGAATCATACGGGAAAAAACCTATTGCTTAATTCTAAGTTTTTTTAATTGCGATACCCTTGGCAACCCGAAATAGCTTCAATAGTCTTTTTATTTAAATCGATTTTCGGATTTAAATTAAATTTATTTTTATCGGTTTTCGGATTTAAATAGTTTGGAGTCTCGTCCGCCACCCAACTCAGGATGCACAAGCAAGCCTTCACCCCGGACAAGTAAACATTCCGGGTTCAAGCATCAGGCTTTCGGAAACTCGATAAGTCTCGGCAATGCCGAGCAGAATCTTTTCCTTTGTTCACAAAAAGTTCATACACATTGCATATGTAATGATGCCCCAGAGATATAAGTTATTAGAATACCGCTTTTATCTCCCCCTGACTCGAAAATCCATGCGTATCCACATACTCGGTCATGCTTTCGCAGCAATGCTCATCGCCACAGCTTCCACCGCTGTACTATCGAGTTTTACCCCATCGTTGGGTGGAGCGCAAGTGGTAGCGCAGACGGTGGATGCGAAGAAAGCGGAAGCCGATAGATTGTTACAGCAAGGTATTGAGCAGTATCAAACGAGTCAAATCACCGCAGCATTACAATCTTGGCAACAAGCACTCCAAATTTACCGCGAAATTAAAGACCGCCAAGGGGAGAGTGAAGCACTAAACAATCTCGGTACTGCCTACTATAGTTTGGGCGACTACCCCAAAGCCATTGAATACTATCAACAAGCTTTGACAATATTACGAGAAATTAAAGACCGCAAAGGGGAGGGTGCTGCACTGGGTAATCTCGGTATTGCATACTATAGTTTGGGCGACTACCCCAAAGCCATTGAATACCAACAGCAAAGTTTGAAAATCGCACGGGAGATTAAAGACCGCAAAGGGGAGGGTCAATCACTGGGTAATCTCGGTACTGCCTACTATAGTTTGGGCGACTACCCCAAAGCCATTGAATACCATCAACAAGCTTTGAAAATCAAACGAGAAATTAAAGACCGTAACGGGGAGGGTCAATCACTGGGTAATCTCGGTAATGCATACAACGTATTGGGAGACTACCCCAAAGCCATTGACTTCCAACAGCAAAGTTTGAAAATCGCACGAGAAATCAAAGACCGTAACGGGGAGGGTAATGCACTGGGTAATCTCGGTAATGCATACAACGTATTGGGAGACT
>QQTW01004454.1_pt1 | contig 10513 bp, 7 predicted proteins | sample 1904831 | NCBI WGS metagenome assembly QQTW01 (sample SAMN09435610, study PRJNA476489) | Subsurface metagenome, whole genome shotgun sequencing project.
TAAATGTAAATGATAAGGCCCGCAAAAATGAGGACGATTACAGGCGGAATCATCTACCACTTGAGTTCTACGCCCGGATGTTATGGGCACGAGGGATGGCCTGGCAAAATATCCGTATATCCGCGAATCGCGGCGCATTAAGGCACTGTTTACCGTGTTGGAGGAACATGTCGGCACGGAGAACCGCCTGCAGGTAGCGGGGCCGGAACAGGGCAAGAAAGCCGCTTCTTTCCACGACAGCGTCGGCGTAGGCAGCTATCATATCGACCTCCACCCCAGCAACAACGGCAACAACTACATTGATTTCGATTCGCTGCCCTTTGAAATACCGCTCGGAACGCTGATCCCCGAACGGATGAAAAACCTGGTAGCGGCCTGTAAAAATATCGGCACCACCCACATCACCAACGGGTGCTATCGTCTTCACCCCGTGGAATGGGGCATCGGCGAAGCCGCTGGTGCACTTATCGCCTTTTCCATCAAAAAGAAAACAATACCGGCCGGAGTACATGCCGACAAGAAACTGCTCGAAGAGTTTCAGCAGCTTTTACAGGCGCAGGGCGTAGAACTCAAGTGGTAGATGATTCCGCCTGTAATCGTCCTCATTTTTGCGGGCCTTATCATTTACATTTACAACATGAAAATACTACTCCCCCTACTGACGCTGGTATCTCTGCAGATTTATGGGCAACAGCCTGCCACACGACCTGTTCAAAACAGTATCTACCCTGTTACTGTACCTGACGACAGTGTCGGCTTTACGCGAATCTTTGATGGCAAGACGCTCGACGGGTGGGATGGCGATAAAACGTTCTGGCGGGTGGAAAACGGGGAGATCATTGGCGAAACCACCGCCGACAAGGTGGTCAAGCTGAACAATTTCCTGATCTGGCGGGGCGGTAAGGTGCGGGATTTCGAATTGAAGGTTGATTTTAAAATCAATGGCACCAACAGCGGCATCCAGTACCGCAGCACCGAGATGCCGGAAGTGGGTAAATGGGTGCTGAAAGGCTACCAGGCGGATATCGAGTTTTCCAACGGGTTTACGGGCAACGTACATGAAGAAAGAGGCCGTACGGGGCATGTGGTACTCTCCCGCCGTGGTGAAGTAACCCGCGTTACCGACGGGCCAAAGTTTAAAACCGTAGCCACGATTGGCGACAACAAGCTGCTCCGCGGGGCGGTGAATGTTAACGGCTGGAACCAGTACCATATCATCGCCCGGGGACCGGTTATGATGCAGATCATTAACGGTCAGCTAATTAGCGTGGCATTGGACGAAGACACCAGGAACTTCACGCCAGAGGGCGTAATTGGCTTCCAGATGCATACGGGCCCTTCGTTTAAAGTGCAGTACCGCAACATCTTTTATAAAAAATTATAATGTGCCCTATTGTAAGAAATGCTGGGTTTTGAGCAGGAAATAAACGAACTTTACTACAAATAAATACATTTAAGACAATATGGCTAAATCCCAGGAAACCTTTGGAAAAAAGGAAAAACAAAACAGGAAACTGAAACACAGGCAAGAAAAGGCAGAGAAGATGGAAGAGCGCAAAGCCAATGCAAAAAAAGGCAAATCGCTTGATGAAATGATGGCTTACATCGATGAAAACGGCAATCTTTCGTCCGTTCCACCAGATCCTAAAAAGAAGAAAGTCTTTAACCACAAAGACATGCAAACCGGTGTTCCGCGCCAGGAAGAGCGCGAACAGGATGCAAAACGGGTTGGTACCATTACCTTCTTCAACCAGGATAAGGGTTTTGGATTTATTAAAGACTCCGTTACGCAGGAAAGCGTGTTCATACACATCAACCAGCTGTCCGAACCGGTGAAGGAAAATGACAAAGTAAGCTTTGAAGTGGAGATGGGCCACAAAGGACCGAGCGCCATCAACGTCAAAAAAGAACCGAAATAATTCTTCTCAGCTATCAGAACATCATGTTTTCTGGTAGCTGACCGCCCGCGGCGGACCTAGTCGCCTTTGAGATACACCTGCAATTCAGGGAACGGCTCCGTATCCTTGAATCCCCTTAATGCATCCAGTCGTTTGCGTACCTTAAACCAGTACTGCAACTCCATATCAAATTTCGCCATTGGGATACCCAGCCGGAAGTCGGTGTATTCGTTCAACCAGGCCTTTCTGAACATCTCTTTGGTTTCAACAATTGCATCAAACATATCCACCGTCTTAGAGTGGTAATAGGCCGTCACTTCTGCTAGCAGCATCCGGAACTCCCTGGCGTTGCGCTGCAGGCGATAGTTGTTATACATTGAAGCAATCTCCCCTGCATATAAGTACTTCATCGATATAAGGTCCAGTTGCTTTGCGCCTACCAGCATTGTGGCCAGCGTCACGCTGTCGACACCAGAGCGCAGTGCCTGCCGGAGGAACACCTGCGCCTCCTCGGCTGCCAGCCGTGCTTCATGCAGGGCTTCGCGGTGGTTGTCAAATATTTTCAGGCCCCTTGTCGTAAATGGATCTTCCCATAACATGGTATCCGTTTCTCCCATCGCCTTCTTGATCAGTGCCTGCGATTTCAGCAGGGCAAGATGCGCCTGCTCCATCGTTTTTGCCAGTTCTATAGGGTACAACACCGCATTATATTTTCGAAAGAAATCAGTGGAATCAACCGGTTGCGCCTGCCACGCGGCAATGGAACCATGGGCCATATCTGGGCGGGAAAGCCGCATAAGCGTCTGCGGATCGTCTGTCCAGCCGGAGTTTATATAACCCACCGCGTTGTATTTGCGGCCTGCAGTGATGAGCATGTTGTTATTCCTGAACGAGATGTCGAAAGCCGGGTAAAACCAGTGCCAGTTGATGCTCGCCGACTGCACCACCATAGGGATATTTTCTTTTGCAAACGGACTCAACAGTGTATCATATTCTGCTTCCTTAAGCGGGAAGTAATGCCAGGGCACCGCGGTCACTTTCTTGGAAATCTTGGGGATGATCCGGTGGAACTTCTGCAGCATATCTGCCCACACCAGCGGTTGCTTGCCCTGCTTTTCCACCATGTTGGTTGTCTGGTTGAGCATGTCGAGGTACAACTCATCTTCCGTCTGGTTTAATTTTTTGGCCTCCAGTTCAATCACCCAGGTTTCATCGAAACCGATATGAAAAAACGGACTCGGAAAGAGCGCCGAGATCTGCGTGATCCAGTCATTTAAAATCGGCCGCACGCGGGGATCCCTGGGCTTGAACTCACCGCCATAGCGATTGACCGACAGGTCCGCATAGTGTTCGAGCTTAAACAGGTCATGCAGGTGCCCATACAGTTCCATGTTGGGCACAACGTCGATATGCCGCGCCCTGGCATAGGCGATAATATCCTTTATCTGCGCTTTGGTGTACCGGGCATTGGCCATCAACAGCGGGTATCCTTCCAGCTCGATGCTGGCTTCAGAATAAAAAAAGTACTGGTTGGTTTTCCAGCGGGCGAGGAAGTCGAGCTGCTTCTTGATCTCGTCCACCTGCGGAAATTGCATGTGGCTCATATCCATCATGAACCCGCGGTAGGCGAGCGATGGCCAGTCTTGCAGTTCAAGGTAGGGGATAAACGCCTTGTCGCCGGTTTCCTGAACCAGTTGCGTCAGCGTTTGCACCGCGTAATAGATGCCCGCAGACGAGGGAGACGTTACCTGTACTCCCTTGGCGGATACAGAAATTGAATAGGATTCGCGTGACCGGGCACCGGGCTTTTCCCCAGGTAACGGCAATGCACCCACGTTGCCCGTTCTTTGAAGTTTGATGGCGATGCCGGTGGTATTCTTTACCGGAATGGCAAGACCGGTTTTTTCCCGGAGGAAAGAAGCCAGTTCGCGGGCGGCAAAACGGTCCTCCTCCACAGCCGTCGATGGCAGTGCAATGCCAATTCCACGTAATGTCAGTTGTCCATTACCGTAAGTTAATTTCTGTGGTTGCGGCAGGATGGGGTTGTGTTCTTTTGCGGACATTAATAACCCGGCAAACAGCAACAGAATCGTAAGTAGTGGTTTCAATCTATTTATTTTTCAGGTCATTCAATATACGCAGCACATTCTCCGCGAGTACCTCTGCCGAACCAGGTGCTGCGCGGGATACCACTACTTCGTAAGCGCCTTCCATATACGCTTTGCGGTCGGGCATATATCCCAGTGAACCATTCGTCAGCTCTGTGATGATGGTGTAACGGTAAGGCGAACGCGCCTTGATATAAAGCCCAATCTCGGTAAATATTTCTCCAGGAAGACTAACAATTGCGCAGTCATTGCCAAGTGCAAATGCCTGGATTTCCGCCTCAAGAGGTTTGCCGTTCCGGTCGTTAATCTCCAGCGTTTTGAAGGCTTTCACAAAGTCGAGGAATGGCGCTGCGTTGGCGGCTCCATACCTGGCTGCGATCCCCCTGGCCCAGGGCACATCTTCTTTCGAGTAGGCGGCGAGCTGGAGTGGGATGACCTCCCTGGCAGCCTTGATCTGCGGCACGTCGAGTTTATTTAGTCGGGTATAGGTCTTTAGCACTTCCCCCGCGAGGATGGTGCCAAGCCGGGCGGCTTCGCCATGCCCGTTTTGAATCACCGGCGATTTCACGTTGATGTGGTTCACATTGCCGGAGCAGCCTTGTGAAAAACTGGTCACCATGCCGTCGCCTTTTACCCTGGCCAGCAGGGTGGAAAGGGTAAACGGCAGGTCGGCGGATACTTCGAGCCCACTGACGCAGTCCAGGTGCAAGGCAAGATTCACATAGGTGGTGATCGGATCTCCTGCTGCGCCTTCTGCGTACAAGACTGATACGCCAGGATCGATTGGCCCGGCGGGCTTCACGATCTTGGGGTTGAGCTTACCGGGGTTCCAGGCCACCGTGCCATCCGTCATAAAATAGCGGCGGTTGAAACCCATACTGTCTTCCCGGCCAAGCCCAAATGATAGTGTAGCCGGCTTGAGGGCTTTGTTGGCCTGTTCTATACTCGCTGCGATCAGGGCGGGCAGCCCGGCAATATAACGGGCAAGGACATTGGTACCTGGAGATGGCTTACCGAATTGTTCGCGGAAGCCGGGTATAACCGGCCCGGTGTGGGAATGGGTAGCCCCGATCATGACATGCCGCGCGTCGATGCCGACCGATTTCTGCACCATCTTGCGCACGTCATCAACAATCTGCGCCGATACATTGATCAGGTCGCAGGAAACCACCGCCACTTTGCTTCCGCCCGATTCGATCACCATCGCCTTCGCATACAGGTCGTCATGGATTTTTTCTACCCCGCGCTCGTAATAATAGCCGGCCATCGGGGTGCCTAGAGGTGGCGTGATTTTCACCGCTGCGGCGCCAATTTGCAACGGCTGGGCGGATGCCTGGCTGCAGCACATCCAGCCAATAGTGCATATCAGTAAGCGTGGTAATAATGCCTTCATACCAACAGTTTTAGTTCAATATAGGGCTTGTCGCCTGAAATCCAGCCAATCCTTTACATAAAAGAGGTGATAATGGATGGCGGTAACCATTCACCCCCAGTGCCCGGGGTTTTGATCCTTTGTTTTATAAAGCCTTTTGTTCAGGTCAATTCGATACGCCGAACAGGCCACGGTAGCGTAAACAATTTGTCATTGGGAATAGGCCATCATTAGGGTATGCTGGCTGTCCGGCAATCCACGGCGTTGGCCTGATAAGGTCACGGAATGTTAGACTGCGCGTCGCCGCCGATCGATAAAAGGGTGAAGATGAGCAGTAGCGAAACGTTCTCGTGGCGAAATGCCACAATTCACCCGAATTGTGGCATTCTTGAACGTAATCACTGTGGGTGGTTTTGGAGTAGTTTTCATTCTTCAACAGGGATTTACTTATTTTGACATGGGCGTGTTTTTGCATCCCTCGCGCAGGGGAGCCCGCGGCTGTAGTAACAGGATCTTAGGGCGCTATTCCGGGTAAGAAATTAGTTTGTATCAAAACTATCTATTATGTATTGTACTCCGACTTTACCTCGGCATCAGATCACGTGGTGATATTTTTCGATAATTTCCTGTACCTGGTAACTGAACTTGCGAGAAATCTCCTTCCAGGCGGCAATCTCCGGCGGCGAGTAGTCATAGAAACCATGCCCGGCATCCATACCAGTGCTGCCATCGCGGATCATCCCGGAAAAAAACTCCGGTATATATTGCCGTTTGGTGAGGTCCGGGTTCATGTCCCGCATAACGATCCCGTAGATGTAGGTACCCATCAAGTCCATATACCTGAAGTTGCCTGCAAAGGGAAGGTAGTAGCCCGCGTCGTTCCTGCAGGCCCTGTCGATGTCTTCATTGGATACATAACCATCTTCCACCAGGTGGAAAGCCTCGCGGATCATGGCGGCCATGAGTCTTGCACGGATGCCGAAATCACCCTTTACGAGGTAGGGATCCTTTTTCCAGGATACTGTCGCCCGGTTAAGGAATTGTTGCACGAGCACCGGGTCGGCGGTGTCGTTGGCAATCACTTCCAGGAAATACGTGGTATGAACGGGTAACACCCAGTTGGCGCCGATGATCCGATGGGGATGAAGGGCCTCCGCCTGGAGAGACGCCACGGAAAGACTTTCGGTATTAACGGCCAGCGTGGCCGTTTGCGGCATCAGTTGCTCCAGTGCCTCGATCGCCGCCAGCTTTTCCGGCAACTGCCAGCTGTCGGGCAATATCCGTGCCATGGGCAGCAACAGCAACGCCCATACATATAACCGCTCGGGTTAAACTCCAAGAATAATAACAATAAAGAGTTGATGGGGATGGAGGGGATTATAATGTTCTGTCGTTTCTTGTAATGTTCTGTCGTTTCTTGGGTGGAGTGAGTTTTTTTGGGCGTTGGGCGTTAGGTGGGTTAGATGGGTGGTGTGGTCGCGTCATGCGGGCTTTGCTGCTGCTGGTATTGTTGTTCAGTGTTTGTTTGTTTGAGTGGTTGATTGATTGAATGATGCGTGCATGTGTGCATGGGGTTGAGAAGCAAGCGAGAGAGAGAGAGAAGAGAGTTAGAGAGATAAGGGGGCATGGTGTGTCCTTAGTACAGGCAGGGCAGACAGCGTGTGCAGATATGGATCTGTAGCTATGCGTGTGTGTTATGGTAATACCCAAGATACCCAATCCTAAGTTCGTAGATGAATACGTAGTATCGATATGCGGTTGCATCTATTGTATCGCTTTGCCCCAAACTCAGACCTGCGTAGTTCATCCTGGCCCCACCCGGAGGATAGAAAATGCATATTCCACAGCCCACTGAATCCACCAGGTAGTAGGATAAACCCACTCCCAAGCCTCGCCAACTAACTCACCTTCCAAAACATCAGAATGTCAGTAGCTTCTCGGCGGTTATAACGTTTCAGCGCCGTCCTCGTTCTTTGTCGCGTTATGATGCCGAAACCAATTCGTCTGTCCCCATCATTGGTTTCAGCCCAGTCAGTAGGAAGAGGATCTATTTCTCAGAGTCGACGCGGTCCTGCGAGGATGGACTACAAGGATCGAGGACATTGTTCTTGTCGTATTGGGTGGGGAGGTGTTTCATTACAGTGCCGGACTCCCACGAGACAACGTTGGTGTTTGGGTCTTGGAGAGTGGGGACATGGACGTTCTAAGTAGTTGAAGGAGAGGAAGGCTTTCCCTTTGACTCCTCTTTGGCGTCCATCGCCGAAGTTCCGGAGATGGACTTCGTAGGGAAGTGAGAGGTATTCGAGGGCAAATGGCAATTTTGTAGGGTGTGGGACCGGTTGATGGAGATTGTTTGCCATGACGAGAGGTGTTGGCTGTGAAAATGTAATTGAGTCCATGCTTTTTAATTCTGGTATGCTATATGCTTGACACTTAGGTGGTTTTTTATCCAGGTCGGCCATTTCAACACGCTTTCATCCACTTAGGCGGCTCCATTTGGCCCGGCAATTTGTGTTTTCAGCACATCGTGCTTTGTTATGTAGATCATGAAATTATCCCTGTGACCAGATCTAGATGTAGAACCTACTACCTTCTTGGGACGTTCCATGAGCGGCCTCAAAGAGGCAGCGGCGCATGCTATCTACAGTAGCTGTAATGGTCAATTCTTTGCTGATGCCATTGATATTCTCTGATAAGCAAGTATGCACCTCATGGCAAGATCTGCTGCTGAGGGGGCTTGAAGTAATGCCAGAAGCCGCTAGTTTTAATCACGGAGATACTGTATTGTAGTTTGTTATTATAAAGCTTGTCCTGTGTGCATCCATTCTGACGCGTGAAAAATTTACATCCAGCATCTTTGAATATAGCACTAGAAATTCTTGTACTGAACTAGAGATGATGTCATCTTGGCATGATATCTTTGTCAATATATCTTAATATAAGACAGACGATGGAGTTTTTTTTGCCGAATGTGATCTAAAAATCCATCACATTATACAAGTTTTACCTTTCTCTCTGATGTAAAGCTGGTTGTTTAGGGATTTGTAAAAGCGTGAAATGTATTGTAAGAGAAATGAGCTAAATCTTTTAGTGGTGAGCTAACAAAACTTCTGCCTGATACAATACTAGTTGTACTTCAAGCCTCCCCATAGCACTCTGGTGGCCGGTGCTCGTTCTGCGACCAGACAAGATAAAATGCCGCATTTGCAACTTAGGGATCCGATTGCGAATCAACGGGATTGTAAGGTGTGCTGGTCCCATATACTTGGGCTCGGATTTAGACGGACGAGCACTTGAAACAGGCTTTGCGGTAGGGTAGTTACTAATCACTGCAGGAATCCATCACCACGCCGAACTATGTTAGTTCACGAATAAATCCTGTAGATCCCCAGGATCATCTGCAGTGCTGACATATCAGCATTCACAGACCCTTACACGCCCAACCACAAACAGAGCCAGACGAATAGCTGTGTCGCTTCCCTGACGCCTACCTCGCGACCAGATCAATTTCTAATCCAATTTCTAATCCATGCTCCGCCATGACTCACGCCTGGCTCGTACAGCTTTCGAGCAGCCGCCTAACAGCTGGAAGCGGGAATCCAATCCCGCCCCAGTTTACTACTAGTGCTTTGTTTTTGTGGCCTCTCCCTCATCCAGAAGAGGTCATGCAACGTACGAAAGGCTTCTCTAGGTCTGTGATCCTCACCGAGAGCGCATGAACCTAAGACACGAGGTAGGAATCATAGATATGTCGTTATTTCAAAGCAGTTTCCCCTCGATTCCATGTACTCAGCTCGAGATAGGTGATTGGTGTGCGTTAACCTATGGCTCTCGATGGAAAGCCTCTCGTTATGTCGCGCTCATTTATAAGGCTAACCACTCCCCCCACTTCCTTTTCCTCGCTTCGACAGAAGCTTGTACCCAAAGTGTGTAGCCAAATCAAACATGACGGACATTATTCGTGAAGCTCCCCTGGGACAAGTCATCCGCTGGTTGACTGGCAACAAGTACCTCAAATACCCTGAGGAAGAAGCAGATTTCCAATGCCCCAAATGCTATAGCCCTGCCGAACGTGACGACTCGCTGTCGAGTATCGAGGAAAACAAAGCCGACCTTGAATTGAGCAAAGCTGCAAACCGGAACCAAGTTGGAGAAACTACCGCTAAAGAGCAAAGCAGATCCGCAACAGGCGAGGATGCTGATCATCGCAAAGACCTTCTGGACCTCGAGACCCAGAAAACCAATGTTACCGTCAAGTCCAATGTCGCTCAGCACGACATTGAGAAATTGAACACTCAGACAACCCATGTCTCCGTCAGATCTAGCATTGGTGCGCAGCCGTCGTTGACACGCACAAAGACAAGAGAAATGACACGGTCTTACACTCGAGAACGGTTCGATGTTGAACGTGAAGAACAGTCCTTGAAAAACCTCAACATGCCCATCGTCGCACAGCGGAATGAGAACGGAGATATCCTAGTTGATTGGTACACCACAGATGATCCAGCGAATCCCCAAAACTGGTCAAGCAAAAAGAAGGCATTCGTTGCATTCGAGATTTGGTGAGCTTTGAAAGGCATTCTGATTTTGTTGAGAGCTGGACTAATGGTTCAAGTCTCTACACGTTCGTCGTCTACGCTGCGTCTTCTATTTACGTTCCGAGCCAAGGGTATGATCTTCTGAGTCCCTCCGTACATTGGTGAGCAGGCACTTACCTGGTGCAGTGGTGTGATGGTAGCCTTTGGAGTGGGATATGAGAAAGCCGCGTTGGGATTGTCAATGTATGTTATTGGATGTAAGTTTTTGGCTACTTTGCTATTCTGGCACATGGACTGATATGGTTGCTACAGACGGCATCGGCCCGCTACTCTTCAGGTACCTTGGTGCACTGCCAACATTCACACTATTTGTACTGACGATCGCTCTAGTCCGTTGTCGGAGATTCCCCTTGTCGGTAGAAACTTGCCGTACATCGCGTCATTCGCACTTTTCGTTATTCTATGTGTGCCCACAGCACTCGTCGACAACTATGCAGGATTACTTGTCCTTCGTTTCCTCGTCGGGTTTATGGGGTCACCGTGTTTGGCGACTGGAGGAGCCACTATGCAAGACATGGTAAGAAGATCCCCAGCCTT